>Ga0105047_10010844_pt1 | contig 14850 bp, 8 predicted proteins | sample MAT04_FD_78384 | JGI IMG/M metagenome (GOLD analysis project Ga0105047, IMG submission 78384) | Freshwater microbial communities from Lake Fryxell liftoff mats and glacier meltwater in Antarctica - MAT-04 (megahit assembly) | ecosystem: Environmental > Aquatic > Freshwater > Ice > Liftoff... | reverse complement strand
CTCACCCGCCGCGACTCCGTCACCCTCCACCTCGAGCCCGGCGTTCGCCCGCCGCAGCGGTTCAGCGGACGCCACGCGGTCACCGCGCTGTTCCGCACCCTCGAGGCCCTCGAACCCGCAGGAAGCACCGACCTGCGCTCGGCGGCCGCCGACGTGCTGGCCCGCCCAGGTCCGGCAGGCGCCACCGTCGTGATCAGCGACCTGCTCACACCCACCTGGGAACCTGCCATCGACAGGTTGCCGGCCCGTGGCGGCGACGTCACCGTGCTGCACGTGTTGGCCAGCGAGGAGGTGTCACCCACCATCATCGGCGACCTCGACGTGATCGATGCCGAGTCGGGTGAGCGCGTGCCTGTGAGCCTGAGCCACGACAGCGTGAAGAGCTACCGCGAGGTCGTCGACCGTTGGCTGGTGGAGGCCGCCGCCCGCTGCCGCAGCCGCGGCGCCGCTTATCAGCAGGTGATGGCCGACGCCGCCATCGACGACGTCGTGTTGAAGGGTTGGCGCGAGCACGGGGTGGCCCGGTGACCGGCACGCTGTTCGGGCTGTCGCTGTCGCTGGCGAATCCGGCCGGGTTGGCCCTGCTCGGGTTGGCCGTGCCGGTGGTGCTGCTGCACATCCTGCGGCCACGCCGTCAGTCGGTCACCGTCAGTTCCACGTTCCTGTGGCGTTCGCTCGAACGCCCGGTGAGCAGCGCCACCCCGTGGCAGAAGCTGCGCTGGAGCCTGCTGCTCGTCGCGCAGTTGCTCGCCGTGGTGCTGCTGGCGCTTGCCGTCGCCAAGCCGGTGCGGCTGGAAGCAGCAGCGCTCAGCGAGCACACCGTATTCGTCATCGATGCGTCCGGCTCCATGGCCGCGCTCGATGGCAGCCCCACCCGCCTCGACGACGCTGTTGCTCGCGCCACCGAATTGCGCGGCGACTTGCCCGACGGCGGCATCGCGTCCATTGTCATCGCGAGTGACCGCCCGCGCGTGGTGCTCACCGCCAGCGACGATTCCTCCGCGTTCTCCTCCGCGCTGCGCACCGTGGAGACCACGAGTGGCCACTCCGACTTCCCGGCGGCCTTCAGCCTGGCGGAGAGCCTCGACACCAGCGCTGCCGACATCGGCTTCGTGCTCATCGGCGACGGCGGGCTCACCGACGAGGAGGAGCAACTGCTACCGCCGGGGACCCGCTACGAGAAGGTGGGCACCGGCAACACCAACCGCGGTGTCATCCGCATCGACGTGGAGCCACGTGGTAGCGGCTTGCACGCTCGGGTCACCGTGCGCAACTTCGGCGACACCGCGGTCACTCAAGCCGTGCGCATCGATGTCGACGGTGTGACCATCAGCGAGCAGGCGGTGGCCATCCCCGCCGGCTCATCCACGATGGTCGAAGCCGACCTGCCGCCGGGCGACCGCGTCGAGGCCTACCTCGACGGCGGCGCCTCCAACGGCGACCTGCTGCCCACCGACGATGTGGGCGTCGCGGTTGGTGCCAGTCGGCCCGACCTGCAGGTACTCGTGGTGGGCGACACGCGGTTCTGGCGAGAACTGTTCACCTCCATGCCCGGGTTGGAGGTGAGCGTCATCACCACCGAAGACTTGGGCGACGACCCCGCTCCCGACGGCGATGGTTACGACGTGGTCGTGTACTCCGGGGTCCGCGTGCCCCCCGCTCCGAAGGCCCCGTTCCTGGCCGTGGCCTCCCCGGGCGGCATCGACGGGGTCACCGTCGCCGGCGTCGCGGAAACCCCATCCGTCACCCTGCTGCGCAGTGATGTCGACCTGCTTGCCGACGTCGACCTGACGCAAGTGGCCATCTCGCAAGCGTTGCGCATCACCGTCACCGACGAGGTCGAAGTGCTGGTGGCCGGCGAGAACGCACCGCTGCTGGTCCGCGGCCAGTCGGGCGGCCAGCGCTTCGCATTCATCACCTTCGCGCTCGCCGACTCCAACCTGCCGCTACAGGTCGCCTTCCCCATCCTTGGCGACCGCCTCCTCACCGAGCTCAGCGGCACCGCCCTCGCTACTGCGTCCATCGAGGTCGGCACCGCCCTGCCACTCGACCCTGCGGTCGCCAGCACGGCGGTGGGCCCTGACGGCCAATCGCGCGACGTGGTCATCGGCACTCCGGCGCTCATCGCCGGCGAGCCGGGGTTCTGGGTCATCCAGGTGGCCGACCGACCCGACCGCATGGTGGCAGTGAACCCCGCCGCCGACGAGAGCGCCATCTCGCCACGGCTCACCCTGGTGCCGCCCGTCGACGACCTTGCCCGCCTGGTCACCCCAGCTCGTACGCAGCAGTCGCTGCTGCCCTGGGTGGTGTGGCCGCTGGTCGCGCTGCTGGCGATCGAGGGCTGGCTGGCCTGGCGCCGGCTCGGTGTCGGCCGTCGCCAATGGCAGGTCGCGGTTGCAGCCCGCGTGGCGGTGGCTGCGCTGCTACTGGCTGCACTCGCTGCCCCGAGCTTGCGGCGCAGCAGCGACCGCGTCGCGACGGTGTTCGTCCTCGACGGGTCGGCGTCGCTCGGCCCCGCGGGCGAGGCCGCCGCACTGGAGTGGCTGCGCGACGCGCTGGCCCGCCAGCCCGAGGATGCGCTGAGCGCCGTCGTGGTCTTCGGCGGCGATGCGCGCCTCGACCGGGTGTTGGAACAATCACCCACCTTCGACGGCCCGGCTGTACTCATCGACGACACGGCCACCGACATCGCGACCGCACTGCGGTTAGGGGCCGCGGTGCTGCCAACCGACGCAAAGCGGCGGGTGGTCATCATCAGCGACGGGCGAGTCACCAGTGGCGACGCAGTCGCCGAAGCGCAACAGGCGGCCGGCGACGACGTGGTCGTCGAAGTGCACACCATCGACAGCTCCGTCGGCGCCGACGCAGCGGTGCTCACCATCGACGTGCCCCGACTCGCCCGAGTGGGTGAGGCGATCACCATCGATGTGAACGTCGTGGCCACGCAAGCGGGCGAGGGCACCGTGGTGCTGCGCCGCGACGGCACGGAGGTGGGCAGCCAGGACGTCCAGTTGGCAGTCGGCACCAATGTGGTCACGTTCACCGACAACGCAGGCACAGCGCCCGGTGCGGTGCTGCGCTATCAGGCCATCGTCTCGCGACCCGGCGACGCTCAACCGAAGAACGACGCTGCATTCGCCGCCGTGCCCGTCGACGGTCCCGCCCGCGTGCTGGTGGTGGAGGGCGCAGGCGGCGAGGCCGACTCCGTTAGCGCCGCCCTGGAAGCGGGCGGGATCGCCACGGTGGTCATCGGGCCCGCCGAACTCCCCGACGTGCAGGGGCTGGCCACTTATGCCGGCATCGTGCTGGTGAACGTGCCGGCCGCCGCGCTCACCGGCGAGCAGATCGAAGCCCTCACCGTCGTCGTGCGCGACCTCGGTCGCGGTCTGGTCACTCTCGGCGGCACGCGCAGCTACGGCGTGGGCGGGTATCGCGATTCCCCGCTGGGCGATCTTTTGCCGGTCGACAGCGAGATCCTCGACCCCAAGCGGCGAAAGACCGTGGCCGAGGTACTCTCCATCGACACGTCGGGTTCGATGGCGGCCTGCCACTGCGATGACGGGGTGATGAACCCCGGGGTGGAACAGGGCGGCGTCAACAAGACCGACATCAGCCGCGCAGCCGCCGAGCGCACCATCGAGGCGCTCACGGCGAGCGACCAGATCGGCGTGATGGCCTGGACCGCCGGCACCAGTTGGGTCATCGACCTGCAGCCCAAGCCATCGCAGAGCGTCATCGACGAAGGGCTCGGGCGGCTGCGACCCGACGGCAACACCAACATCGCCATCGCGCTCGACGAGCCCGCCGAACGGCTGCTCGCCAGCAATGCCGAGATCAAGCACATCATCCTGTTCTCCGACGGCTTCACCGATGTCACGCTCATCGATCGCCTCGCCGAGCGCGCCGCCGAACTGTACGAGGAACACGGCATCACCGTGTCGGTGCTGGCCACCGGCGAAGGTGCGGCCCCGTCGCTGGAACACATCGCCGTCGCTGGGCGCGGACGCTTCTACCCCGGCACCAACCTGGCCGACGTGCCGCAGATCATGGCCGAGGAAGCAGTCATCGCCAGCCGCGACTTCATCAACGAAGGCGAGTTCCTTCCGGAGGTCACTTCCAACGACCCGGTAGTGGCGCCGCTCACATCTTCACCCGACCTGCTCGGCTACGTGGCCACCACAGCCAAGCCGGGCTCGTCCACGCTGCTGCGCATCGGCCCCGACCGCGACCCGCTGCTGGCCAGCTGGCAGGCCGGCCTAGGGCGGGTCACCAGCTGGACCAGCGACGCCGGCGAAGCATGGGGCCAGCGGTGGGCGGGCTGGACCGGCTACGTCGACTTCTGGAGCCGCGTCGTGAAGAGCACGTTCCAGCAGGGCGACTCGGCCGGTGCCGCACAGGCACAGGTGGCCAACGGTCGCCTTCGCATCACGGTGGAAGGCGCCAGCAACTTCCCCGACGGCTCGGTGGCGGTGGCAACCGTGGCCGGGCCCGACGGCCAGCGCTTCGAGGTGCCCCTCACCCGCGTCGGCGGCAACGAGTTCGAGGCCGAACTGCCCGCCAACCGCACCGGCACCTACGCCGTGGGCGTGCACGTGACATCCGACGGCGAGACGGTGCTGGCCAGCAGCACTCTGGCCAGCGAGAGCTACCCCGCCGAGTACTCCCCCGGCCAGGCGGACGCCGCGCTGATGAATCGCATCTCCATCACCACCGGCGGCCGAGGAGCGATTTCGCCGGACCAGTCGTGGGACGCCGAGGGCCTCAGTGCAGGTTTGCGCCGGGTGGCGCTCGCCGGGCCGTTCCTACTGCTGGCGGCGCTGCTGTGGCCGCTGGCGGTTGCCCTGTCGCGCTTGTCGCTGCGCGGCGCCACTGCGGCCGGCGCCCGCGCCGGTGCGTCGAATGTGTTGCGACGGGCACGCCGCGCGCTGCCCCGCCTCGGCTCACTCGATCCGCACCACACCGACTCGACACCCAAGGGCTCGGGGCTCTCCAGCCCGGCTCGACCCGCTGCCTCCGCATCGCCTCCGGCCCCGGCCGCCTCGGCCGCACGCCCGGGCGGCAAGGAACCCGCTGGCAAGCAGACTGCAGCTGTCAACGAGCTGCTGGCTCGGAAGCGGGCTCGGCAGCAGGGCGACGACGGCGCGGCCGACCCGCCGTGAGCGAACCCACCGTGATCACTGCGGCTCCCAGCCACACGGCCCACATCAGCGGTCGCTGACGCACCACCACGCGGGCGAACTCGGCATCGTTGGCGCTGACCAACGTGGCCTGCACGTCGCTCCACAGCCCGGGCACCATGGCGGTTTCGGCCAGCACGCCGCCGCGCTCGGGGTAGGCCACGAGGGCCGGACGCATGGTGTGGCCGTCGACCACCACGGTGGCCACCACCGCCTGCACATCCACACGCGGGCCGGGCTCCACCACGACGCCCGCGCCCACGACGGTGAGGCCCGCGCCGCGTACGGTCTGGCCCAGCCCCACACCCACCGTTGCCTCTCGGTCGAACGTGGTGGCAGCGATGCCGAGCACCAGCAGCACGGCGCCGGCGTGCACCAGACGCGCCGTTGGCGTGCGTAGCCGCAGCACCAGGAAGGGCAGCACCACCAACGCCACGGGGCCGACCGTGCGCGAAAAGAACACGCCGCGCACGGCCGCCGGCTGGTCGGTGAACACGTCGATGGCCAGCGGCGTGAAGGTGCCCAGCGCCACCACGGCCAGTACCGCCAGCCCGGCGACAGTGGGCACCGATGCACCCGCGGCGCCGCGCTGGTTGTCGACAACGGACTCGGCGTCCTCGCCCCCGCTGTTGCCGGTCGGTCGTGAAGCCCACCACATCATCGGTGCCGCTACCACGGTGACCGCCACCAGCGCCCAGCCCACGCTCGCCTGCTCGGCGAAGCCGTGGATGCTAGGGGTCGCCCCGGAGCGCACCAGGCAGGCGCCGAGCAGCGTGAACAGCCAGGGAAGTAGTGCGAGCCGTCGCACCCGCGGCGCGTGCAGGGCAACGAGAGCAGCCAGCCAGACCAGCAACGAGGTGTTCTCCACTGGGTCCCACGCCCAGTAGCCGCCCCACCCCTGCTCGACATAGCTCCACAGCGCACCCAACGCCATGGCCAGCGTGGTCAGCGCGACGGTGCGCCGCAGCCACGCCGCCGCAGACGCACCATCCAGCACCACCATCGCCGCAGCCAAGCTGCACGCCAGCCCGACATAGAGCAGCGGTGGGTGCACTGCCATCGCAGGGTGCTCGAGAATCGGCGTGAGCCCGAACCCGCGCAGCGCCGGCACGTCGAGCGTGCCGAACGGGCTGGCGAACAACAGGTCGATCGCCACCAGCGCAGCGACCATGCCGGTGCCGAACCACACAGCGAGCGGCCTGCGCAGCCTGCGCCCGGCCACGGACGCAACCGCGGCAACCACGCCTGCGAACAGCAGCAGCGAACCTTCACTGCCGCCCCACACCCCTGCCAACCGGTAGTACCACGGTGCATCGCTGCGGCTCTGCTGCGCCACGTAGCGCCACTGCAGTTCGCTGTTCAGGAACGCCCACGCCAGCCGCGCCAACGCCAGCCACACGACCGCTGTCAGGCTGTAGAGCGCTGCTCGGGCGGTGGAGAGGCTGCGCACCCGCTCAGTCTGCTCTGCCAACCCGGCGTGAGGGTGTCAGCACACCCCACCGCTCGGCCACCCCGGCCGGTTGGGCGCGAAAGGGCGACACATCTGTCCGGGTTCCGCGCCCGTGGGGGCTCGCGCAGGCATGCATGGCACGGTTTCGCGCCCACTCGACGCGGGCGCGGTCAGCACCAACCTGGCGGGACAGCGACTCAGCTCAGCTCAGAACAGGCGGGCGGTGAGTTGCTTGCGGTAGCTGGCAGTGCGCGGGTCGAGCGGGCCCATCAGCTCGAGCAGGTCGACGAACTGCTGGCGTGCGTCCTCGTCGGTCTTCACCTGGTCGAGCAGCGCAGTGAGGATGGCGTCGTTGTCGTCGTCGGGGGTGATGTGCACACGAGCCTTGGCTGCGGTGTGGCGGGTGCGCTCGGTGTCGGGAATGCGCGCCAGGAACTGCAGTGCCTGCTCGTTCTCGCCGCGGGCGATGAGCAGCTCGGCCAACCCGACGATGGCGTCCTCGTTCCCCGGCTCGATCTCCAGCGCTGCACGAAACGAACCCTCGGTGCCCTCGGTCAGTAGTGACGCCAGCGTCAGCTCGCCCTCGGTGGGCAGCAGGCCGTCGACGAACTGCTGCACCATGTGCTCGGGTTGGGCGCCGATGAAACCATCGACCACCTTGCCGTCCTTCATCGCGAACACGGCGGGGATGGATTGCACCTCGAACGCCTGCGAGATGGCCGGGTTCTGATCGGTGTCGACCTTGACCAGCACCACCTTCCCGGCGGTGGCATCGACCACCTTCTCGATGATGGGGCCGAGCGTTCGGCACGGCCCACACCACGGCGCCCACAGGTCGATGATGACCGGCACCTGGTGCGAGCGGTCGATGACTTCGGTCTGGAACGTTGCGTCGGTGACGTCGATGGCCATGGGGGCACGATACCGGTGCCGATTGCCAGGCCGATCAACGCGCCTCCTTCGAGCGGCGGTACCGTACGGCCACCATGAGCGATGTGCACGGCATCAACGTTCCCGCGGTGTCCCAGTGGCTGCAGGCGCACGTCGCCGGCGCGCTGGCGCCCTTCACGTTCGACCTCATTGCCGGCGGCCACTCCAACCTCACCTTCAAGGTCACCGGCGCCGACGGCAGTGCGTTCGTACTGCGCCGGCCTCCGTTGGGGCACGTCCTCGCCAGCGCCCACGACATGGGTCGCGAGCACCGCATCATCAGCGGCCTCCAGCACTCGGCTGTTCCCGTGGCGCCGGCACTCGGGTTCTGCGACGACCTCGCCGTGAACGGCCCTCCCTTCTACGTGATGGGCTTCGTCGACGGCTTCGTGCTGCGCGACCGCGCCACCGCGGAGGCCGTCCTCACCGCACAGGCACGGCGCACCGCCAGCGAGTCGCTCGTCGACACCATGGCAGCGATCCATGCGGTCGATCTGCGGGCCACCGGCCTCCACGAACTGGGCCGTCAAGAGGGCTACATCGCCCGCCAATTGAAGCGCTGGTACGGCCAGTGGAACCAGCAGAAGACCCGTGAGCTGCCCGCCGTCGATCGCGTACACGAGCTGTTGTCGCAGCGCATCCCGGAGCAGGGCCCAGCCACCATCGTGCACGGCGACTACCGCCTCGACAACTGCATGGTCGATGCCAGCGGGCGCGTGGTTGCAGTGCTCGACTGGGAGATCTGCACGTTGGGCGACCCGCTCGCCGACCTCGGGCTGCTGCAGGTGTACTGGACCGGCCCCAACGACGCAGCGTCGGCCTGGAACGGCTCCGCCACCACCGCCCCCGGGTTCTACGAGCGCTCCGAGCTGGCGGCTCGCTACGCACAAGTCAGCGGGCGCGATCTCACGAACCTTCCGTTCTACGTGTCGTTCGCATACTGGAAGCTGGCGTGCATCCTCGAGGGTGTCTATGCCCGCTACCTCGGCGGCGCGTTGGGCGCGCGCGACGCAGCCGAGCTCGAGCCGTTCCAACAGCAGGTCGACGCTGCCGCCGCCGCCGCGCTCGTCGCGCTGGAGCAGCGGCCGTGAACGCGCGCTACGAGCTCACCGGGCCCGTTCCCACGCTCGACCGGCCGGTGTTGGTGGTGCATCTCAATGGCTGGATCGACGCCAGCGGTTCTGCAGCCGCGGCCATGGCGGCCCTCGACGCCGCCTGCGAGACGAAGACGCTTGCGGTGTTCGACGGCGACACGTTCATCGACTACCGCGCTCGCCGCCCCACCATGCAGCTGCGCGAGGGCGTCAACACCCGCCTGGTATGGAGCGACATCGAGCTGAAGGTGGGCGCCGACGTGAAGGGCCATCCGGTGCTCACGCTGGTGGGCCCCGAGCCCGACTCGCAATGGCGCGCGTTCGCCAGCGCCGTCACGCAACTCTCGCTGCAGCTGGGGGTGTTCCAGATGGTGGCGTTGGGGTCCTACCCGTTCGCATCGCCGCACACTCGCCCACCTCGGTTGTCCAGCAGCTCACCGTCGGTCGAGGTCATCGCCAACGTGCCGTACCTGAAGAGCTCTGTCGACGTGCCGGCCGGCATGAGCGCGGTCCTCGAACACGCCCTCACCGAGGCCGGTATTGCGTCGCTCGGGCTGTGGGTACAGGTGCCGCACTACGTCAGCGCGATGAGCTACCCGGCAGCCTCGGCCGCCCTGCTGCAGGGCCTGCAGGAAGTCACCGGCGTCACCATCGACCAGGGTGAACTGCAACGCGAGGCCCAGATCCAGCGCTCACGCATCGACCAACTCGTGGTCGGCAACGACGAGCACCAGACGATGGTGCAGCAGCTCGAAGGCCTTTACGACCAGGCCGTCGAGGCCACCGCCGAGATGGACCGAGCCATGGGCGAGCTGCCCAGCGGCGACGAGTTGGCCGCCGAGTTCGAGCGCTTCCTACGTGACCAGCCCGAATAGGTCTGCACCGGTTCAGAAGACCAGCAGGTTGTCCTGGCGGAGCAGTGGTTGGTTCCACCAACCTGGGTTGGTCGCCTGCATCGTCACGACGAGTACGGCACCGTCGACGCTCGAGGAGCTCACCGTGAGGGCATCCGACCAGGCCATCCCGAGCGAGGAGGATTCGCCGGTCTCCACGATCCTGCGGAACGCGGCGGCACCTGCCTGCGCGCTCGCCTCGTCGGCGAACACGAATGCATACGTCACCACGGTGGGGTCGGGGGTATTGCCGTCGTCGTCAGCAGTCACCACCTCGCCGAACCCACCCAGCAGCCACGTCGCGCCGGTAATCGTCGGCGTGATGACGGCGTAGTCGACCGTTGCAGCGTCGAGTGCTGCGGCGACCGCTGCGTAGGCGTCGTCTGCTGCCAGCGATTGGTCGGTTTCAAGAGCGAACACCTGCTCGACCTGCGCCTGCCGGTCGGCCGACACCAACCAGGGCTCACCCACGCCCACGGTGACGGAGTTGCCAAGTGGTCGGTAGGCCGACCGGTCTTGGATGGTCGTCTGCCCCTCCGCACCGACCGACACGAGCGTCGCTCCGTCGATGGCGGACACGCGAGCATCGGTTCCGCCAGGGCTTGTTTCCAGCGCCGCTTGCACCGCCGCCAGCGAGAACTCGCCCACCAGCACCTCGGTACGGTCAGGGGGCCCGCCGAACTCGATGAAGGCATCGATCGAGCGGGTGTCGAATCCGAGCTCGGCGATGCACTCCTCGCTGGGCAGGCATCTGCTGTAGCGGAGCGGCAGGTTTGCCTGCATTGACGACGCTTCCGACAGGTTGATGAGGTCGGAGACAGCGTCCGCAGCGTCGGGCGCATCAGCTCTGATGCGATCGAAGTTGAAATAGTAGATCTCGGAGTCGCGTGCCACGGCCGAGTCGGGGACACGTTGAAGGAGCCCGGCCAGTGACGTGGTGGCAGCGGCTGCCGACCCGCTGGACGAACCGCTCGAATCGCCGCCGCACGACGCCAGCAACGCAACTGCCGCAACTAACGGAACAAGCCGCTTCATGGGCTGGGACTGTACCCCATCGTCGCGGCGGACTCCGGGCCGATCCTCACCGCTGGGTACAGTTCGACGAGGACACGAGAGGGGTATCGGATGAAGGTCGACGGAGGCATTGGCAGCAATCTGCGCCAAGCAGGCGCGCAGGCGAAGGAACTGGAAGCAGCCGGGTACAGCGGGGTGTGGACGGCGGAGACCAGTCACGACCCGTTCTTCCCGCTCCTGCTCGCCGCCGAGCACACCGAGACACTCGAGATCGGCACGTCGATCGCCGTTGCCTTCGCCCGCAACCCGATGACGCTGGCCAACATCGGGTGGGACCTACAGGCGTTCTCGAAGGGGCGCTTCTTGCTCGGCCTCGGCAGCCAGATCAAGCCGCACATCACCAAGCGGTTCAGCATGGAGTGGAGCCATCCTGCGCCGCGAATGCGCGAGATGATCCTGGCCATCCGCGCCATCTGGGACACGTGGGAGAACGGCACCCCGCTCGCCTTTCGCGGCGACTTCTACACGCACACGCTGATGACCCCGTTTTTCACGCCCGACCGCGCCGATCTGGCCGGGTTCGGCGTCCCCAAGATCTTCCTCGCCGGCGTCGGCGAGATGATGACCGAGGTGGCTGGCGAGGTGTGCGACGGCTTCCTGTGCCACGGGTTCACCACCGAGAAGTACCTGCGCGAGGTCACGCTGCCGGCGCTGGCTCGCGGTCGCGCCAAGGCCGGCAAGACCATGGAGGGCTTCGAGATCGTCGGCCCGTCGTTCGTGGTCACCGGTACCACCGAGGAAGAAATGAATGCCGCGGCAGCGGGCACCCGCCAGCAGATCGCGTTCTACGGCAGCACGCCGGCCTACCGCGGAGTGCTCGACGTGCACGGCTGGGGTGGCTTGCAGGAGGAACTGAACTCGCTCTCGAAGCAGGGCCAGTGGGTGGAGATGGGCAACCTCATCACCGACGAGATCCTCAACACGTTCGCTGTCGTCGGCGAGCCCGAGACCATCGCCCCCGAACTGCACCAACGCTATGGCGACGTCATCCACCGGCTCAGCTTCTACGCGCCGTACAAGAGCGACCCCGAGCGCTGGGCAACCGTGCTGGCCGCCCTGCGCGCCGCCTGAGCCCGACCCGCTGGTTGGGCGCGAAACCCTGACAGGTGCGTCCGCTGCGGCCCCCACGGGCGCGAAAGCCGCACCGAAGTGTCACACTTCCGCGCCCGTGGGCGCGAGCGGATGACACGTTCGACACGCTGCCGCAAAGGGTCCGCGTGAGAACGTTCGTTCGATAGGGTGAGCCGATGAGCTCCACCGACTCCGCACCGCGCCGGCGACTGCTCGCGTGCGTGTACTGCGGCGGCGAGCACGCCACGGGTGACGAGATCAAGGCCTGCTGGCAGCGCAACGGGGGCCAGGAAGCGGCCAGCGCCGAACTACCGCTCCCCTTCGACGAGGGCGATCCGGGCGATCCGCCGCCCACTTTCGACACCGATCCTGAAGCCGCTGATGTGACGAGCGAGTTCGCGGTGGCCGACGTCGCTGCAGTGCACGTGCACGCAGGGCCCGCCGCGCTGGGTCGCAACGTCATCATCGCCGCAGGCCAGGCAACACCCGCCGACTGGGCGCGAGCACCGCGGGTACAGGTCGACGCGGCCAGTGCCGAACTGGTGCAGCAACTGCTCGATCACGCCGCCGCACGCACCGGGTGCGTGCTCCAGTTGTCGCCAGCCGTCGAGCAGCAGTTGGGCACACCGTTCGCCACCACGCTGGCGCCCCACGCGGTCGGGCCGCGTGTGAAGTTCACCACCGAGCAGCTACACCACCTGGTGTTCAGCAACGCCGTCGATGTGCGCGCGCAGGCGTCGTGGCCGTTACTGCAGCAGGCCGTATGCGCCGGTGCTCGGGCGGTGCACGACGGCCGCGGCGATGTCGAGTTGGCCGACGCCACTCGCGCCTGGCTCGATGGCGGCCCACCGCGCTACACGCCGCCCATCGACGGTGTCGCAGTGCTGCATCGCGTCGCCGTCGAACACCGGTCGTTGCGCCCCCCGCTGAGCAACCGCACCGACGCCGATCTCGCGCCCGACCAGCTTGCCGCAGTCACTCACCCGGGTGGCGCAGCGCGCATCATCGCGCCGGCCGGCTCTGGCAAGACCCGCGTGCTCACCGAGCGAGCTCGTCACCTCGTGCAGCAGTGGCGCATCCCCACGTCGGCCATCACACTCATCGCGTTCAACAAACGCGCGCAGGAGGAAATCTCTGTACGCACCGCCGACCTTCCCGGCCTGCAGGTGCGCACGCTCAACGCCATCGCACTCGCAGTCATCAACGGCAGCTCGCCGTTCGCTCGCCAACCGCAGCGGTTCAATACCATCGACGAGCCCGAGGTGCGCCGCATCATCGGCCGGCTGGTGAAGTTCCCCCGGGTGCGTAACGCCGACCCGGTGGCCACCTGGATCGAAGCGCTGTCGCTGGCCCGTCTCGGCTTGGTCGACCCCGCCAAGGTCGAGAGCCGCTACGACGGCGAGGTCGATGGGTTCGCCGATGCCTTCGCGCAGTACCGCGCCCAGCTGGCAAGGGCGGGCAACGTCGACTACGACGAGCAGGTGTACAAGGCCATCGAACTGCTCCTGAGCGACCCGCAGGCCCGTGCCACGGCCCAGCGTTCCTGCCGGCTACTGCTGGTCGACGAGTTCCAAGACCTCACCCCTGCCCACCTGCTGTTGGTGCGACTGCTCGCCGGGCCCGACGCGGCCGTGTTCGCCGTGGGCGACGACGACCAAACCATCTACGGCTACAACGGTGCCGACCCCGCATGGCTCATCGATTTCGCGCAGCTGTTCCCAGGCGCAGGCGAGCACCCGCTCGAAATCAACTACCGCTGCCCGGCAGGCATCGTTCGCGCTGCCGACACCCTGCTGCGCCACAACCAACGCCGCGTCACGAAGGTCATCCGCGCGGCGCACGACGAGCGCGACGGGTTCTTGGTAGCACCCGCCACCGGCGATCCAGTGGATGTCACGGTGCAGGCGGTCACCACTGCCCTGGCCGCCGGCTCCTCCCCCGCCGACATTGCGGTGCTCACCCGAGTCAACTCGCTACTCGCCCCGGTGCAGGTGGCGCTGAAGGTGGCCGGCGTGCCCACCAACGGAGGCGTCGGCAGCGAGTTCCTCGAGCGCACCGCGGTGCGGGCGGCGTTGGCCTGGCTGCGCATTGCCACGGCAAAGGGCGAGTTCTCCACCATCGACGTCGCAGAAGCGCTGCGCCGCCCTAGTCGGCCGCTGCACCCGCGCATCGCCACCTGGGTCGCCGAGCAGACCTCCCTGGCAGGTCTGCGCCGGCTGGTCGGCCGCATCACCACCGACCGCGACGCGCAGACCGTCGAGGCGTTCGCCGCCGACATCGAGCGGTTGCAGCGGCTCGTCGCCAGCCGCGGCACCACCGCACAGGCACTGGCGGCGCTGCGCGACTCCATGGGTCTGGCCAGCAGCATCGCCAAGCTCGATGTGCACCGCAAGGGCATGAACCGCGCGGCACAGAACGACGACCTCACCGCCATTGCGCAGCTGGCAGCTCTGCAGCCCGACCCTGCGTTGTTCGAGTCGTGGCTGCGCTCGGCGCTCTCCACGAAGTGGCAGGCCGGCGGCGTCACCCTCGCCACTGTGCACCGGGTGAAAGGGCAAGAGTGGCCCTTCGTCATCGTGCACCACGCCGATGCCGACCAGTTCCCGCATCGCCTGGCGGAAGACGACGAAGAGGAACGGCGGCTGTTCCACGTCGCCATCACCCGCGCCAGTCGCGACGTGCTGGTGGTGCCCAGCGATCGTCCGTCACCGTTCATCACCGATTGCAGCACCGAGCCGCGTGAACGCATCGTCAGCCAGCGCCCCGAGCCTTCCGCCACGCCACGCCCAGCGGCCGCGGCCAACAAGCCCGGCGACGGCCTCTCCACCGCGCAGGCGGCGCTGTTCGAGGAGCTGCGCGCGCTGCGCCGACACCTCGCCGCGGGCAAGCCGGCCTACACCGTGCTCCCCGACACCGCCCTGCACGCGATTGCGGCGCTGCACCCCACATCGCTCGACGAGTTGGCGGCCATCAAGGGCATCGGGCCGGCAAAGCTGCAGCAGTACGGCGCGGCGCTGCTGGCTGCAGTCGCCGCTCACCGCGCCTGACCGCCGAGGTCAGGGCCTGCCGAAGTTGGTGCTCGCGCACTCTCATGAGGTGCCCCACCGCCAACTTGCGGCGAGGCGAGCCGCATCTTGGGCCCTGGACACCGACAGACGGTG
>Ga0105047_10010841_pt1 | contig 14854 bp, 11 predicted proteins | sample MAT04_FD_78384 | JGI IMG/M metagenome (GOLD analysis project Ga0105047, IMG submission 78384) | Freshwater microbial communities from Lake Fryxell liftoff mats and glacier meltwater in Antarctica - MAT-04 (megahit assembly) | ecosystem: Environmental > Aquatic > Freshwater > Ice > Liftoff... | reverse complement strand
GAGTCACGCACGACCCACCACACAGGTCATGCCTGTGTCCCCCTTGCGGGCTCTTAGCTCAGTTGGTAGAGCAGCGGACTCTTAATCCGTAGGTCGAGTGTTCGAGTCACTCAGGGCCCACCAGCAAAAAACGGCGACCTGACAGCGAAAGCGGTCAGGTCGTTTGTCTTTTCTGGCGTCCTGTCCTTGTTCACGCAAAGTGGTCTGCAAAGTGCGGCTGGTGTGCCAGCACGATCAACATCAGCCAGTTCGAGCCCTTGAAGGGGGCTGATGACCTGGAATTTGCCACCCTCGGTCTTGTGGTCCAGGCCGGTCACCGTGCAGTCGCTGACCAGCCTGACGCCCTGCTGGTTGACGCCAATTTCCTTGGCGTGCACCGGCCAGTTCGACGCTGCGGCGGTACGGGTGCCCTGCGCGGTTCAGTCCAGCAAGAGCATGTTCCCGCTGTTCAGTGCGGTCTTGACCGCGTCAACTGGCAACACTGCGGAGTTCTGCCCCTTGGCACCCCAGCAGATGTCGACCGATGTGCCGCCTGCGTTCTCCAGCAGACACGGGCCGATCGGGATCTGGTGCTCCTGCCCTTGCGCGGTCAGGTAGGACACCGGCCCGGTGATGCGTGCGCTGTGGGTTTTGATGGTCATGGCTGCGCCCGTTCGGTGACGTGGGTGTTGAAGAGGTGGATTGCCGGGACAGTTAGTCCATGGTGGTATGCCCGTTGGGTTGGCGATCACTGAGCATGACCTTGTGCGGCGCCGTGCTCTGTGCGGGAGCGAACGCTGGGCCAGACGCCAGATGCCGGCCACAGCGTGCGCTGCCGCACCGTGCCAGGCCCGCCACAAAGTTAAGGTGGGTTGTCTTCAACGCGCCCCGCGCGCTGATCGGCGACCCACCCCCGTACCGGAGACTTCCATGACACAGCAAAACCCGCACCCGACCCAGCCACCGCCGCAGAAGCCCGGGCAGACCGAACCTCCGCACCCGGCGCAATCCCATCGACCGATCGAGCCTGTCGAGCCGGCCGAAGTGCTGGGACGGCACAAGAACAGCGGGCAAAAAGACCACAAAGGTGCGCGCTGAGCCGTTGGCTGCGCGCCGGCCGACAGCGGCGGCAGCGGTGGCTTCAGTGACAGCGCAGACCCCCGCGCGCCGGGCAAAGACCCGGGCGGCGAGGGCGTGAGCAAGGTTGCACAACCAGACCCCGATGGCCACCGAGGCAAGCGTGGCCGGCCAACGGCCCGCAGCCACGGCTTGCAAGGCTTGCTTGGCGTGCACGGCTTGCTCAGTCAGGGCTTTAGCGCATTTTTGCGCCGCCGCCGCGCACAGCGGTACTTTGAACGCCGGCCGCTGCTCGACACGCTGGCACCTGCAGTGGTGCCCGAACCCTCCGCGGAGGGTCCGGCCGCACGGCCGCCGCTCCGGCAGGCACTGGGCCAGGACCTGCTGGCCGCGGCCCTGGACGAGCCCGCGGCCGCACTGTCGCGCCTGCAGTCCCGAGCCGACGGCCTGGACGCCGGTGAGGCCACGCGCCGCCTGGCCCGCGATGGACCCAACGAGGTCCAGCACGAGCCGCCGCTGCCGGCTTGGTTGCACCTGTGGCGTTGTTACCTGAACCCGTTCAATGTGTTGTTGACGGTTCTGGCGTTGCTGTCGTTCTTCAGTGCCGATGCCAAGGCGACGGTGGTGATTGCCGCCATGGTCAGCCTGAGCACCGTCATCCGGTTTGTGCAGGAGAGCCGGTCGCACCGCGCGGCCGAGAGCCTGCGCGCGATGGTGCGCAACACGGCCACCGTGATTCGCCGTGCGCCCGCTGCGGTTGCCGCCTCCGCCCGCACTGCCAGCGCCACCATCGCCCCACCACCGACCAAGGCGCAGGAGATAGCGCTGCGCGACCTGGTGGCCGGCGATATCGTGGTCTTGTCGGCGGGCGACATGATCCCGGCGGACTGCCGGGTGCTCAGCGCGCGCGACCTCTTCGTCGGCCAATCGGCAATGACCGGGGAGTCGTTGCCGGTCGAGAAGTTTGTGCAGGCTGTGGCACCCGGCGTTGCCGCCGCCGTTGGCCCGCTCGACCAGCGCAACCTGGTGTTCATGGGCACCAATGTCGTTTCAGGCACGGCCACGGCACTGGTGGTGGCCACTGGCGGGCGCAGCTATTTCGGCACCTTGGCGGCACACGCCAGCGCCACCGAGACCACGCCCAACGCCTTCCAGGCCGGTGTCAACAGCGTCAGCTGGCTGCTGATCCGCTTTGCGGCGGTGATGGTGCCCATCGTCTTTTTCGTCAACGGATTCACCAAGGGCGACTGGCTGCAGGCCTTCCTGTTTGCGCTGTCGGTGGCCGTCGGCCTGACGCCCGAGATGCTGCCGATGATCGTCACCAGCACGCTGGCCAAGGGGGCGGTGCTGTTGTCCCGAAAGAAGGTGGTGGTCAAGCGGCTGGATGCGATCCAGAACTTCGGTGCGATGGACATCCTGTGCACCGACAAGACCGGCACGTTGACGCAGGACCGTATCGCCCTGGCGCGCCACGCCGACGCCTACGGCCAGGACAGCGACGAGGTGCTGAACTTCGCCTTCCTCAACAGCTACTACCAGACCGGCCTGAAAAACCTGTTGGACCGCGCCGTGCTGGACCATGTGGAGCTGCCCGCCGAGCTGAAGCTGAAGGACGCCTACCGCAAGGTCGATGAGATCCCGTTCGACTTCGAGCGCCGCCGCATGTCGGTGGTGGTGGCCACCCTGCTGGCCGGGCAGGACCAGCACCACGAGCTGATCTGCAAGGGTGCGGTGGAAGAGGTGCTGGCCGCCTGCAGCCATGTGCGCACCCAGGATGCGACCGATGCCAGCCTGGACGGTGAACGCACCATGCCGACCGTGCCGCTGGATGCCAAGCTGCTGGCCAGCACCCAGGCCGTCACGGCCGCGCTCAATGCCGAAGGGCTGCGCGTGGTGGCGGTGGCGGTCAAGACCCTGCCGCCCAGCCAGACCACCTACTCGGTGACTGATGAGAGCGGGCTGACCCTGATCGGCTACATCGCCTTTCTCGATCCGCCCAAGGAGTCCGCCGCGCCGGCCCTGAAAAAGCTGGCGGCGCACGGCATCACCGTCAAGGTGCTGACCGGCGACAACGACCTGGTGACGGCGCAGGTTTGCCGCCAGGTCGGCTTGCCCCGGGCGGCGGGCGACACGGTGATGCTGGGCACGCAGGTCGACGCCCTGAGCGATGAGGCGCTGAAAGCCGCGGCCGAGCAGCACAGCATCTTTGCCAAGCTCAGCCCGTTGCACAAGGAGCGCATCGTGCGGGCGCTGCGCGCCAACGGCCACGTGGTGGGCTTCATGGGCGACGGCATCAACGACGCACCGGCCTTGCGTGCGGCCGACATCGGCATCAGCGTGGACAGCGCGGTAGACATCGCCAAGGAGGCGGCCGACATCATCCTGCTGGAGAAAAGCCTGCTGGTGCTGATCGAGGGCGTGGTGGAGGGCCGCACCACGTTTTGCAACATGCTGAAGTACATCCGCATGACGGCCAGCTCCAACTTCGGCAACGTGCTGTCGGTGCTGGTGGCCAGCGCCTTCCTGCCGTTTCTGCCGATGCTGCCGCTGCAGTTGCTGGTGCAGAACCTGCTGTACGACATCGGCCAGACCGGCATCCCGTTCGACAACGTCGACGCCGAGCTGGTCACCCGACCCCTGAAGTGGAACCCTGCCGACATCGGCCGCTTCATGCTGTTTTTCGGCCCGATCAGCTCGCTGTTCGACGTCATCACCTTCGCTGTCCTGTGGTGGGTGTTCGACGCCAACAGCCTGGCGAGCCAAACCCTCTTCCAGTCGGGCTGGTTCGTGGTCGGCCTGCTCACGCAGACCCTGGTGGTGCACATGGTGCGTACGCCGAAGTTGCCCTTTGTGCAAAGCCGTGCCGCGGCGCCGCTGATGGTGATGACGCTGGCGATCATGGCGGTGGGCCTCTGGCTGCCGCTCGGGCCGCTGGCGGGCTACTTCAAGCTGCAGCCACTGCCGCTGGCGTTTTACGGCTGGCTGGTCGCCATCCTGCTGGGTTACTGCGGGCTGACGACCGGGATGAAGCGCATCTACATCCGGCGCTACGGCTGGCAGTAGCCTTGCCTGGCTCCCTTTGACGAAAAAACGACACCGTGGGTGCGGCATCGAACAGAGCGACATTCGGGCGCGGCGCGACACTGGGTCAGCAAGCCGGCGTTCAACAGTGTCGGCGCGGGTTTTGACCCAATCCACCCGGCGCGCGGTGCCGGCGCGTCGGCCTCTTGCAATTTTTCAATGGGGAATCGCCATGACCGACCTGCGTAAACGCGCCCGTCCTGTCACCCGCAAGGGTGGCGCGCCATGATGGGCACACATGCAGTTTCCAAGGTCGAGCTGGATGCGGACGGTCGTGTCGTTGCCGTGTGCTGGGGGCCGGTGGACACGCTCAAGAACGCCTGGGGCGGATCCCGGACCGAAGCGCCGGTTTCTGCCGTTGTGGACGCACTGAGCGCCGGCGACCAGGTGTTTGCGCTGTTCCCGTCGGTCCATGGGCATTTGCCCGACCGCCAGTTCGTGATCGCCGACTACGACGGCGGCCTGCAGACTGTCGTTCTGCAGGGCCCCACCGCCTACGAGCGCGAGATCCACGACATGGACCGCATTGCGCCGGCTGGCACCGCTGTTTGACCCAGATGCTGCAGTCATTGCCTGCGCGGAGGCCGGCAACCGGGTGCAGCGGGCTGGTCATGCACTGCTGATGCCGGTCTGGGGACGCGTCGGGGCCCCGTGCCGCAAACCTTTCGACCCGCCAGTCTGCCGCCGAATGGCAACCCGATGACCACTGAAACACCGGCTGGGCACAGCGCTGTGCGGGGCCGACGTGGCTTTACAAGCGCGTTGCGTCGCCATGCCGAGCAGCACCGCACCGACCGCATCGGCTGGCTGCGCGCTGCCGTGCTGGGCGCCAACGACGGGATCGTGTCCACCGCCAGCCTGGTGCTGGGTGTGGCGGCTGCGGGCGCGGACCACCGCGTGGTGCTGATGACCAGCATCTCCGGCTTGATTGCCGGGGCGATGTCGATGGCGGCGGGCGAGTTTGTGTCGGTCCATTCGCAGGCAGACACCGAAAACGCCGACCTCGCCCGCGAGCGGGCAGAACTGAAGCTTGACCCTGCGGCAGAGCAGCGGGAGCTTGCCGGCATCTACGTCGGTCGCGGCCTGGATGCGGCCTTGGCCGATCAGGTGGCAGGCCAGTTGATGGCCCATGACGCGTTGGGTGCACACGCGCGCGACGAGTTGGGCCTGTCGGTTGCGACGGCCGCGCGCCCGTTGCAGGCGGCGCTGGCCTCGGCGGCCAGTTTTTCTGTCGGTGCGGCGCTGCCGATAGGCGTCATCGTCGTGGCGTCGCCAGCGCAATTGGGTCTTTGGGTGTCGCTGGCCTCGCTCGGGTTTCTGGCCGGTCTTGGCGCGGTTGCGGCGCAGGCGGGTGGATCGCCGATCTGGGCCAGCACCTGGCGGGTGGTGTTCTGGGGTGCTGCCGCCATGCTGGTCACCGCTGGCGCGGGTGCGTTGTTTGGTGCGGTGGCTTGACCGGCCCATCTAGCCGGACAGAACCGCCACGACACGGCCACCGATGCCTTGCCGGCCCTGGTCAACTTTGCCGCGAGGGCCGGCAAATTGCCGGTCGTGTTCACCAACGCGGGCGCCGTCGCCTGCCGCAGACTGCGGCCGCTTTCATGGGCACGGTGCAGCGGTGGTTCGGTTGCAAGCCCGCTGCGACCGGGTGCGCCGCGCGCCTGCCAGATCCCGCCTTGAGCCACCGCTGACCACTGCAAGCGCGACATGGACACACCCGATCCCCAGCGCCCGGGCAGCCTGCCGCCCGATGTGTTGAAGGCCAGAACTGGGCCCAGCTCAGTGCAGGTTTCAAGCGCTTCCTGATCCCCGCCGCGATGTTCTCGCTGGCCTATTTCAGCCTGGGCTTCCTGCTGCTGCGGGCCCACGGCGTCGGCTTCAGCGTCACCCATATCGTGCTGCTTTACGCGCTGTTCAACACCACCTGCGTCATCTTTTCGCCGCTGGTCGGCCTGCTGGGCGACCGCATCGGTCGCAGCCGTATCGTGGTGCTGGGCTACGGTGTTTACGGACTGATCAACCTGGGCCTGGTGTTGGCCGACAAGCCCTGGCAGATCATCACGGCGTTCGCGGCCTACGGCTTCTTTTATGCCATCGATGAGTCGCAGAGCCGGGCGTTCATCGCGGACCTCGAACCGGAGCGCCGCGCCAGCGCGGTGGGCATCTACAACTTCGTCACCGGTGCGCTCTACCTGCCAGCGTCGCTGGTGGCCGGGGCGCTTTGGGCGTCCTCGCCGGCGCTGGCGTTTTCGCTGGCGGCGGGATGGTCGGCGGTGGCCATCGTCTTGTTCCTCGGTTTGAAGCCTGCGGGCGAGCACGGCGCAACGGCACAGCGGTTGCGGGCCCGTTAAGTTCCCGCTGGCTGCGCCGCGCCGGTGCCGGTCACACTCAACGCGGCCAGCGCGGCGTCCTTGATCTGCCGCTTCAGGATCTTGCCCGATGGTGTGCGGGGCAGGGGCGTGGGCGACAGCACGATGTGGCGCGGCACCTCGAAGCGCGCCAGGTGGGCCGCCAGAAACTCGCGCAGTGCGGCGATGTCGAGCGCGCTGCTGCCGTGGACGGTGGCGCCCACTTCCTCACCCAGGCGGTCATCGGGCACGCCATAGACGGCCGCTTCGTGCACGTCGGGGTGCATCAGCAGTGCGGCTTCAACCTGGCCGCAGCCGATGTTCTCGCCGCCCCGGATGATCAGGTCCTTGATGCGGTCGACGATGTAGACAAAGCCGTCGGCATCGATCACCGCCACATCGCCGGTGCGAAACCAGCCGCCGTCGAACACGCTGGCATTGAGCTCGGGCCGCATCCAGTAACCTGAGAAGACCGAGGTGCCGCGCACCAGTAGCTCGCCGCGTTGCCCGGCTGGCAGCGTGCCGCCCAACTCATCGACCACTTTCAGGTCCAGCACCAGCGAGCAGCGGCCCGAGCTGGCGGGGTGGGTCAGGTAGTCCTCGCCGCCGATGCCGGCGCCGATCGCGTTGGTCTCGGTCATGCCCCAGCCGGTGTTGGGCATCGCCTGGCCAAAGCTGGTACCGATCTGCCGCACCTGCTCGGGCGCACGGGGTGCACCACCACCGCCCACCATCATCAGCGAGCCCAGGTCGAAGCGGCCGCCGCGCGCCACCCGCACCAGGTCGCCGGTCATCGCGGCGGGCGCGATCAGCGAGGTCAGGCGGTCGCGTTCGATCAGCGCGGCTGCGGCCTCTGCGTCCCAGCGGTGCATGCAGACCAGGCGGCGCTGCAGCCGGTAGCACGACAGGTAGACCGCGTGGGAGCCGGTGACGTGAAACAGCGGCACGGCCAGCAGCGTGCCCGGCTGCGCGGCCAGCGGCGTGCTGCCGGCCGCGACGGCCGCTGTGACGGCCACCGGCGCGGCGCTGTCCAGCCCGGCCATCAGCTCGCCGATGCTGCGGTCCAGCTCCCAGGACAGCAAGGCGGCCAGTATGTTGCGGTGGGTCGAGACCACGCCCTTGGGGTGGCCGGTGGACCCGGAGGTGTAAAAAATCGTCGCGCCATCATCAGGCTGTGTCGCGGCCGGTGGCATCGGCACCGCGCCCACAGTCTGCAGCAGGTCGTCCAGGCGCCGCACACCGGGCACGGTGCGGGTGGACCGAACTGCGATGACCTGCAGGCCGGGCAGCGGCGGGCAGCGCGCCAGCCGGTCCAGCCGCTCGGTATCGGCAAACAGCACCTTGGCGCCCGAATCACCCAAGCCGTAGGCCAGCTCGTCGGCCTGCCACAGCGCGTTCATCGCCACCGCGATGGCGCCGATCGAGGTGATGGCGGTGAAGGCCAGCACCCATTCGGGGTAGTTGCGCATCGAGATCGCCACCCGGTCGCCGGCCTGCACGCCGCAGTCGTGTACCAGCAAGTGGCCGATGCGGCTGGCCTGTTGCCAGGCTTCGGCAAAGCTCAGTCGTTCGTCCTCGAAGGCGATGAATGGCAGATCGCTGGCCGTGCTGCTGTAGAGCGCACGCAGCGTGGCCGGCGCGTGGCTGAACATGCGCACGCTGCGGCCATTGGCCTGCACGTCCTCCAAGGCGTAGCGCTGGCCAGGTCCGGTCAGTGCATCTATGGCTTGCTGGCGGGTCATCGGGGTCATGGCTCAGCGCCCCTTGAAGCTGGGTTCACGCTTGTCGACAAAGGCGCGCGTGGCCTCGCGGTGGTCTTCGGTCTGGCCGCAGTGGATGTGGTGGGTGGCCTCCAGGTCCATGCAATCGTCCACCTCGCCGGCCAGGGCGCGGTTCAGGTTTTCTTTCATGTAGCGGTAGGCCACCGTCGGGCCGGCGGCCAGGCGCAGCGCAATCTCCCGGGTGCGGTTGGCCAGGTCGTCGGGCGCGCAGACCCAGTTGGCGAGGCCCAGACGCAAGGCTTCGTCGGCGCTGACACGGTCGGACAGAAAGTACAGCTCGCGTGCCTTGGCGGTGCCCACCAGTTGCGTCAGGAAGTAGCTGCCGCCGTAGTCACCCGAAAAACCGACCCGGGCAAAGGCGGTGGTCAGGATGGCGTTGCCGGCCATGATGCGCAGGTCGCAGGCCAAGGCCAGTGCCAGGCCGGCCCCGGCCGCCGCCCCGGGCAGCGCCGCCAGCGTGGGCTTGGGCATCTTGAACAGCCTGCCGGCGGTGGCGCGCTGGTTGATGCGCTGGCGCTGGATGGCCTCGTCGATGGTTTGTTTACCGACCGTGCCGTCGCCCGCTGCGGCCATGCCCTTGACGTCGCCGCCGGCACAAAAGCCCTTGCCGGCGCCGGTCAGCACGATGCACCTGACGGCGGGGTCGAGCTCGGCCGCGGCCAGTTGCTGCTGCAGCGCGGTGTTCATGGCGCGCGACATCGCGTTGCGGGCGTCGGGCCGGTTCAAGGTCAAGGTCAGCACGCCGCCGTCCAGCGAGGCGAGCAGGTCGGCGGTGCCGGTGTCGAGGGTTTGCGAGGGCATGCGGTGGGGCTCCGGAGGCGATGCATGAGGGATGCGGACGGGGCCGGTTGGCCCGTGCAGCGCACACCGCATGATCCGAGCTTCCGGCCCGGTGCGGAACAAGGGTTGTCTATAAGCTGGCAGGCGGCACGGGGTTGTCAGCGCCCGGTTGTCAGCGCCCGGTCGTGAGCGCCCGTTTGCCGACGCCCGGTCTTCAGGTCGGCCCGGCCGGCCGCTCGGCCAGCGCGCAGCGCAACAGGTAACGCCGCATCGCCAGCGACGCCCGGTCGGCGTGGAACGAGATCTCGGGCTGGCGGTCCGGGTACTGGGCCAGCAGCGTCTCGATCGCTTCCAGCCCGTCCACGTCCTCCTGGAACGCCTGGCGCAACTGCCCGTGCATGAACGCCGTCATGCCGGCATCGGCCTGCGCAAAGTTGCGCGCATGCTGGATGAAGTAGTGGGTGCTGGTGGCCGTCTCGGGCGTGACGATGTGCGCGGTGCGGATGGCGCGCGCTGGCTGCTCGGCCTCGGGCCGGTCGCAGGCATAAAACTTCACCGCCACCACATGCAGCGCGGGTGAGTGAAAGCTCGATTCGACCACCCGCGCCGCGTCCACACCGTCCAGCCCGGTGGGCAGCGCCCACAGCGGCGGCAGCCGGGTGGGCGAGACGCTGCGCAGCAGGCTGAAGCGGCCGGCGGCCTCGTCGATCCGGGTCTCGAACGGCGCGGTGGCGTAGTCCGGTGTGCCAAAGGTGTTGGCATGCAAAAAACTCAGGTGCGTCAGGTCCAGCAGGTTTTCGTGCAGCCGCACATAGCTGGCGCGCAGGTGCAGCCGGTCGGTGGACGCTGCCCAGCCCGGGTCGTCCATCCAGGGCTGGTGTGGCACCTGACCGACTTCGGCCGCGCTGGGGTCGCCCAGCCAGATCCACAGCAGCGCACCGACCTGGTGTAGCGGAAAGGCCCGCACCACCGCGCCGGGTGGCACCTGGGCTTGCGACGGCACCTGCAGGCAGTAGCCGTCGGCGCCGTAGCGGGCGCCGTGGTAGCCGCAAACCACCGCATCACCGTCGATCCGGCCGCGCGACAGCGGGAATGACCGGTGGGCGCAGCGGTCCTCCAGCGCCACCGCGTTGCCGTCGAGCCGGCGGTACAGCACCACCGGCAGGCCCAGCAGCGTCCGCGCCAGCGGCTCGCGGCCGACCTCGCTGGCCAGCGCGGCCACGTACCAGGCGTTGTGCACAAAACCGGTGGTTTGATCGGCCAGTTGCGATTGGCTGTGCAGGGCGGCGCTGCGGATGCGCTGGTGCAGGGTCGGCATGGGCGGGTTCCGGGTGTAGGCGGTATGACGGGCGGGCCGGCACAGCGCCCCGGCAACATCTTGCACCGCACTACCGACCTTGTCTGTCCTGCGCAAGCAGGACACCGGACCGGCGCAGAGGGCCCGCTGCCGACCGCCATCGACCGCGGCCCGTGCGCCTGCGGCGCAGCAGGGGTTTGCACGGGTCGCCACCTGGCACGCGGGTTGCGTACCATTCCCGGGATTCTTGACCAAACGGTCAGCTTTTATGGTGCCGCCGGGCCACCTTCCGCCCGGGTCTTGCAGGAGCGCCCGCCCATGGCCATTGCCGGCCCCCAACCAACTTCCACCGCCGCGCCTGTGGTGCTGGCCGCCACGACACCCAGCGCGCCACCCGCCACCGCTCCCGACATCCGGCCGGCGCGCTTGCCCGCCGGGCACTACGTCCAGGCCTTTGCCGACGCCGCACCGCGCTACAGCCGCAGCCAGGCGCTGGTCGAGGCCGAGCGCTGCCTGTACTGTTTTGATGCACCGTGCACCACGGCGTGCCCGACCGGCATCGACGTGCCCAGCTTCATCCGCCGCATCGCCGACGACAACCTGCGCGGTGCCGCCCGCACCATCCTGGAGTCCAACCCGCTGGGCGGCACCTGTGCCCGGGTCTGCCCGACCGAAGTGCTGTGCGAGCAGGTCTGCGTGCGCACCGCGCAGCAAGGCAAGCCGGTGGAGATCGGCCGGCTGCAGCGCTTTGCGGTGGACGCGGTGATGGACCAGCCGATCAGCACGTTGCTACCCCGCGCCGCTGCCACCGGCCAGCGCTTTGCGGTGGTGGGCGCCGGCCCGGCCGGGCTGGCCTGCGCGGTGGGCCTGGCGCGCCTGGGCCACCAGGTGGATGTGTTCGATGCCCGGCCCAAGGGCGGCGGCCTGAACGAGTACGGGCTGGCCACCTACAAGACGGCCGGCAACTTTGCGCAGGCCGAGCTGGACTGGTTGCTGGGCATCGGTGGCATCACGTTGCACACCGGCTGGCGGCTGCAGGACGCCGCGCAACTGGCCACGCTGCGTGCCGACCATGCGGCGGTTTACCTGGCGCTGGGCCTGGACCGGGTGCACGACCTGGGTGTGCCGGGTGAGCACCTGGCTGGCGTGCGTGATGCGGTGGCCTTCATTGCCGACCTGCGCCAGGCGCCGGACAAGGCCACGTTGCCGATAGGCCGCCGTGTAGTGGTGATCGGCGGCGGCATGACAGCGGTGGACGCCGCGGTGCAGAGCAAGCTGCTGGGCGCCGACGAGGTGCACATGGTCTACCGGCGCGGGCCTGAGCAGATGGGCGCGTCACAGGCCGAGCAGGACTGGGCGCTGACGCACGGCGTGGTGCTGCACCACTGGCTGGCGCCCGAGGCGGTGCTGGGCGCGGGCGGCCATGCGGCGGGCGTGCGTTTTGCGCGCCAGCGTTGGGCCGACGGCCGCTTGCAGGCCACCGGCACACACGAGACGATGGCCGCCGACATGGTGCTCAAGGCCATCGGCCAGAAGCTCGATGCCGCGCTGCTGGCCGGTACCGGGCTGGCGCTGCAGGGCGGGCGCATCCAGGCCGACGACGACGGCCGCACCGCCGTACCCGGCCTGTTTGCCGGCGGCGACTGCCGGCTGGGTGGGCGCGACCTGACGGTCGAGGCGGTGCAGGACGGCAAGCGCGCCGCGCTGGCCATGCACGCCGCCTGGGCTGCCCAGGCCCACGCCGCCGCCTGATCTGCGCCTTCCTCTGCCGGACCGTCGAAGTACCACATCGCCCAATCACCCTGACCCCAAGGACCGCAGCACCATGGCTGATCTCCGCACCACCTTTGCCGGCATCCGCAGCCCCAACCCGTTCTGGCTGGCCAGCGCACCGCCCACCGACAAGGCCTACAACGTCCACCGCGCTTTCGAGGCGGGCTGGGGCGGCGTGGTCTGGAAGACCCTGGGCGAGGAAGGCCCACCGGTCGTCAACGTCAACGGCCCACGCTACGGCGCGCTGCTCACACCCGACCGAAAGCTGCTGGGCTTCAACAACATCGAGCTGATCACCGACCGGCCGCTGCAGCTCAATTTGCAGGAAATCCGCGAGATCAAGCGGCTGTGGCCCGACCGGGCGATGGTGGTCAGCCTGATGGTGCCGTGCACCGAAGCCGCCTGGAAGGCGATCCTGCCGATGGTCGAGGACACCGGCTGCGACGGCATCGAGCTCAACTTCGGCTGCCCGCACGGCATGAGCGAGCGCGGCATGGGCGCGGCGGTGGGCCAGGTACCCGAGTACATCGAGATGGTCACCCGCTGGTGCAAGCAGTTCAGCCGGCTGCCGGTGATCGTCAAGCTGACGCCCAACATCACCGACATCCGCCTGCCCGCCGCTGCCGCCAAACGCGGCGGGGCCGACGCGGTGAGCCTGATCAACACCATCAACTCGATCATGGGCGTGGACCCGGCCACGCTGACGATGAGCCCGGTCACCGGCGGCATGGGCAGCCACGGCGGCTACTGCGGCCCGGCCGTCAAGCCGATTGCACTCAACATGGTGGCCGAGATCGGCCGCTCGGCAACCACCGCCGGCTTGCCCGTCTCGGGCATCGGCGGCATCGGCAACTGGCGCGACGCGCTGGACTACATCGCGCTGGGCGCCGGCAATGTGCAGGTCTGCACCGCGGCGATGGTCTACGGTTTCAAGATCGTGCAGGAGATGACCAGCGGCTTGTCGGACTACATGGACAGCATGGGCTTCAAGTCGATCGAGGACTTCCGCGGCCGTGCGCTGCCCACGGTCACCGACTGGCAATACCTCAACCTCAACGCCATCAGCAAGGCGCTGATCGACCAAGACAGCTGCATCCAATGCGGCCGCTGCCACATCGCCTGCGAGGACACCTCGCACCAGGCCATCACCTCGACAAAAGACGGCCAGCGCCATTTCGAGGTCAAGGACGACGAGTGCGTGGGCTGCAACCTGTGTGTCACCGTCTGCCCCGTGCCCGAGTGCATCACGCTGCGCACGCTGGCCCCCGGCGAGGTGGACGCCCGCACCGGCCAGACGGTCAGCGCCAACCCGGCCAATTGGACCACCCACCCGAACAACCCCATGCGCAAGCCGGTGGCGGCTTGACGGCCTGCTGCCCCCGCGCAACCATCCGCCTTACCCTGAGTTGGAGCTCACCATGACACCCCTGTTGATCCGAGGCGGCACCGTCGTCAATGCCGACCGTGAGTTCCGCGCCGATGTGCTGTGCGAGGGCGGCAAGATCGTCGCCGTGGGCGCCAGTCTGGATGTCGACAACAACACGCCCGCTGGCTGCGAGGTACTGGACGCCGGCGGCCGCTACGTCATGCCCGGCGGCATCGACCCGCACACCCACATGCAGCTGCCCTTCATGGGCACCGTCACCCAAGACGACTTCTACAGCGGCACGGCCGCCGCGATGGCCGGTGGCACCACCACCATCATCGACTTCGTCATCCCCGACCCGCAGCAGCCGCTGATGGACGCCTACCGGATGTGGCGCGGCTGGGCCGAGAAGTCCGCTGGCGACTACAGCTTCCACGTCGCCGTGACCTGGTGGGACGACAGCGTGCGGCGCGACATGGGCACGCTGGTGACCGAGGAGGGTGTGAACAGCTTCAAGCACTTCATGGCCTACAAAAACGCCATCATGTGCGACGACGAGACCCTGGTGAACAGCTTCAAGCGCGCGCTGGAGCTGGGCGCCATGCCCACCGTGCACGCCGAAAACGGCGAACTGGTGTTTTTGCTGCAAGCCGAGATGAAGGCCAAAGGCATCCTCGGCCCCGAAGGCCACCCGCTGAGCCGCCCGCCCGCCGTCGAGGCCGAAGCCGCCCAGCGTGCAATCGCCATCGCCGACGTGCTGAACGTGCCTATCTACATCGTGCATGTGTCCTGCGCCGAGAGCGCCGCAGCTATCGGTCTTGCCCGGTCGCGTGGCCAGCGGGTCTATGGCGAGGTGCTGGCCGGCCATCTGACGGTGGACGACAGCGTCTACCGCTCACCCGACTTTGCCTTTGCCGCCGGCCATGTGATGAGCCCGCCGTTCCGGCCCAAGGGCAACGCCGAGATGCTGTGGCGCGGCCTGCAGGCAGGGTATTTGCACACCACCGCCACCGACCACTGCACCTTCTGCGCCGCGCAAAAGGCGGCGGGCATCGACGACTTCAGCAAGATCCCGAACGGCTGCGGCGGGGTGGAGGAGCGCCTGGGCGTGCTGTGGCACGAGGGCGTCAACGGCGGCCGGCTGACACCGAGTGAGTTTGTTGCCATCACTTCGGCCAACGCCGCCAAGTTGTTCAACATCTACCCTCGCAAAGGCTGCATCGTCGAGGGCGCGGATGCCGACCTGGTGCTGTGGGACCCGGCGGCCAGCCAGACCTTCTCGGTCAAGACCCAGCGGTCCTTGGGTGACTTCAACATCTTCGAGGGCCGCACCGTGCTGGGCCGACCCAGCCACACCGTCAGCGGGGGCCGG
>Ga0105047_10010835_pt1 | contig 14858 bp, 9 predicted proteins | sample MAT04_FD_78384 | JGI IMG/M metagenome (GOLD analysis project Ga0105047, IMG submission 78384) | Freshwater microbial communities from Lake Fryxell liftoff mats and glacier meltwater in Antarctica - MAT-04 (megahit assembly) | ecosystem: Environmental > Aquatic > Freshwater > Ice > Liftoff... | reverse complement strand
GGAAGTTTGAGGGTCAACTGGTAGGGCATTGGTTAAACTCCCGCCACGTCTTGCAGGTCACCCTGCGGGACGGGAAGCGCAACAAGATTCCAGCCCCTGTTTCTGAGGACACACTTAAAGCAGAAGCAGGCCAAATCGCGTTCGTTCCCGTAGCTGCTAGTGCCAGTCGTGTCCAGCACCGACGATATATAGGACATCAAGCAAGTTCGGTCCCATCCCGTATTCTTTGGGTCTTCAGTCCCGTGGGTGATGAGTGCATTGGCTATGTTGTCGTGTTGATCGCGACAATCCCCCTTCCCTGGCGCATCGGCCGCGTGCTCATAATGGCGGTTATGTCCGAGTTCATGCGCCCATAGTGAGCCGTCGCCGGCGAAGTTCCAAAAGACTCCGACGGGGAATCCGCAGGAGGGCGACGGCACGCCATTGATTGCGTTGGTTCCCATCGTGTTGCTGTGAGATCGACTGACTGGGTAGCTCTGAGCTCCTCGCAAGTTTAGTAGCCCGGCGCAATGTTGACACTTCTGATTTTGGTGTTCGCCGCCTCCCGGCCGCACCTCCTGGAAGGAGGCCTGATGGAAACTCGGACATTGGTAAAATGCCCACTGCACCAGGTTAGAACGCAGTACTCCGCCGCAAGGAGGAAACGGGCATGGCTTTCCGCCCATAACTCCGCGATCAGAGTTTTGGACATAGACCGGCGTGGCTGCGCAGCCGGTGCACTTGTACTGATAGAAAAAACAATTTGCCGTTGTCTGATACTGCACCATTACGTGTCCGCGCATGCGGCCCGTCTGTGCCTCGATGGCCTTGACGAGGGCGAGCGACATACGAATGGCGATGTTGACGTGGTCGCTGTTCAACTGCTTAAAGAGTTCGCCCTTGCCGGTTTGAAAGTCCAACGAAGGGGCCGGGGTAGTAACTCCGTAGTTCTCATGACCCGACCACGGCCAGACGAAATCGTCGGACAGGGTCATCCAGCCGCGATTCAGCGGGTTCTTGCGTTTGTCACCCGCGTCCAGGATGTCGGCGATGAGGTCATAGTAGTCGTCGGCTACCGGAAACAGGGCGGTGGGGAGCATCTTCAAAACGCCGTCGGCTGCGCCGAGTTCATTTTCAATGCTGATGTGGCAGGCGGTGTATTGCGACCTCCATTCGTCGGGACCGGTTTTCGGCAGGTGGGGAAAGCCGGAAGGGCCCACGAGAGACCAGTTTTCGGCCGGCGCCCAGGGCACAAAGCCGCGGATCGATGTCTTGCGCCAGAGCCGGAACTGGACGGTGTGCGCCTGGGGCAGCCGGGAGTAGCGGGCGGCGAGGATAGCGGCATTCGGCGGAACGTAGGGGCCGGAGGTATCGAAACGAACCTGACCGCGGATCTGGTAGCCGTCACCGGCGATGCGGGAAGGGTGAAAATAAATCCCGGCGCGGCCCAGGCGCTTCTTACAGACCTCCTCGCTAGCTTGGCCGACGTTATCGTGGACGGCCGTGCAGATAGACTGGCGGCTGGCGTCCGGCGTCGCCGTCCACGGGGCGAGCGAGGAAGCGCCATGGCCGAAAGGCTCCTGGAAATAGGCGTTCGGATCCACGGGCCGAATGCCACCGTATCGAAGAGGAGCGTTGTAATAGCAGCTCTTGCGCTTGACGTCCTTGCGATCATGTTCCGTTTTCAGATTGTCGAGAGCCCAGCGCAAGGCCATTCGGGTCCGTGTGGCCGTCGGCCGGGGAAGGCTGACCCGGACGGCCGGCGGATGGTAGAGGTTGGAGAACATGGCGTCCGATTCCCAGTCGAGTTCGGGCAAGGCGTGGGTGACGTTGGCGCCATTTTCCTTGACGCCGGCGACCGTCGAAGTCTTTTCGATCTCGTCGAACGTCCAATCGACGCGCAGCGGGCCAATGGCTTTGCGCATGATGGCCGCGAGCGGCGCATCGGGTATGGCGGGAATAGACGTGAGCCCCTCCGCTTTGCTGAGGAGACGAAACTCGACCTGAAGGGGAACCCAGGGCCGGGCGATATCCCGGGCATCGCAACGGATGCGATCTTCGCGGTCCTCGAAGCTGCCGCGGCCGGTGATTTTGCTGTTACCGCCGAGCGCCGCTGGATCGGCATTAATCGTATTCAAATTCGCGCGGCTGACAAGGGGGCTGCCGTCGTACCAGCCATCAAACCAGTATTCCCCATCGGTGTACCAGTTGCGGTCGTCCACCCAGGCGATCATCCGCTTCTGGGGATCGCGGAGCCGGGCGAGGAAGTCGCCGGCGGCGGGATCGAGCCAGTTGCCCGGACGCCAATCGAATCCGATGACGGCGCCGGTTTCAGCCGGTTTGCCAAACCAGGGGCGCTTACGGCTCGCCTGGAGGCCTTCGAGGGCATCCTTGGTGTCCTTATTGTCATCGCCAAGGGCCATCCTCACGAATGGCGGCACACCGCCGCCGCCGCCAATGGGGACCGAGCGCTGGAACTCATGCCGCGCGCTCTTGAAGTGATCGTTTTCGGCGGCGTCGGTCACGGGGCCGGGATGGAAGCCGGCTTCGGCGAGTTTGAACTTGGTCCAAAGGGATCCGTCAGAACGTTCGAGGGGCTTGTCCTTGTGATAGACCGGGGCGATAGAGAAATCGAGGGAGGTCTGGTCCGTGAGCGGGTCGTAGTCGCTCTTGGCTGCCGGGTGCGTCAAATGGTGAACGAAAAGGCGGACCTCGGTTTGCATAGCCGCCAGCGCCAGCGCGTCCGGGGTGTCGATGCCGGTGTGGGCTTGGAGTTGCACGCGGTAGGGCATCTGTCCGGGAACGGCATCGTCACCGGCGGAGGTTTTGCCGTTCCAATCGTATAGGTTCTTCTTCAAATCGGCGCTGTTCAGGCCTTTCGCGAAAACGATGGTTCCTTCGCGGTCGGCGATTTGCAAAAGACCGAGAGGCAGATCGGCGTTCTGGACGGTCCATTTGATTTTGCAGGAATCGGGAATCGGTTTCCCGCCATCGTCGAACAGGACCCAGAACGGTTCGAGATCGATACGCGCATCCAGGTGCGTCCCTTTTCCGGCGAAGCGAAGCACCGCGGTATAGGGTGAGAAGGCCACGGTCAGCGAGCGGCCGCTAGGGCTAAGAGCGCCTTGCGCGCATTTAGACAAACCGGTCCAACCGCGGACTTCGCCGCCAGCGGCATCGGCGGAGTAGACCGGCACCCCTGGAAGAGGGTCGAATGTCGGAAGGCCATTATTCCAGGCCTTCAGTTTGCCGTAGTTGCTGGCGAAGACTTCGAACTGAACGGCGCCGGCGAAATCGGGGTCGCCCACCGTGTTGTAGTCGATATCGCAGGTTTCGTGCTCGGGAATAAACCACTTGTCGAGACTGGTGATGTCGATGGCGGCCGCGGCGGTGCGGTTGAGTGCCTTGACCGTATGTTGCTTGTTGACGGCGAGCGCCTTGGCTTTCCACAGTTTCGGCACCAGCACGGGTTCCGGGCTGGAGGGGCCGAAAGCCGGATCGAGGGCGAGATCAGCGGGCGCGCCACCGGCGTGCACGGCGCCGGGCACATCGGATCCGAACCGTTCGCAGAGTGCGCGGGTGACCTGGGCGTCCTCGATGGTTGCCCAGTTGAAGAGCGCCAGCTCGCGCCAATCGAGGTCCGCCGGCACATCGGCTTTGCCCTTGTACTTGGCGGCGATGCTGGTGAGGGTGTCCCCCTTCTCCACTTTGTGAGGAATTGCGTTTTTTCGGGTGTCGTAAAGGTGGCCCATAGGGTTAACGGTTTCAGGCTAAACTTTCGAACTCCAGGCTTTTCGGCAACACGACATCGAGCACATCGACGGTGCCGGGTTGCAGGTCCGGGACGTGGAGGAACTCGCGTCCGGCGGGATCGGTTTCGCGGGCTTCCAGGCCCTGCTGGCCGAGTTGAAAGGATCCGGTCAATTTATCGTTCTTCGGGTAGATTAGCGCGAGCTCAATCCAGTAGCGGGGGGTAACGCGAAAGACGACCGGTGTTACCTTGGCCGCGGTGACCGTCTGGCCGGCCTTTTCGAGCTCCTCCAGTTTGAAGTTTTTGCGGCTGTCTTCATGCAATTCGCACGCTACCGTGTAGAGTTCTGTAGGCTTGAGCTGCTTATATTCGGCCTGGCCCTTTGCCGCGGGCCTAGTCGGGTCCATTATCGCGTGATTGAGGGACGAAACGGTGAATTTGGCCGGTGGCAGCTCCGACTCGCCATCGGTGCGCTCCAGTTTGACAAGCATCGCGCCATACTCGTTCAAGGCGAACTCAACGATGGTGATCTTGCCCGGTTTAACCGCGGCCTGCACCGAGATACGAGTGGAAGCGTAGTACTTGGAACTTACGTCGTCCTCGGATCCTTCGACATCAATGGCGGTGGTGTAAGTAGCCTCCGGAAGCTGGTCGAAAATGGCGAAGCCCTGCCGGTCGGTGACGGGCTCCGTTTTATTGCAGACCGTTTTCACTTTGGGGACACCGTTGTGGAAGTTGTCCTTCACGAAGACATGGATCCCGCCTTTTTCCAGCGGGCATTTCCCCATGGGAGAGAGGACATCGTGAGGCCCATCGTGCGGACCCTTGCACTCAAATTCCTGCCCGCAGATTGGGCACACTAGATGCGTGGACATAGGAGTCTAGTCTTCCTCGCGGTGGAGAATCATGCGGCGCCCCTGCGTGAGTTCGAAAATGCGTTTCGTGACAAGGTTGACCTTTACCGGGCCGGGGAGGGTGGGATGATCGAGCATGTCGTTGGCCCAGCGGCGATACGGCGCCAGTTCGAGTCCCGGGCCAAACTCGATAAAGAGGCGAAGCAGGTTGTAGATGGCGGCTTCAGTTTGAATATGACGGCTGGTCGCGGAACGCAGGGTTTCAACGGCCAGCGCCTGCGCGCCTTCTTTGCCGAGAGAGGCGAAGTCGTCGGGATAGTCGTGGGCGAACCGTTCCAACAGGCCGGATTCCAGCATGTGCTGCCGTTCTGACTGGAAGGCGCGTAGCTGGTCGTTTCTAATGACGAGCATGACTGTCGGCTCACCTCTGTGAACGATCTCAAAACTTCACTTCCCATATAGGCTACAACGAATGGGCTCGAACGAGCGAAGGCGCGACCGCCAGGTACCCGGCGATTCTACAGGCGAGCGGGATGCCACAACCAATGTCGCCTAAAACAACAGGCGGCGATCCCATAACTCCAGGGATGGCGCGCATGAATTTCTGTCAGCGACGCCGGCCGGCCGGGCGGGTCGCCACGCTGGGCGAATAGGCAAGATTTGCCATAGCCCAAACTCTGCCGAGGACCATCCGCGCAACGGTGCAGTCGAGGTTCGAATGGCACATATGGCGTGGTCCCATCGCGGCAGTAGAGCGCATTCCCGGAAAAAGGGAGAGGAGCCTGCGTTCTCAAGGGCGCCGGTGTACCGCTCGCCCTCCAGGGACGTGCATTGCCCGCAAGCGCTTCCGGACGGAAAGATCGCAATCGTCGTCCTCGGAAGCCAGCTATGGCCGGACGTCACGCATCAACTGATTCGCATCGTCGCCGGGAGCAGGGTCGCGTTCAAGATTCATGGCAGCCACCCCAAGAACGAATGCGCCAAGGCCGGGCTTGCTCGCGTCGAAGAGCGACGTAGCCGCCCGCTGTCCACCGATAGTATCGACGCCGGATGCCGCCTCACGGTGCTACACCTCTTCGAGGACGAACGTAATCAACAGATTGACCTTGTATCCAACGATCTTTTGGTCCTCGATCTTAACTTCCTGCTCTTTGACCCAGGCACTCCTGATCTGACGGATTGTCTTGCTGGCGCGTGCGACGCCCTGTTGAATGGCATCCTCGAAGCTCTTCTCGGATGTTGCGCTGATCTCCACTACCCTTGCGATTGACACGAACACACCTCCAAATTTACGATCACGAATCAGATCAAGTCAGGGCTTGAAGCGTTTCATTTCTTTTATGACTTGCGACGACCGCGTCCGTGAGCCAAACAAGGCGGTGCGGGACCTTCTACTGCTTCCCCTTTTACGCTGCCCGTAATGCCACCTCGGGTTGCTGGCGCGGATTCGGTTTCTACTGGCAGCGATGGGTCCACCCCAGTCAATGCAAGTAGCACGGCGCCGTTTGACATTTCCACGCAAAATCGATCCCCGGAGCCCCCAGGTATCCCCCTAACCCGCATGGTTGATCCACCCCTGAACGCTCGCGTTGAACTCCGCAAATGAAATTCGTCCTGCCCGCCAGGACGCAAAGCGGTCCCTCAAACTTGGCCCGCCAAAACCGCTTTCCTCTCTTTCAATATCCGGTGCGTCGGAAACACCGCGAATCCCAGCCATGGCCCCCCGCCGCCGTAAGTGCCACCTGCGCGGGAGCCGCGTTCGGCTCGCTGGAGCCGTTATGATCTCATCGCCATTGACGAAGTGGGTTACGTGCCTTTAGCTGAAGTGGCTAAAAACGCGGGTAACGGTCTTGCGGCCAAACAAAGGGTAAAGCCGTCGGCGAAGGAAACCGGGATCGCGTGCGCCGACCGCTTCCGAGCTTCGGATTCGAAGTCGGCGTAGAGATCCTGGCTGACGATCGTGCCGAGTGCCTCCATCCCTTCCAGCGAAGCGAGTCCTTTTGCAGGATCGCGACCGCGATTGACGACCAGTGCAGCCAAGTGCTCCTCAGCTTCTGCGTATGCGGATTCTGGAACGAAGAAGGAGATGTTGTCGGCGTGAGCTTCAAGGGTGCGCCGAACGCGCTGACCGGGCACGGCGCGAATTAGAATATTGGCGTCAAGCACCAAGGCCCTGCGTTCCATGCCGTCTACTTCGCGTTCCGCTTCTTCTCGCGGCTGGCCTGACGGATCTCCTTGTACTCTTCCCATTGAGAACAAATTTGCCGTGGGGGACAACTCTCCCCCCCTCTCAACGAGGCGACACCCGGGCCCCCCCCTTGACAGCGCGGAATTGGCCGTAATATCATCCCCATCTTCCCAAGGAACTGTTCGGCTGGGAAGGGAGGCCTATGCACATGACCATTCTCCGGCCGCTGGGCGCTTACGGCCTGATCCTATTCGTCGCCGCGTTGCCCCTCCTCGGGCAGTCGACAAGCGGCAATATCTCGGGCCGGGTCAGCGATCCCACTCAAGCGGCCGTCCCGGGCGCCGAAATCGTGGTCAAGAACGCCGATACCGGCCTGGAGCTTCGCGCCGAATCGAATCCCGAGGGCCTGTTTACGTTCTCTCTCCTGCCCCCCGGCGGCTACAAGGTCTCCGCGCGCGCAAGCGGGTTCCGCCCCGTTACCCGTACCGCGCAACTGCTCACCGGCCAAACCCTTCGCGCCGACTTCACGCTCGAACTCGGAACGGTGTCCGAAGCGGTGGAGGTCTCCGCCGTCGTCAACCAGATTCAGACGGAAAACTCCAAAATCGTTTCGGCGGTGACCAACAAGATGGTAGACGAGTTGCCGCTGGTGGTGGGCGGAGCGATGCGAAGCCCGTTCGACCTATCGCTGATTACGCCGGAAGCCAACCGGGCGGAGGGCGCCGGCACGAGCGACACATCGCTCAGCATCGGCGGCGGCCAATCGTCGGCCTATGGGGCCACCCTTGACGGCGTGAGCGTCCTTACCACCTCGTCCAACCGGATCGGAGGCTCGGCGCTGAACACGCCGTCGGTCGATGCCATCACCGAGTTTGCCGTGGAGTCCAATGGCTTCAAAGCGGAGTTCGGCCGGGGCCAGGGCGGCACGATCACCTTTTCGTCCAAATCGGGCACCAACGAACTGCATGGCACTGCCTATGAGTTCCTCCGCAACAACGCGCTGGACGCCCGCCGCTTTTTCGAAGACAAACGCGGGATTTACAAGCAGCACGATTTTGGCTGGAGCATCGGCGGACCCGTCCTTATTCCCAAACTTTACGACGGGCGGTCGCGCACGTTTTACTTCGCCTCAATGGAATGGTTCCGCAACCGGCTCGGCGCGACGAGCCAGCGACTCAGCGTGCCGACGCCGGAAATGTACCGCGGCGATTTCTCCCGTTGGGTGGACACCGCCGGACGCCTGCTGCCCGTCTACGACCCGGCCACCACGCGGACCAATCCCGCGGGCACGGGCTCCATCCGAACGGCTTTTCCCGGGAACATGATCCCGGCCAGCCGCTTCGCCAGCTTCAGCAAGAGCGTGCTGGGCGTGATCAATGTGGTCCCCAACACCGGAGCAGCGCCGGGAACCTCCGATTACGTGCGGAACAACTACGTCAACGACACCGGCACGCAACAGGAGCCGGCGGGCAAGTTCAGCATCAAGGTGGACCACAACTTCTCCTCGAACGACCGAGCCAGTTTCCTCTATAACTTCGGCCGCGAAGAAGTGATCGCCGGACCCGACGGCTTCCCCGGCCTTCCGGGCGTGGCCACATCGCAGCGCGGCAGCCTGAGCGAAAGCCCCATCTACCGCGCCTCCTACACGAAGGTGATCTCCTCAACGATCGTCAACAACCTTTATGGCGGCAATAATGGCTACCGTACGGGGCTGCGCTCCCCGAACCACACCGGCGGATGGAAGGCCAAGGGAATCTGCCTGAACGGCGTACAGGACTGCGACGCGACCTTCCCCCAGCTGACCTTTTCCGACTACACGCAATGGGGCGGCAACGGCATCACGGGATCGCGCCACAGCGTCTATTCGATCGGCGACGACCTGACCATCACGCGCGGACGCCATACGGTTAAGATGGGCTACCTCTATGACCGCCTGCACTATTATGGCGGCCCGGCGGAAGCGCCGGCGAACCGCGCCATCGCCGGCTGGCTGACCTTCGACCGGCGGAACACCAGCGTGCCGAACAACAACACGCTGGCCACCGGGGCCGGGAACTCGTTCGCCTCCTTTCTTCTGGGAGACGTCTACTCCGGGCTGATCGAAAGCGATCAGAACAACGCGCTCCAGTGGCCCAGCCACAGCTTTTATCTCCAGGACGACTGGCGCGTCTCGCAGCGGCTCACGCTCAACATCGGCGTCCGCTATGAATTCACGGAGCCGGTCGTCGACCGCCTCGATCAGATCAGTGACTTTACGCCGGACCGTCCCAATCCGCGAGCGGGCAACCTTCCCGGGGCACTGCGATTCGCGGGCGATGGGCCCGGGCGGGAAAATTCCCGCTCGCTGGTTCCCAACTGGTACGGCGGCATCGGCCCCCGCTTTGGCCTGGCGTTTTCGATGAATGCGAAGACCGTCATACGGGCCTCGGCCGGTCGCAGTTTTGGCGTGGCCAAAACGAATACCGGCACATCCCACTTCGACGGGTTCCGGCTGGTGGCCAACGTGTCGAGCCTCGACAACGGCGTGACCCCGGTGTTCCATGCCGATACCGGCTTCCCCTCTTATCCCAAGCCGCCGCAGATCGACCCTTCCTATGCTAACGGTCTCAGCATTCCCTATTGGGAAGACACGCCGGTCCGGCTGCCGGAAAACTACCAGTGGACGTTCAGCATCCAACGGCAACTTTCCGCGGCGACGGTTTTCGAAGTCAGCTACAACGCCACCATCGGCGCCCACCTGCTGAGCTACAACAAGAACCCGAACCAGGTGCCCTTTGAACTTTACCGGCGCTATGGCCGCGGGCTGCTTTCGAGCGCGATTAATTCGCCGGCAGCCGTGGCAGCGGGCCTGAGCAGGCCGTACGCTTCGATCGACGCCGACTACGGCGGAAGGCCGGTGAGCGTCGTGCAGACTCTCCGGCCGTACCCGCAATATCAGGCGATTCAGACCGGGTCAGGCCAGGGCGATAAGAGCGGGCATTCCTCCTACCACGCCATGGTTCTGAAAATGGATCGCCGTTTCGCCCAGGGGCTCAGTTTTCAGGGGTCCTACGTGCTGTCGAAAATCCTCACCGATGCCGACAGCTACGACGGCGGCACGGCGGCACTCGACCACTACAACCGGGGGCTGGAGAAATCGATCGGGATTTTTGACCAGACGCACAATCTGAAGCTCAGTTACATTTACGACCTGCCGTTCGGCAAGGGGAGGCGATGGATGACGAGCGGGCGCGCGCTCAACGCGGTGCTGGGCAACTGGCGCATCGCGGGAATTCAATTCTACTCCAGCGGATATCCCATCAGCCTGACGAACAGCATCAACTACCTGATCTTCAACGGACGCAGCGCGGCGCAGATTCAGACCTACGACGGCTGGATTGCGCAGCACGAGAGGCCCAACTGGAGAGGTTCGGACCGGTTCTTCCAGCCGCCGTCATTCTTCGGACCGCAATCGACGGAGCAACTGGGAAACTCGACGCGGCAGAATCCCAAGGCCAGAACGCCGGCCGGATATACGGAGAACTTCTCGCTGGCCAAGAGCTTTCCGGCAGGCGAGAGACTCCGCCTGGATCTCCGGTTCGAAGTGTTTAATGCCTTCAACCGATCGCGGTTCTCGACCGGAGCCACCAATATCGAAAGCCCCACGTTCGGCCAGGTGAATTCCACTGTGAACCAGCCCCGCCGGATGCAGTTGGGGCTGAAGCTTTACTGGTGAGCCCGGCGGCCTCCGCTCCCTGCGGCGGCCGCAATTTGAAGTGTTTTTAGGCCTTGGCTGGAAGGGCCTCGCGGACCGGAGGCATGCGGTCGACGAACCCGCACTTGGTCCGCCGCAGTTCGGCAATGGTGGCCGCACGCAGACGCCGGAGCGTGGCCTGGTGTTCGGGTTTGACGGCGAGGTTGTTCAGCTCGTCGGGGTCGGCGTTGAGGTCGTACAGTTCCTCAAGGTCGGTGATGAGCGGGCGAACGTATTTGAGATGTTTCTCGCGGTAAAGGACGTACCAGGGCACGTCGTTGTGGAAGGCTCCGTTATCGGGCGGAATGTTGTTGGTGTCGGAGCCGAAAACGTCGTGGGTGGCGACCATCATGGTGGCGTGCGGCCAGTTGGCGCCGGGGTTCCGGATGAGCGGAGTGAGGTCGTGTCCGTGCATTTCCCACGGCAGCTTCATGCCGGCGGCGCGGAAGATGGTGGGGACGATATCGACGCCGCTGACGGGCGTCTCGCACACCTTCCCTTCGGGGACCCGGCCGGGCTGGGAGAAGATCAGCGGGGAACGGATGTTGGCGTCGTAGGGGGCGACTTTCACGCCACGGAAGCCGTGCTGGCCGAAGGCGAGGCCCTGATCGGAGGTGAAGACGATGAAGGTATTCTTGCGCTGGCCGGTTTCCTCGAGCACGGCGAGCAGCTTGCCGACGGCTTCGTCCAGCGCCATCACGCACTGGTGATACTGGCGGACCCAGAAGTTCAGCGACTTGCCGCCGGACATCGGCGTACCGTCCGGCCCTTTCTCCCAGGCTTTGATCTTTTGCGCCCATTCCGGTTTGCCGGGGCGCGGCCCATAGATGTCCTTGGGCGTATCGAAGTCGATGCCGGCCAGCTCCTGCAGATGGCGCTTCGCGGGCTGGTAGGGGCTGTGGACACCTCCGTAGCAGAGCCAGAGATAGTAGGGCTTGTCCTTGTCGCGGCCGTTGCCCCGAATGTAATCGACGGCCCAATCGGTGTACTGGTCGACGGAGTAGCGTTCGAGAATCTCCGTTTTGCCGCCCTGGTAGGTGATGGGTTGATTGTAGTAATAGTTCTGGTGGTTTTCGGGGTGGGCGGGGCGGTTCCAGACGATCTGGAAGTCCCAATCGCGGCCGTAGCCCGTGTCGGTTCCGGTGTGCCACTTGCCGATTTGGGCGGTTTGGTAGCCGTTGGCACGGAAGACTTTGGGCCAGAAGGGGCACTTGGCGGGGTCGTAGGCGCCGCCGGGGTATGGTTCGAGAGCGCGCATGGATTCGACGCCATGCTGATGGCGCCCCGTCAGCATGACGGCGCGCGAGGGCATGCACCAGGCGGCGTTGTAGGCGGCGGTGAACCGGACGCCCTGAGTGGCGAGCTTATCGATGTTGGGAGTCTTGACCCAGGGGTAGGCTTCCTTGTAGCAGCTGAGAGTGCGGTAGGAGTGGTCGTCGGTAAAGATATAGAGGATGTTGGGGCGGTCGGGCGTGGCGGCGCCGCGGGCTTGCGGCGCGGCGAGGGCGGAAAGGGCGCCGAAGCCGAGGGCTTCGCGGCGGGAAAGGTTCGGGTAAGCAGGCACCGTGGCTCCTTAGCGGATGGTAGGAGCCATGTTATCAAAAAAGCGGGCCCGCTTTTGCGGATTCGAAGGCGGCGCCGTGATGCGGGACGGGGCGAGACACGGCGTCCGGGCCAGGATGAATTTGCCTTTCTACAAAATCCATCTCAATGCAAGGGTTTAGCCTAACAAGCTGAACAACGCCAAAAAGTCCTGGTATAAAGTTTTTGGATGGAATCGACGGAATTCACCAGCGAAGCACTAAAAGAAATCCAGGTACGCCCCGTCGAACGAAGCGAGGAAGTGCGCTATCAAGAGGATTGAATAGTCATGCGGTTCTGTCCAAGGGAAATCGATCGACGCCTCGTCGATCGTCGAATCTATTGAAGGTTAGGGTCGAACGGCCCACTCTTTGTTCGTCAGAAATCCGTAAATGGCTCCCCCAGCAGCCGTGAGATTGTCTTGCCCGCCTACCATGCCTGCCTTCACGTTCGGCCCCATCGTTCGAACCAAGTCGGCAACCAATGTCGAACGTTTTGTGCCGGACTCAAGGTCCACAAAAATATAGGTAGCCAGGACACTCGAGAAAGTCACCATTTTGAACATTGCTTCCTGCTTAGTCTGCAGTTCCGCAATTCGTTCAGCAATCTCACTTTTAGCTCCTCTCTCGTCCAGGATGTCGCCAACTATCTTGATCCACTCCTTGTCTAGGAGCATCAGGCCACCAACGATCTTTTCAATGGCTTCTCTGCGAGCTGTTATACTCTCATTCTTCGTCTTCCTATATTTCCCGAGAACCTCTGCTGCGCAAAGTGTTTTTGCCGTTCGTCGCTTTATGTTAGCGATTTGCTCGGTCGCCCGTTCAATAGTGGTGCTAGCCTTGGATGCTGGGCTTTGCGAATAGGCTTCGTTCAAGTACCCAAGACTCGCTATAGCTGCGTGCCCATACCCTGCTGGAGTGTTAACGAAGTCCGGCGGACCAAGACAAATCTCACCGTAACAGTTCAGGTACCCCTGTCGATTTTTCTGGACAAATCTCCCCGAATCGTTTACCGTATGGTGGATGAGTGCGAGAACCTCTCTTGGGAAGGCGCGGAAGCAAGGGGCAGCGGCGAATCGCCATGGGTACTCGAACCTGCCGAGCCGGGAGCAACTGCACCGCGAAAACGAGCGGCTGCTCCGAGAAATCGAGCAACTGCACCCTGAGAATGAGCGGCTGCTCCGAGCGAACGAGGATCTGCGGCGGAAGTTAACCGAGCGTGAGAAACAAATCGCCGACGCCGAAAAGCAGATCGCCGATTTGGAACGGCAATTGGCAGGGCGCCAGAAAGACTCCACCAACTCCTCCAAACCGCCCTCCTCCGATGGTCCCGCAGCGAATTCGCGGTCGCGCAGACGAAAAAAGTGCAAGCGCAAACCGGGCGGGCAGAAGGGGCATCCCGGTCACCACCGTCCCCTGGTTCCGCCCGATCAGGTGCGGGAAGTGCGTCCGGTACTGCCGGTGGAATGCCATGGTTGCGGCCACTCCCTGCCGCGGCATCCCGAGGAGATCCAGACGGTGGGAACCGTGCAGCGTCATCAGGTGACCGAATTGCCGCCCATCCAGCCCTATATCATCGAGTATCAATGTCCCAAAGTAGTCTGCCCCGCCTGCGGGGAGGGCACCCGAGCGCCGCTGCCGGAAGAGGCGCAGGAGGGAGATTTCGGACCGCAACTGATGGCGCTGATCGCCTACTTGACGGTGGTGTGCCGCATGCCGCGCCGGGTGGTGGAGGCGTTTCTGGAACATGTGCTGGGCATCTCCATGAGCCTGGGCAGCACCCAGAAATGCTGGGAACAAGCCAGCGCCGCAGTGGCCGAGCCCTGTAGGGAGTTAGAAGAACAACTGAAAAACGAGCCGGTACTGAACAGCGATGAAACCGGTTGGCGCAACAACGGGGAGAAACGCTACATATGGGCGCTGGTGGCCCGCCACTTCGTCTTCTACACGGTGGCCACGACGCGTAGTTCGGAAGTGCTGATTCATCTGCTGGGGGCAGTGTTCGCCGGCATTCTGTGCAGTGATCGTTACGGCGCGTATTTTAAGTACCACAAGGGACTGGCGCAACTATGTTGGGCGCATCTGAAGCGCGACATTCTGGGGATTCAGGATTTCGCCAAGACTACCGATGCCGAGCGATTCTGCCGCGATGCGCTGGCCTTGTACGCCAGTCTGTTCCGGCTTTGGCGCAAGTTCCAGCGTGGCTTGATCGACCGCACCCAATTGATCGCCCGCTCGATTCCATTGCAGAAGCGCTGGTTTGCGCTCGCCGGGCGGTACCTGGACAGTGACGACAGAGAAGTGCGCAACCTGGCGACGGCCTTATTCCAGCATTGCGACAAGCTGTTTACTTTCATCGAGCGTCCCGGCGTGGAACCCACCAACAATGCCGTGGAACGAGCTCTGCGCATTGCTGTGCAATGGCGCAAAATCGCCTTCGGCAATCGCAGCGCCCAGGGGGAAGTGGCCACGGCCCGGCTCCTGACGGTCTCCCAAACCTGCCGGATGCAGGGGCGCAATCCATTGGGCTACCTCACCGAAGCCATTATTTGCTATCGCCGCCGCCAGCCTCCTCCCTCGCTCCTCCCTCAGCAGAAATAGCCTGCCCGAACCGTCAGAGGTCGATTTTGAGGGGGGGGTGAACTGTTACCGAATACCTATGATAGTTATGTTTCGAGCACGGTGCCGGCGGTTTCGAATTCATCGTTGTTGCGGCAGCATGATACTACCAATTACGGAACGTCGTTTATTTACCGGGGGAATGTGACCACGG
>Ga0105047_10010833_pt1 | contig 14859 bp, 16 predicted proteins | sample MAT04_FD_78384 | JGI IMG/M metagenome (GOLD analysis project Ga0105047, IMG submission 78384) | Freshwater microbial communities from Lake Fryxell liftoff mats and glacier meltwater in Antarctica - MAT-04 (megahit assembly) | ecosystem: Environmental > Aquatic > Freshwater > Ice > Liftoff... | reverse complement strand
TGTCACTGCAGTGAAACCTTGCACTGGTCCGATTTCACGCCGTTGCAATAATGAAAACCGTACCGTTGGTGATTTGCCGCACGGCTGTCACTGCAGTGAAACCTTGCACTGGTCCGATTTCACGCCGTTGCAATCCCGTTGTGTCGACAACGATTGCTGTATTCGGCGTCTCATAATCTGCCGAACCTTTGTGCAGCGTTATGCGTTGCCGGTGCCGTCGAAACGCGGGAATGTGCCGAGGTGGCTTTCGATACCCGTTACGATTGTGCGCCCATCCTTTCCATCCAGGTTGATGAGGCGAATCGAAGATCCCGTCCACACAACCAGTCGACCGGGCGGAAGTACACGAACGCGCGATGAATCAGCGAATGTCGCAAATCGGGAATACAACCACTGAATGCCGAGCTCGCGAGCGCTGACATTGCCCGATGCTGCATCAATCGCGAAGGTATTACCGCTTCCTGCGCTAACGGTTGCAACATCTGCGCGCACGTTATTGAACCGATCCAACACGTGCCCACGCAATGTCACGGTTGTGCCAATGTCCAGCGTCGTATCGGTCGATAGCGCTTTTAGTCGCACTCCGGCCCCGGGAGTGATCGTGAACGTCGCCGTGTCGGCAATACCGAAATTCGGTGCAAGCACCAACACTCTACCGGTGCCGGCAACCGTCCCCATTCGCACTTGCGCTTGTACGCGTCCGTCCGCGTCTGTCGTATCAATGGCCAAACGGCTGTCGCTGCTGCATCCGTTCGGCGTCAGAGGGCAAATCGAAATACTGCTTTCGCTGGCTCGCAGTAGATTGGCATGAGCTAACACCTCAAACCGGACGATAACGCCGACTGCCGGTTTGCCGTCCCTTCTCTTCACTTCAGCCACGAGTCGCTGTGCTGCTGCCGCCTGCACGGTGTCGGTAACCAACTCACCAGCGATCACCTTCAATTGCGGCGGAACGTCAACAAGTTCAGTCGTTCGAGTGTCGCAGGCTGGCGCCAATACCATTATCACAACGGCTGCGCACGCGAGAATGCCCGGTCGATTGATAGGCTTCTCCTGCCACATGAATTTGCGCATGACACTCAACGCCAGTCTGCTGCAGATAACGTTCGTAAGCATCCGGAGTCGACAGCGACCAGAAGCGCAGTGGCACAGTTCGCCCGTCACTCGTTGAGCGCGAGATATCGGTCGTTGGTTTCGACTCGAATCGCACGTTCGCGTTCGTTACGAGTGAACCATTGTTAACGCGACTTCTACAATCAATGCTTGAAACAGCCGTGTTTGAATCGTGTCAGAGCTATTCGCTCCCTTAACGATCGTAATCTTCGGGTTGTGCTTAACTGGCGCGACCGAGTTGTTGCTACAGGCATAAAGGGTCGATAGCGCCAGAGCGCTGACTGCCATTGTAATTCTGGATCTACCCACCTTACGCGGAAGCACTCTTCAGCACCAGCGCATGCCACGACTCCGCCGCGCGCTTCTCAAAACTTTCCCGCCAGCGACCGACCGTATCGACCGTCAAATCGAAAACGTGTGTGTCGGCCGTAACCGTACCCGCGCGCACGAGATCGACAAACCCACCGCGATCGGCACATTGCACGATGCCATTGGCATCACGATAAAACATGATACCACCACCAACCAGCGATGTACCAAGCAGCGTTTGCATCGCCGTCAACGTACGGAACAGTCCATCGATTGAACAACCGGATGCACCCGTTGCCGCTTCGTCTACGCCAACCGCGAGGAAACGGTTGTCGCGAAAATCGCGCGCGCACATCAACGGCACGCCGTGGGCCCGCCACTGACTGAGATGTTCATCAACAATCGACAGCAGTTGGCGGCCATGAATGTCGTCGAGCACGTCGCCGGCGCCGAACACCCAGACGCGGGCGTTCGGCGGAAGCGATTCGAATGCAACGTGTGGCATGTTGTTTATCAGTCCGGTTTGCCAGACATACCTGGCAGTTGCAGCATTGGCATCGCACCGCCGGTAACCGTCGGCATCTTGCCATCCCAACGCTTGGCCATTTCGTAACTGACCAGGTTTGCGGTGATGCTGCGTGACAGCAGCTCGTTGGCTTTGGCCTGCGCTTCCGCCTCTGCCAGAATTGCCTTGGCGCGCCCCGCGGCCTTGATCGAATCACCCTGCGCCTGAAACGTGTTCTTCTGCAATTCGTTCTGGGCAGTTAACGCTTGCTGTTGCATGACGTTCTTGAGCGAGATGGCTTCCATTACAGCCGAGGGTGCGCGCAATTCGTTGATGGTGAATTGCATCACCTGCATCCCATATGGTTCCAAACGCTTCTGCAGTTTGTCCTGCGCGATTTTTACGACTTCCGCCTTTTTGGGACCCATCATCGCGGCAATTTCTTCAGTACCCATGCTTTCCTGCAGCGATTGACGAATGGCTTGTTTTACATAGCCGTGCTGAATGGTCGTGATATCCGTGCGAAATTCCTTGTACAGAAATGGCACTTTCGCCGGATCGATCTGGAACGACATCGACACGTCGACCGAAACCGGCTGTCCTTCGACCGAGTTCACGTTGATCTCGTCGTTGGTTTCTGAACCTTCCGTGGCGCTCCTGGTCAGCACGATGGTTTGCATGAACGTGGGATACTCTTCGATAGACGTGAAGAGTGGATTCCGCAGGTGCATACCGGGTCCGAGTGGCGTGTCATCAACACCGCCACCGCCGCGATGAATCACGATGCCCACGTGGCCGGGTTCGATATACACCACCATCGGGCGCACGAGAAAGATCAGGACAAAGAGTACCACCGCACCCAACACCAGTTTCTTCGACATACCTGAACCACCTCCGGTTCCGCCGCTCTTGGAAGACTTCATGGAATTGCGCATGCCTGCAACTGCATCATCAATCGATAACGCCATGCACTGCCTCCTTATAGCAGTAGGGGCACAGCACTTCACCGGTTGGTAGGCGCACCATCTCAGGCGCTTTCTGCAACCCGTGAATCGAGCACGTGAGTTCGACTTGCTCGTCGATGGCCTTACGATTCGCAGTTTGCCTGAATCGCTGGCCAAGCGGCGTGCGCTTGACACCGGAGAAAATCAAAACGCCCACTACCGCCACGAGGGCAAAGAAGAGGACGCTTTCAAGTATGATGGCGTTCATATGTTGGGTAATAATACGATGCTCGTCCCGCATTTGTGTCAGTTGATCCCGCTTATTCGCCCTCAGGTTGGCCGAACAGGAGCTGAACAAACGCCGTATCGTCGGGCGCCACGAGCAGATACACGTGGTCCCCGGGCGTAAGTACGGTGTCACCGCGCGGCGCGATGAGCGCGCGGCCACGAACCAGCAGCATTGCGGCGGAGTCGGCCGGTACTGGGATTTCCGACAACGGCAGCCCCGCCACCGACAGCGCTTCGTCGATGCTATACGAGTGAATCAGCGTGGTGAACGTCTGCTGTCCTTCGATTTCAAGAACAGCCGGCGGCGGCGGCGGCTCCGCAGATTCTGCTTTCAACTTGCGCGTCACCCACGGCACACTGGTGCCCTGCATCGCCGCGTTGATCAACACGATAAAGAACACGACATCAAACACGTGCTCGGCGCCCGGCACCAGGTACAGCACGGGCAACGTGGCCAGCACAATCGGCACCGCGCCGCGCAATCCGACCCATCCCACGTACGCCACCTCCCGGGCGCGATAACGAAACGGAACAAGGCACAACGCGACTGCCACCGGGCGTGCGAAAACGCCGAGCAGCAGCGCAACCGCCAGTCCGATCGGGGCGGCGCTTACCAGGCGGGAAGGAGAGGCGAGCAGTCCGAGCACCAGGAACATGCCAATTTGGGACACCCAGGCGAGCGCATCGTGCACGCGCACCATGCTGTTGCGGTAGGGAAGCGCACCTTCACCAAGCGCGATACCCGCGACGTACACACCCAGAAATCCGCTGCCGTGCATCACGGTTGGCACTGCATAGGCGAGGCACGCGATTCCGACAGTCAGCGCCGGATACAATCCGCTGGGGCGCAATGGATACCGCACCAACATGCGCCGCGCGCCGATACCAATTCCGACACCAGCCACACCGCCAATGACAACTTCGCGCAATACCGACACCACCTCTTGTAGCGCCGATACGTGTTCTCGGTCGACAATGATTTGAATCACCAGCGTTGTCAGGATGACGGCGAGCGGATCGTTGATGCCCGATTCCAACTCCAGCGTCAATCCAACTTTCTTCTTGAGATGAACGCCCGACGCGCGCAGCACCGAAAACACGGCCGCCGCATCGGTCGACGAAACAATCGCGCCAATCAAACAGGCTTCCGACCAATTGAGCCCGAGCAGGTGGGCGCCGACCGCAACAATCGCACCCGTTGTGATGACGCCGACGGTTGCCAGCGCACCGGCCGGCGCCAATACGTGCCGCACGTGGCTCCAACGGGTGTTGAGTCCACCGTCGAACAAAATGAACGCCAGCGCAACAGACCCCAGCCGAAATGCAAGACCGTAATCCTCGAAATTGATGCGGCCAATGCCTTCGGAACCCGCCAGCAGCCCTATGCCGAGGAACACCAGCGTGAGTGGAATGCCGGTGCGGACGCTCGCGCGACTGAACATGACACTGAGCACTAACAACCCTCCGAACGTCGCCAGGAAAAGCGCCGGCGAGATTGCGGAGATATTCATCCGCTGCTGGCCCCCAGTTCGAAACGCAACGTGTCGAGGACGGTTGGATGTCGGAAATGAAAACCCGCGCGTTGCAACACCGTGGGCATCACGCGAAGGCTGGTGAGTATGGTGTTGTCCACCATCTCCTTGCCAAATAGCGTGTGTAGTCCAAAGGCCGGAACAGGCAAGAATGCCGGTCGATGCAGCACATCTCCTAACACCTGCGTGTATCGGCCGTTCGTGATTGGAGTTGGGCACACGAGATTGACGGCGCCCCTCACAGTGTCCTGCATGAGACAGAAGTGCATCGCGCCGATTTCATCATCGAGCGAAATCGGGCTGACCCAATCGTGACCACCAGCTAGCGGGCCACCAACTCCCATACGGAAAAACGGAAGTTGTTTGCCGAGTGCTCCGCCGGCTGCGCCCTGCACAATTCCGGTGCGCATGTGAACGACGCGAATACCGGCCTTTTCTGCCGCCTCCGTGCACGCTTCCCACTCGCGCGCAACGTCTGGCAGAAAGCCGGTGCCCAGCGTGCTGGATTCATCCAGCAGTTCGTCACCGCGATTGCCGTAAATCCCAATGGCCGACGCGCTCAACAACACACGCGGCTTCCGTTCGAGATTCGCGATGGTTTTCGAAATCAGCGTTGTTCCCTGCACGCGACTTTCACGAATCGCGCGTTTGTGATCGTCGGTCCAACGTTCCGCGATATTCGCACCGGCGAGGTGTATGACCGCATCAACGCCTTCAAGCGCGCGCGCATCAATTTCACCTTTGGGCAGATTCCACGGAATGTCCACTACGCCCGGATTCAACGCGCCGCGACCGATGCGCAGTACGGTGTGCCCTCCGGTTGTCAGAAATGCGCACAGCTGTCTGCCGATAAATCCATTGGCGCCGGTGATCGCGATGCGCATTGGCCCGCGATCGGCGAACTGCGCGTGTCGCTGAATGTCGCCAAGCAGCAGGGCGTGTCGATACCGAAAAACCTGATCGAGCGTTCGGTTGGCATACCAACCTCCAGCCAGCGCACCAAGGGGGCCCATTGGCAGCGCATACTGAATGTAGTCTTCGAGCGTGCTGGCGTCGGGACCATCGGCTGCGAACTTGTGCGTGTGATCGAACTTTGCAAACGGGCCTTGCAGCAGAATATCGCGAAACTGCCGGTTGGCCTGATAGTCGCGGTGTTCAATCACCCAACGCGTGTTGATCGGGCCTACCGGAACTTCCAGCACCACGCGCGCGCCGTCGCGAATGCCGCCGGTGTGTTCAACAACCCTGGCGTGATCCCACGGCGGCGACAGCCGTTCAAATGCGCCTGCACGCTCGTGCCACGCGAACAACGTTTCGACAGAAACCGGAAGTCGCAATGTGCGACGAAACTCTACATCACTCATGTTACCACCCGCCTGCATCGTTGAAATCGAGGACGCGCCAGCAATACCAACTGGCGACGGAGCGCCAGGGTCGCCACGCTTTCGCGGTTTTCTCCAGACGTACGGCCTCCGGCAGTTTGCGCATGCGATAAATCTTTTGCGCACCTTTGCGCACGCCGAGGTCGAGTACCGGCAATACGTCCGGCCGACCCAGACGAAACATCAGAAACATTTGCGCGGTCCACACGCCAATGCCGCGCACTTGCACGAGCACGTCGATGACATCCTGATCATCCATGGTGTCGAGGTCGTCCATGGGCAATCGGTGGTCAGTGACATGCAGCGCCAAATCCCGAATCGCCGCAACTTTTGCAGTCGAGAGTCCGCAAGCACGCAGCGTTGTTTCGTCGTGCGCGAGGGTCTGGTCCGGCGTGGGTGATTGGCCCTGGCCAATGCGTTCAATAAATCGGCCGTGGATGGTTCCAGCCGCAGCCCCTGACAATTGTTGGTACACGATGTTGCGCGTGAGGTGATCGAAGTGCGATCCCTCGACGCGCGGAATCATGGTGCACGGACCAACAGCAGCGATGGCCCGTGCCAGCTTGGGATCGGCGGCCGATAGTTCTTCGGCGGCGCGCTGGAGCGTGTGTTCGGTGAGGCGAATCGTCACATGGTCCCGGTAATCATGATGTGCGCTTTGGGCGTGCCGGGATACATGATCCATGGACGGCCTGCGCTCCCCTTGGTTGACAGCCCCGTTGATGCTGCTGTGGCGAATGGGATGTACACCACGTGGGTCGGCTTGGCGTTGGGCGCCAATCCCGTTGCGGGATTAAAATCGCCCTTGGGCCCGTTGAGTTGATACAAAGCGGCGGGGAACGTTGGCATTTTGATCTTGCCGGATTTCACTTCTCTGAACCGGATGGAGTCGACCTCGGTGCCACCCGTTCCGCCTTCGCGCAGTTCGCGGCCCCGCGCCATGAACGGCTCCATGGAGTTGGCGTAACAGGCAACGTGGAAGGCTCCGAGCGCCGGGTCACTGGCAAGGCACGTCATGCCATTTTTCGACGGGCGCAACAGCACGACCTTGCCGGCCTCTTTGTATCCCAACACGCCAGCTTCCGCCCGCATCTCCTCGGGCAGCGGCAGCAAGGCCGAAGCAATCTGCTCGGCGACTGGACGCATCTCGACCTTTTGTGCACTCGCGTTGATGGAGGGAAGCAGGATGGCAGCGCCGAGAGCGGCGGTGGGCAGGAAGTTCAGGCGCATTGGAGGTGGGGTAGGAGTTACAGGAACGATAGCGCCGAAATGGGTGGTGTCCATGACTATTACGCCGCAGTTACTTATCGGGGGTCGGTGCTTTATCGCACAGATTCCGCGAGCAACAATTGACGAACCTGGAGGTGATGATTTTCATGGCACCCAGCACTGACTCTCGCGCCGCTAGCCCAGACGCATTGGCGGAAGCGCGCGTGACACTTGCAGCAGAGCGTCGCCGAGTGGCCGCGCTCGGACTGTTTTCGCGCCGCATGTCGCACGATATGAGCAACTTTGTTACGGTCGTGCGAACGTATTCCGAGTTGTTGCTGGCCGACTTGCCGCACGAAGGCACGGCGCACGGGGACGTGCGGGAAATTCATCGGGCTGCAGACGCCATGATTCAGTACCTGCATGGCATTGTGCGCTTTGCGCGTACGACGGCCGCGCTCCCGGCCTCGCTTGCGTGGGATGAGGCGGTTGCCGATGCTGTGCAGAGCAGTGTTTTCAGCGGGCGTGTGCGCGTGCAACTCGTGTCTGATGCCCGAGTTCGTGTCGACGCAGCATTGTTGGCCGACGCAGTGCACGAATTGATCACGAATGCTTGCGAGGCGTCGCCGACTGGTTCCCTCGTGCAGGTGCGTACCTGGAACGAGTGCCTGACGGAATCGATCATAGACGGGGGTTTACCGATAGAGGCGGGTGGCTGGGCGGTCCTTGAGGTCGCGGATGAAGGTCCGGGATTTGCCAAGGATGTAGCGAGTGACGCGCTCGATCCGTTCGTGACAACCAAACATGCGGTGCGCGGAGCCGGATTCGGCCTGGCGTTGGCTCGTAGTGCCGCGTGGAGTGGCGGCGGACAGATGATTATTGAAACCGCGAATGTCACGGTGCCGGGAACGCGTGTGCGTATGTGGTTGCCGGTGATCGCGGACTAGGCGCTCTGGCTGCCGTTGAAGCCGTCATGGTGTCGGCGACCCGAACGGCAACTACCGGGACGCTGAGAAGCGCCGAGAATGCTGAGAAAGACTGAGAACGACAACTGCAACGGCAACCGCCATTATACGGATTTGAACGGAGAAAAACGGATTACGCGGATACTACGCGTTTTCGCGGGGAGGTCAGCATTAGTGCAATTCGGATATCATTTTTTTGGACAACTCACGTCGCGGCAAGAGTCAATTCGGGGCCATGAGTTACGTAATCGGTCGCAATCGCGAGTGCAGTTGCAAAAGCAAAATGCGCAGGTAGTTGACGGTACGAATTCATTCACGCGCGTGATGCGGAGTATCCGTTTAATCCGTTCACTCCGTTTGAATCCGTTTGAATCCGTTTAATTGCAGTTGCTGTTGCCGCTCTCAGCGTTTCTCAGCGTTTCTCAGTGTTCCAAGTTTTCTCAGCGTCCCGGCAGTTGCAGTTTGATCCGCGAGCACACGAATGCGTCAGGCCGCCGCCCGCGCCGCACTGGCCGCGTGCAAGATCCGCGACGCAATCCGATCCAACGGTAAGACCTCGGTGGCCGCGTCCATGCGAATGGCCTCGCGCGGCATGCCGAACACGACGCAACTCTCCTGATCCTGCGCAATTGTGTGCGCACCCGCGTCACGCATCGCGAGCAGTCCGCGCGCACCGTCGGCGCCCATGCCCGTAAGCAGTACACCAACTGCGCGCGGTCCGGCAGCACGTGCGACGCTTTGGAACAACACATCGACGGCCGGGCGCTGATGATGAATTCGTGGTCCTTCCTTGACGCGCGCAACCCAGTGTGATCCGCTGGCATGAATCATGAGATGTTTATCGCCCGGCGCGATCAGCGCGAGCCCGGCCGCAATGACATCCCCATCTTTCGCTTCGCGCACGTGAATGCTGCACAACTCGTTCAGTCGTTTGGCAAACGACGCCGTGAACAGTTCGGGCAAGTGCTGCACGACCACCGTTCCCGGTGCGTCGGAGGGAAACTGACGCAACAATGCTTCAATCGCCTGCGTTCCGCCCGTTGACGCGCCGATGGCGATTACCTGCGACGACACATCGAGCTGCGCGATTGGGCGACGTGGTTTGAGCAGGCCTTCGGCGAGATCCAGCGGACGTTGTACGCGCGCGCTGGCAGCGACACGAATGGATTTCGCGAGTTCATCCGCGACATCGACCGTGGCCGACATTGAGCCTGGCTTCGCGATGACGTCGATTGCACCAAGCGCCAATGCACGCAACGCGGTATCGCTGTGCTGCGTTGTCAGCGAACTCACCACAATCACCGGAATCGGATAGTGGCGCATCAATTTGCTCAGGAACGACAGGCCGTCCATGCGAGGCATTTCAATATCGAGCGTTACGACATCGGGCGAAAGTTGCACAATACGTTCGCGCGCGATGTAGGGGTCTGACGCTGTGCCCACCACTTCGATGTCGGGGTATTTGGCGAGCCCTTCGGTCAGCACGCGACGCACCAGCGCCGAATCATCGACAATGAGGACGCGCGTTTTCGCGAGACGCGTGACTGGGGAGCTGCCCGAAACCGCCTTCAGTCCTGGTTGCGTGGGGCGGTTCACGCGGCTTCCGCTGCCAGCCCGAGAGACTGCAGGCTGTCATCCGACAGTAGTAACTGAGCTACCGCACGTCCGGTATCGATGCCAATACACGCACGCGAAACCGGTGTGCAGCGTTGCGGTTCGCCACCAGTCACGTATTCATGGGGTGCGGACAGCACGAATACGGCCTCCGCCCCGCCAATCATCGGCAACAGGTTGCCGCAGATGACATTGGCGAGTTCACCCAGCGCATCACGCTGCACGGTCAACGGATATGCACCGTCGGCACCCAGCATGTTCTCGGTAATACACGGAAGAATTTCGGATGAAGCGCGCAACACAAGCCGTCCGGATATCGGGCCGTTGAAGGAAACCGTCACGGCAACATCAACCACCGCCTCGCTTTGCGCGGCGGATAGTTTGGTATCCGGACAAATGAGCGCCAGTTCTTCAAAAGTCGCTGTCAGTGCTCGCGACAGGAACCGCTCCATAGTACTCAGCATCGGATACTCCAGTAACGCTCAGGATGATATTGCGCAGCGTACTGGGCGCAAACGGTTTGTGAACAATCGACGCGCCCATGTTTTGCAAGTTGGCGAGGCGTGTTTCGCTTCCTTCGGTGGATACCACAATGACGCGAATGTCTTTGGTTTCCGGGTTCGCACGCACCCGCTGCAACATCTCCTCGCCGTTCATCACGGGCATGTTGATGTCGAGCAGCAGCAGGTCCACCCATTCTTCGCTCAACACCCGCAGACCGTCTTCGCCGTTGGAGGCTTCATACACTGCGGCGAGGGGGATGCCGCTCATTTTGAGCGTACGCACCACCATCGTGCGCATCACGGCGCTGTCATCCACCACCAGAACATTGAAGGCCATGGTTCTAAACCGCGTCTAAAGTTTGCATTCGGCACCGTTCACTTTGAGTGTGACTTCACCGGTACCGACGTCCAACCACATCGTGCGCGAAACCTGCACTCCCCCCGTCTCCTGTGCGTGTAACATGACGCCGTTCTTCCACAACAGGCGACGCAACGCCAGCAAGTTGCGTTTGCCAATTTGATACTTGTCGTCTTCATCGGTTGAACCCGTGTGGGAACCACCCGCCACCTTCACAATCATGCGTTCTTTGCGGGCGCCCAACATGTAACACTCCTTGAACAGCGCGGGCACACCACTGTCGACAAACATCGATGGGTTTTGGAGCATCTTTTCTGGGTCGATGGAGCCTATTGGCAACATCACGTGCAACAACCCGCCGACCTGTGCCACTGGATCGTAGACGGTGACACCCAGGCAACTGCCGAGCGCGTATGTCACCAGGCGCTCGTCGATATTGCCGGAGCATTTCACGTCAGCTACGCCGACCACGCGTTCGCGGCTGGTCCTCACGGCGGTGGCCATCATCGCACGTACACCGCGGGTTGTACGTACCGAAACTGATGTGTGGTTCCCGTCAGGCTTTCACTGTGTCCGACAAACAGATGGCCGCCGGGGCGCAACAACCCCCAGAATCGTTCTGCCAGGCGCTGCTGCGTCTGCTTGTCGAAATAGATCATCACATTGCGGCAGAAGATCGCATCGAACGGGCCTCGCATCGGCCAATGTTCCATGAGGTTCAAGGGCGCAAACTTCACGACATTCCGCAGCAACGGCGTTGCCGACAGTGCTCCGGCTTCCTCGTTCCGATCGAGGCGCGTCCAATAGCGACGCTGCCACTCCATGGGCACGTCGTTCATGATTTCGGCAGGATACACACCCGTCCGCGCCGTTGCCAACATGCGCTGACTGATGTCGGTCGCGAGCACCCGGGCGTCGCGCGCGGCTCCTTTCATGCTGTGATCCAACAGCAGCATCGCAAGCGTGTACGGCTCTTCTCCACTGGAACACCCTGCACTCCAGATGCGCACCGGGTGATCGAGTGTTGGTAACACGCTATCACGCAAATAGTCGAAATGCGCGTGTTCACGCAGAAAGCTCGTCTTGTTTGTGGTGAGCGCGTCTACCATTTCCCCGAATTCTGGATGCGTCGGACTCTCGCCAACCAGATCGAGATATAGCGCGAAATCGGGAATCGATAACTTGCGCATGCGCTTCGCGAGCCGAGCGCGCACCAGTCCTTCCTTGCCCGGTCGCATGGCAATTCCGCAGTGATCATGCAACAACGCCGCGACCCGACTGAACTGTGCCGAGGTCAGTTCGTGTTCAGGAAACGCGGGCGGCGCTGCGAGAGCGGCGGTAGTGGACATTGGAAGGTTGAGTTCCGATTGCGCAGATCAGTGAGGCAGCGTGTCGATCAGGCAGCGTGCGCGCTGGTCGACTCCGCCAGCTGCACGGCTTCGTGCGCGGCCAACACTTTGTCAATATCAAGCAGCAGCTTGACGCGGCCGCCCGCTTTTCCAATGCCCAGCAGCAGATCGGTCTGGACACCGTTCGCGAAATCTGGCGGATCCGCGATATCAGTCTCGGCGAGCGCGACTACCTCACTCACGCGATCAACCACAATGCCCGTTTGCACATCACGCAGTTGCACGACGATGATGCAACTCTCTTCTTCGATACTGGCGTCCATTCCGAACTTGATGCGCAGGTCGGTGATGGGAATAACTTTGCCGCGGAGATTGATCACGCCGCGAACAAAGGCAGGAGTGCGAGGCACACGCGTGATCGACTGCATACCAATGATCTCGCTCACCTTGAGAATCTCGAGGCCGTATTCTTCTCCCGAGAGAAAAAACGTGAGATACTTACCGGCGCGCGCCGACGGTGCAACCCTGGTCGCAGCAGCGGACGACTGCGGTAGTGCAGTACTCATGGATTTGCCTGTGGAAGGGCGCTTGAAACAACTTATGACGCGAGCTTGAGCAGCGGAGTGGTGAGCGACATCGTCTCTCGCACGTCCAGAATGAGTCCGACGCAACCATCGCCCAGGATTGCGCCACCGCTGAAGCCTGGTATGCGACCCAGGGCATCCCCTAACGGCTTCGCGACGACCTGTTGCTGACCGAGGAGTTCGTCGACCATCAACGCGGTGCGTTGCGCCCCGTCTCCAACAATGACGAGCAAGGCCGCCAATGGATTCTCAATGGCCCCGCGAACGCTGAATGTTCGGTGCAGACGGACGATGGGCATCAGCGCGCCACGCAGCAGCACCATCTCACCTTGCCCCACGACGGTGGACAGCATGGCGGGTTCGGGACGAAAACTCATGTGAATCTGCGTGAGCGGAATGACGAACCGCTCGGTGCCGACACGTACCAGCATTCCGTCGGTCACCGCTAGCGTGAGAGGTAGTCGCAGCGAGAACGTGGTGCCGGCTCCGGGCGTCGAAGTGATCTCCAGGCGCCCACGAATGACTTCGAGATTGCGACGGACAACATCCAGGCCAACGCCGCGTCCGGAGATGTCCGTCACTTTTTCGGCGGTTGAAAAACCCGGCGCGAAAATGAGGTTGAATACTTCGTTGTCGGTCAGGCCGCGATCGGACTCGATCAACCCCTTCTCGATGGCCTTGCTCACGATGCGATCGCGTTGCAATCCGGCGCCATCGTCAATCAGGTCGACCACCACATTTCCCGACGAGTGGTAGGCGGAGAGGCGCACCGAGCCCGTGCGAGACTTTCCGGCGCGATCGCGATCGTCCGACGGTTCGATGCCATGGTCAACGGCGTTGCGGACCATGTGCACCAGGGGATCCGCCAGGATGTCCACCAGGTTGCGATCAATTTCCACGTCTTCGCCGTCGGTCGTGAACTGGACCGTCTTGCCAACCTTGCTCGCGGTATCGCGCACCACGCGCGCGAGCTTCTGGAACGTCGCACGCATCGGCACCATGCGCATGCTCATGCTGAGCTCTTGCAGCTCACGCACGATCTTGCCAGCGTGCGTGACCTTGCGCGTCAAATCAGGGGTCAGGCTGTTGGCCATGTACGGGTCGCCGGCAATCATCGTTTGCGCGATGACTAATTCGCCCACCATGTTGATCAGGCGATCCAGTCGATCAGTCCTGACGCGAATGGTTGCTTCGGCCGCCGACTCGACTCGCGCCACACGTGGTGCGGCATTAATGGTCGGTGCGTCTTCCTGGCTCTCGAAGTCGACCGCGGGGTTGTAGCCGTCCAGCGCGATCATCAGCGAGTGATAACCGGGCGGATGCAAAAGTGCGCCGTCGCCAACCAACGCGTCTTCGACGGCACCCAGCAGCGCCTTCAGGATATCGACGGAGCGCAACGCCAGATCGGCGCACGCCGGACCGTAGTGGATCTGCCGGTCGCGCAGACGCATCAGTAGCGACTCGGCTTCGTGCGCGAACTCTGCGATGTGTGCAAGGCCGAGGAACGCGGCTGTTCCCTTTACGGTGTGAAACGCGCGAAAGACCGTGTTGACGGCCTCGGGCTCGCGCGGGTTTGCTTCGAGCGTGAGCAGCGCTACCTCGGAGGCCGCAATGTACTCGGCGGCTTCAGTGAGAAAATCACGCAGCAGCGAAACGTCCGTGTCGTGCGGCAGCGACTCACCGGCAATGGGCGGCGCTTCGGACGCGCATGATTTCGGCGGAGTTTTAGTGCCCGATTTGGCCGGAGCTTTCGAACGTGACTTCTCGCGCGCCGCTCGCGGTGGTGGCGGCGGTGGTTCGGTAGCGTTCGTACTGGAATTCAGCGCCTGATCCAGCGCCGCGCTTACTGCATCGAGATCGGCGATGGTATTCTTCGAACTGCCGTCAATGATGGTGCCCAGCAGGCGCGCCGCGCGCGCGACGTGCGGTTGCTCTGCCGTCGAGGCGCGGTTCTCGAACGCCAGGATCAGCAGGGCATTCTGCAACACAGAGAGGTCACCGATGTCGGTGACCTCAAGCTGCATCAGCAGTGCGACGATATCGTTGAGCGAGGTCGGAATCACGCGCTGGTCGCTCTCGCGTGAATTCCAATTGGAGAGGTCACGACGACAGTTTTCACGCGGCGTCAGCCTGCGTTACTTCTGATTGCCGTAAAGATCTCGTCCGCAAGTGCCTGACGGCTATCGGCATTGCGCGTCGTGGCA
>Ga0105047_10010831_pt1 | contig 14859 bp, 8 predicted proteins | sample MAT04_FD_78384 | JGI IMG/M metagenome (GOLD analysis project Ga0105047, IMG submission 78384) | Freshwater microbial communities from Lake Fryxell liftoff mats and glacier meltwater in Antarctica - MAT-04 (megahit assembly) | ecosystem: Environmental > Aquatic > Freshwater > Ice > Liftoff... | reverse complement strand
GGCATCTGGCATCCGGCATCTGGCATCCGGCATCCGGCATCCGGCATCCGCCCGCTACTCATTCCGCAGCGCCGCGAGCAAGTTGCCCCGCAGCGCCCAGCGCGTCGCCAACAGGGCCGCGCCGCCACCGACCACCACCACGCCGGCCAACGTCGGGGCCAAGGAGCGCCAAGGTAACGAGCCGCCCGGCGCGAGCAAGGCCGGCAACACGGCCACCGCCGCCGCCAGCACGCCGATGGCCAACCCGGCGGCGAGCAACGCCGCGTGCTCGCTCAGCACCAACCGGCGCACCATCCCGCGCCGCCAGCCCAGCGCGAGCAACACCGCCAGTTCGCCGCGGCGCTCCAGCACATTGCGCAGCACGACGATGCCGAGGCCCGCGCTGCCCAGCAGCAGGCCGAGTCCGCCGAGGATTTGGAACGTGCCGAGATAGGTGTTCTGCACGGCGTTGAACTGCGCGAGCCGCCGGGCCGCGGGCGTGACTTCCAGGCCGTAGTCGCGCAGCCCGCGAGAGAGCGCGGCAGAGACTTCGGCGATTCGGTTCGTTGGCGCATCAAGCAGGAAAAACTGCTGTCCGCTGGCGCTCGGAAAACGCTGCACGAACTCCGCTTCGTCAATCACCAGACTGCCTTGCAGGATCGAGTTCGCCAGCGCCCCGACGATGCGCAATTTGAACGGCTGCCCGCGCTCGTCCACGTAGTCAATTGTGTCGCCGACCTGCTTGCCCATCGCCCACTGGATGGAGGCGGCGTCGCCGAGGGCGGGGATTTCGCGTGGGACAGGCGTCGCGCCTGTCTCTGCTCGCTCGAGGTTATTTGAAGTTGGAGACAGGCGCGACGCCTGTCCCACGAGTTGCGGCCAGCCCGCGCCCTTGGTGAACGAGAACCGGCCCTCCAGCGCCGCCGGCTGCACACCGAGCAGCCGCGGTTGCTGGGCGCGATTCAAGTTCAAGCAACTCGCCTCGTCGCCGGCGCGAACTCGGAAGGGCACCGCGGTCACGCCTTTCAAGTCGCTCTCGCTGAGTCCCAGCGCGTCGCGGCCATCCGCGGTGTTGAGATCCTGAAAGACCGGCAGCGTGGACTCGCCGATGAGCGCGAAGCCGCCCGTGCCGGAACTGCGCTCCGTGGCGTCGCGGTCGGCGTCGAGCCGGAACACACCGATGGACGCGATGAGAAAGCTCCCGCACGCGAGCAACGCCGCCGTGGCCACGCTACGATTGCGCCGCCGCGCCATGCCGCGTACGGCAAGCCCAGGCACCGTGGGACAGGTGTCGCGCCGGTCTCCATTTTCATTCCCCGAAATATCAGAGACAGGCGCGCCGCCTGTCCCACGAACGAGCCAGCGGCTGAGGAAGGCCAGCCCCGCGACCAGCACCAGCGCCCCCGCGCCGAAGAACGCCCCCGCGTTCGCCGTGTCTCCACGGGCCAGCGTCCACACGACCAACCCCACCGCGCCCACCAGCGCCAGCCAGCGCACCGGCGGCAGCCACCGCCACGCGGACCTTCGGATTTCGGCCTTCGGGTTTCCTTCGGCCTTCGGACTTCGGATTTCGGACTTCGGCTCTCCGCCCGCCAGGAGTTCCCTTGCCGGCCGCCCGCCCAGCCGGCGCACCGTCAGCCAGATCACCACCACCGCCACCCCCGTGCTCGCGAGCACGCCGACCACCAGCGTGCCCGCGCTCACATGGAAGCCGAGCGTCGTGCCGCCCACGGCATCGCGCCAGAGCGTGCCCAGGCCGTGCAGCATGGCGCGGGCATAAAGCACGCCGCCCGCCGCGCCAATGACACCCCCGACCAAGGCCAGCGCGGCGCCCTCGCCGAGCCAAAGCCGCCGCACCTGTTTCGCCGGAAAACCCAGCGCCAGCAGCGTGCCAATCTCGGTGATGCGTTGCTCGACGCCGAACTGAAACAGCAAGGCCATCAGCAGCAGCGCCGCTGCGATGAGGAAGAAGCTGAACCCGATGAACAGCCCGCCGAAGTCCTGCGACTGCGCGGCGGCTTTCAGCGCCTGTTCGCGCACTGGCTCGAAGCGCAGGCCGACTTCCTCCGGCTTGAGCGTGGCGAGAATCCTCTTGTCCAGTGCCTCCCGGTAGGGACTGAGGTCAGGAGGCGAACTGGCAAGCGAGTTGGTCGGCCCCGGAAAACGGATGGCCGTCAGGCTGCCGAAACGGTTCCCCCACATCCGCTGCCCGGCGGCGAGCGTGACGAAGGCTTTGGGCGTGCCTCGGCGCTCCTTCCAATAAGCCTCGTCCTGATCGCGAATCTTGTGGACCAGCGGAAACGCGGTGTCCCAATCCGCCGTGCTCTCGGCTTTCTCGATACCGGGAAATTCCGGCATCAGCGTGCGGTCGGCCCAGGGCATCGTCATCGGCACGACGCCGCGGACGCGGAACCGGTTGGTCGCCTCCAGCAACTTCGCGCCCGACTCGGGGAGGTAATAGACCAACTCCAAATCATCGCCGGCCTTCACGCGCAAATCGTCCGCGAGCCACTGGTTGACGAGGATTTCGTCGCTACCCATACCGGCTGGCGTCCACGGTGCGCCGGCAGCGGTGACCATCGAGTACGGCGCGGCGTTGGTGCCGGTGCCGAGGAGATTGACCAGGTAGGTGAGCAGCGGTTGGGAATTGGTAACGGGTGCGACGGCGCGGACTAGCGGCGGGTCGAGGAAGATGCGCCGCGAGATCAACTCGACGCCGTTGCTGCCCGGCGTGAAGCGCAGCGCAGCCTCGTAATCCGCGAGCGTGGCGTGCTGCGCCAGTGCTGCCTGAAAATCTGCCTGCGCCTGCGCTGCCGGACGCTGCTTCGCGGAGCGGGAAGGCAGTTTGTCGGCGAGTTCCTTGCCCGCGCTGCCACCCTGCTCGCGGAGGTTTTGCCTGGCGGAGTCGAGCGCACCGCCGTCGCGCTCCTGCAGCACGCCGCCGGTCACGAGCAGATTGGCGCGGCCTGGCAGATCGAGGGCTTTCTGAAGTTCGCGCAGATTGAGGAAGGCGTTCAGGGGCGGGGCCGCGGAGGCGTGCAGGCTGAAGTTGGCGAGTTGCTGCGGCTCCAGAATGCGGGCCACGCGCAGGCGCAAGGCGATGGCGTTTTCGCCGCGTAGCGAGACGGGCGTGTCGCCGGAAAGCGCGGCGGGCTTGCGCAGGCGAAGGATGACGGTGTCGCCCACCGCGGCGGCGAGCTGGCGGGCGAGGACTTCGTTCAACCAGACCTCGTCGGGCGCGATCACCGGGGCGTCGAACCAGCCGGCATAGCTCCAGAAGTCGTAGTAGTGGTTGTGCCGATCCGCGGGGGCCGCTTGGCGGATGCCGAGGATGTTGACCTGATTGGCGCGCGCCTCCCCGCTCGGTCGCGAGGCGGTGCCGGGCAAATAGAGGACCGCGCCGGGACCGCCCGCGAACCAGACCCAGGTGTCCGTGCCCTCGCCGCCGCTGCTCTCACGCCAGTTGTCCATGAGGTCGCGCGGCATCCGCTCGCCAAGCGTGTCGGAGAACATCCGGTCCTTGCCCGGCAGAATGAATTGGATGTGACCCAGCCGTTCCATCGCCATCGCCTGCAAGCTGCCGCGCACCGAGTCGCCCACCACTAACGCGCCGATAAGCGCCGCGCTGCCAATGGCCGCCCCCAGCAGCACGCCGAGATGCGAGCGCCAGTGGAACCGCAGGCTGCGGAAGATGAGGGTGCGGAGGGTCATGAGGGGAAATCCGAGGTCCGAAATCCGAAAGCCGAAAGAAGCCCGAAACCCGAAGTCCGAAGTCCGAAAGGTTGGCGATCTGCCGGGTGCCCATTCGGGCTTCGGATTTCGGATTTGTTTCGGTTTTCGGTTTTCGGTTTTCGGGCTTTCACTTGCCTCCCTCCACGAGCCTGCCATCGCGCAATTCCACCACCCGCCCCATCCGCTTGGCCAGATCCAGCGCGTGCGTGACGACGATGAGGGTCACGCCTTCCTCGCGGTTGAGTTCGACGAGCAACTGGCCGAGCGAGGTGGCGCTGGCGTGGTCGAGGGCGCCGGTGGGTTCGTCGGCCAGCAGGAGTTGCGGCTGGTTGATGAGCGCGCGGACAACGGCGACGCGCTGACGCTCGCCGCCGGAAAGCTGGCCGGGGAGATGATCGAGCCGATGGCTCAGGCCGACGCGGTCGAGCAGGCGGCGGGCGCGTGGGACAGGCGTCGCGCCTGTCTCTGACTTCCTACCTTTTGTTTCAGATGGAGACAGGCGCGACGCCTGTCCCACGTCCGCCAGCGTCGGCACGAGGACGTTTTCCAGCACGGTGCAATGCGGCAGGAGGAAGTGGGATTGAAAGACGAAGCCGATTTGCTGGTTGCGCACTTCCGCCAAGCCGAGGTCGTCGAGGGTGGCGAGGTCGCGGCCGGCGAGTTCGACGCGGCCGCTGGTGGGGCGGTCGAGCGTGCCGATGATTTGCAGCAACGTGCTCTTGCCGGAGCCGGAGGGACCGACGATGGCGAGCGATTCGCCGCGCGCGACGTCGAAGGACACGAGGTCGAGCACGCACACTTCGCCGGTGCCGCTGGCGGCGGCGTAGCGCTTGGCGACAGCGGTGAGTCTGAGCAGGAGCGGAGGGGCTTCCGGGGCTGGCATGGGGCGGCATTGTAGCGCGAAATGACGGCGAGGAAACGAAACACTGTCCTTTCGTCGTGCAGCCTGGAAAGCCAAACGGCGTGCGAGCAGAAGCTGCCCGCACGCCGTCGCGCGCTCGTGCCAGGGGTTGAAGGGTCAGCGCACAGTTTGTCCGCGGACCGCGCCCTCGCGATTCGCCTCAATCACGGAAAAGCCAGCCGGTAGAACACGCTGCCATTGGCCGGGTCAATCGGCACGACGACTCGGTTGGTCGTCGTCGAGCCGGGCACGACGGCCCAGTTCGCGCTGAGGCCAACCCCCGGGTTATTGGTCTGCGTTTGCAGGCTCCCACCGGCGACCGGCCAGGAGATGTCCAGCAAGCCACCCGACACCTGGTAGGTCAGGCGCACCGGGGCGAACTTGTAGAGGATCCCGCCGGTCCCATTGGCTGAAGTGTTGGTTACCAGCGCGTAAAGTTCGCCGTCGGCGTCCTGGCCGAAACCATGCACGGTCAGGCCGTTGGGCAAGATGGCCGAGCCGCCAAACTGGGGCAGTGGGAACGCGTTGATCGTTCCCGCCTGAAGGTCGGCGTAGAAGAGACGGCCATCCGCCCGCACCGGTGCCGTTCTCAGAGCCAGGTCGCCGAAGATATACTTCCCATACAGCTCCGGTATCGCGGTGCCGCGGTAAACGAAGCCGCCGGTGATGGAGATGCCATCGTTGTGGTCGTATTCCAGTGTGCCCATCGGGCCGGAAATCGGATCAATCAGCCCTGCGGGAAGGCCTGGGCTGCGATTTCCCGGGGGCGCTCCGATGGTGCCGGCGTTGCCGGAAGGACCGTTCGTTCGGTTGAAAAGGAAATCCCCTTCCTTGATCGCCCAACCGTAGTTGCCGCCCAGCACGATGCGGTCAATCTCCTCGACGTTGTTCTGGCCGACGTCGGCGAGAATCAGGTCGCCATTGGCGCGATCGAACGCAAAGCGATAGGGGTTGCGGAGCCCGTAGGCGTAGGTTTCTGGCACTTGGCCCGGCCCCTGGAACGGGTTGGCGGTGGGGATGCGATACTGGCCGTTGGCGCTGATCGGATCGGGGCTGCCGGGCGTCAGAGCGGGATTGAGCGGGTCAAACCGCAACATCTTCCCCAGCGGGGTGCTCAGGTTTTGGGCGTTGCCGCCGGGTTCGATGTGGCTGGCGCCGACGTCGTTGGCGTTGCCGCCGTCGCCCAAACCGAGATACAGGTAACCGTCCGGTCCGAAGGTGATCGTGCCGCCGTTATGATTGTTGGCGTTCTTGCCGAAGGAGATGATTTCGCGGCGGGAGTTGGGGTCCACCACATTGGCGTTCGTGGTCGAAATCATCCATTCGTTGACGGCGGTCTTGAAGCCCTGTGAGGCCGCGTTCGGAGCTACATAGGTCGGGCCAGTTCCCAGCAACTGGCTATTGAAAGTGTAGAGAGTTCGATAGCCAGGACTGGCTGGGTTGTTGAAGCCGGGATGAAAGGCCAGACCGAGGAAGCCGCGCTCGTCGTTCGCGTTGGTGGGATTGAACGAAGTCGAAATCAAACCTGAAATATCCAACGCCGACCCGGGCAACAAGGCTCCGTTCTGAATGATGCGCAACAACCCGTTCTGCTCCACCACGAACAGCCGGTTGGTGTCGCCGGGCGGGCTGATGGCGTAGTCGGGCGCGGCCATGCCGGTGGCAATGGGCTGCAGGAGGATGGCAATGTTTCCGTTGGCAATCGCCGGCAGGTACCGGGCCACGGTCACGTGTACCGGTGCCGAGGTGGCCGTGGCGCCGAGGTTGTCCGAGGCCACCGCAGTCAGCGTGTGCGAACCTAGCGGGAGGCGGACCGAGAGGCTGTAGGGGCTGGTGGCGTCGTTGCCCAACGACACGACTCCGTTGAAGAATTGGACATTCGTCACGCTGCCATCCGAATCGGTGGCGGAGACCTGGAGGTTCACGTTGGCGCTGCTGCTCAAAGTGGCGTTCTCAACCGGGTTGGTAAGGGACACGCTCGGCGGGAGGTTTCCGACATTCACCGTCACGTTGACGACGGCGGACGTGGCCGAGAGTCCGAAGTTGTCCGTGGCCACCGCGGTGAGCGCGTGGCCGCCGGTGGCGAGGATCACCGTGACGCCGTAGGGGCTGGTGGTGGCGTTGCCCAGGGAAGCTGCCCCGTCGAAGAACTGGACGTTCGTCACGCTGCCATCCGGGTCGCTGGCCGAAGCCTGGATGGTCACGTTGGCCGGCGCCGTGAAGGAGGCGCCGGCGATGGGGTTGGTGAGGGTGACGCTGGGGGGGACGTTCGCCACCGCGGGCGTGGCGCGCGCGTAGGAGTAGGGTCCAGCGGTCCCCCAGGAGAGGAATTTGATATCGATGTAAATATCGTCGGTTTTGAGATGCACGACCGCGTTCACTCCCACGGTGCTGGGGGGACCACCGTGAATCGTCTTGGCCCAAGTGTTCCAATCCGTGTAGGTGAGCGTGTTGTAGTTGGCGGTCGTGCCATCGGCCCACTCCGTGTCTTTGGGACTCAGGAAGTGGGTGAAGCCGGCTTCCTGCGCGCTGTTGTAGAGCCCCTGGGTGCCGCCGCGTGTGAGCGCGACCGTGGCGGTGATCTGGTCCGGGCCGTCCGCATCGCCCCGGGTGAGGCGTGGACCGTTCCAGATGGTGGCGGCCTCCGCCGCGAGGGGCAGGCTGAGGGTCAGGGCGAGCAGGTGTAGCGCGGCCAAGGTGCTGCGGTGGCGGCGTTGCGGAGTTGGGATGGGGTGAGGCAGGGCGGGGTTCAGGTGCATGATTTTCGAGTGTTTTCGGGGATGCGGTTGCAGGTTAAAGAACCCCGGACGAAGGCGGCGCTGGCGCGCGCAGGACTTGCCGATGGGGATCGAACAAGTGGTGGTGCGCCAGCTCACGACCGGGATGATCTTCCGGACCGTGCCGCGCTCAGGCGAAGGGTTCATGCTAATGGGATGCATGAAGGGGAAGATTGGTTCCCGGATTTCTTGCCGCGACTCTGCGGGAGGGGGGCGCGCCGCGCTCCGCCGCCCAGGATCCCGGCAATCTGGGACGCGCTCTGTCGTTCGTCTCGGGTCGCCTCCCGCAGTTCTCATTTTGGCCCTGGGTCGCGCCCAGAACCGGCTAAAGCCGGGACTCCAAACGGCTTGCGGCAGCGGAGAGCGGGGTTGGGAGTCCCGCCTTTAGGCGGTCGGGGTCAAACGGAGAACTGCGGGGTCGTCTCAGGCTTTCAGTGGTGGCAGAAATCGCTATCCTGCCGGGAACCAAATGACGTGCTCGTGCCTCTTATCCGTGAGAAATCCGTATGGCCGGTGACTCTGAGTTTGAAGACTTGGTGGACCGCCACTACGGCGCGCTCTACCAATTTGCCTTGAGCCTCACCCGCACAGCGAGCGACGCCGGCGACCTCGTGCAGGAGACTTTCCTTGCCTGGGCCGCCAAGGGCAGCCAATTGCAGGACCGATCGAAGGCCAAGGCGTGGCTCTTCACCACCCTGCACCGCGAACACCTCCAACGGCAGCGCCGGATCACCCGCTTCCCGGAGATCGAAATCACCGACGCGGAGGCGGAACTGCCGGTCGTCGAACCGGCGCTGGTGGAGCGGCTCGACGGCGCGACGGCAGTGGCGTTGCTGGGGCAGGTTCAAGAGCCGTTTCGCGCGGCGGTCGCGCTCTTCTATCTGGAGGATTATTCGCATCCCGACATTGCCGAAATCCTCGGCGTGCCGTTGGGCACGGTGAAATCCCGCATAGCGCGCGGTGTGGCCCAGCTTAAACAATTCGTCCTCGACGGACGGCGTCGCGGAGCAGCCAGCGAGGAGGCGCGGCCATGACGACGCGCGCGGCCAAGGAGATCCTGGTGGGGTATCGGCCCGGGGTGCCCGATGAGGTGGACCCGCCGATGGCGGAGGCGCTGGCGCTGGCGCAACAGCAGCCGGAATTGGCGGCCTGGTTTGTGCAGCATTGTGCCTTCCAGCAGGCGATGCGCGCAAAGCTGCGTTCCGCGCCTGTGCCGGCGGAATTGCGCGCGCGGTTGCTCGCCGGGCGCAAGGTGATCCGGCCCGGGTTCTGGCAGCGTCCCTCAGTCTGGCTGGCGGCCGCGGCGGCCTTGGTGCTGCTGCTCGGACTGGGAGCAATGCTCTTCCGCGCGCCTGTGCCGGATCGCTTTGCGGACTTTCGCTCGCGCATGGTACGCGTCGCCTTGCGCGAATACCGCATGGACATCGTCACGAACGACATGGCGCAGGTGCGCGCGTTCCTGGCGTCGCGGGGCGGCCCGGCTGACTACGAACTGAAGCCCGGGCTGGCGAAACTTCAGCTCAGTGGTGGCGGTCTGTTGCGCTGGCGGGGCCACCCGGTTTCGATGGTCTGTTTCGATCGCGGCGATCAGGAGATGCTCTACCTCTTCGTGCTGGGCCGGGGTGCCGCCAAGGACGCGCCTCCGTCCACACCGCGAGTCGAGCAGGTCAACAAGCTGGTGACGGTCAGTTGGAGCCAGGGCGACAAGGTCTATGTCCTCGCCGGACCGGAGGGCGGGGACTTTGTGCGGAAGTATTTCTGAGCTTCGAGTTGGCTCACGGATACAGGAACCCCGGGGCGCGCGTCGTCCGGGCTGGGTTGACTCCCGTTCCAGGCGGCCACGCACGGTGAAGAAACCCTTGAGCTCGCTCGCCATGCCTTTCGCCAACTCGAAGGGGAACCCAGGTTCGGCCCGCATTCTGGCCTTCCTCGCCTCGGGCACCGTGGGATGGTCCAACAGCCGCTGGTAGGACGTCTGGGGTGCTTTTCCCTCGAGACGCACAGTCCTGCTCCCGCGCCTGTCCCGCGAGTCAGCGTATCCGCGAACGCCGCGTCCACTTCCTCGCTCCGGCAACAGCTATCCCGCAGTCAACTCGGTATCCACGACAGACCGGAGTTCCACGGGCCGAGGCTGAGCCGTTCATGCCGGGGCAGATGCCCGCTGGAAGAACTCCCGCACCACTTCCGCCACCCGGTCCTGCTGCGCCTCGGTCAACTCGGGGAAGAGCGGCAGGGCGAGCACTTCTTGGGCGGCGCGCTCGGCCACCGGGAAGTCGCCTTCGCGGTAGCCGAGTGGGGCGTAACATTTCTGGAGGTGCAAGGGCAGGGGATAGTGCGTGGCGCAGCCGACTTGGTGCTGCTCGAGGTGCGCTTTCAGGGCCTCGCGTTGGGGGGTGCGGACGACGTAGAGGTGCCAGGCGCTCGTGGCGTAGTCGGCTTCGCGGGGCAGGGTCAGCGGCAGGCCGGCGAGGAGTTCGGTGTAGCGGCGGGCGAGACGACGGCGGGCGGCGGTCCAGTTGGCGAGATGCTTTAGCTTCACGCCGAGGATGGCGCCGGTGAGGCCTTCCATGCGGTAGTTGTAGCCGACTTCGTCGTGGTGGTAGCGCTGGGTGGAGCCGTGGTCGCGGAGGGAGCGGGCGCGGGTGGCGAGGGCATCGTCGTTGGTAACGAGCGCGCCGCCTTCGCCGTAGGCACCGAGGTTCTTGCCCGGATAGAAACTGAAGATGGAGGTTTGGCCGAAAGTGCCGACGCTTTGCCCGCGATACTTCGCGCCGTGCGCCTGGGCGGCGTCTTCGACGACGGGCAGGCCGTGTGCGCGCGCGACGGCCAGAAGCGGTTCCAGGTGGCAGGGATGGCCGTAGAGGTGGACGGGCAGGATGGCCTTGGTGCGCGGCGTGATGGCGGCGGCGACGCGGGCGGGATCGAGGTTGTAACTGCGCTCCTCGAGGTCCACATAGACGGGCCGCGCGCCAGCATAGGAGATGGCCCAACTCGTCGCGGCGAAGGTGAAGGGCGTGGTGATGACTTCGTCGCCGGGGCCGACGCCGGCGAGGATCATGGCAAGGTGCAGCGCGGAAGTGCCGCTGTTCATGGCGACGCAGTGCCTGGCTTCAACGAAGGTGGCGAAGTCCGTTTCAAATTGCGCGACGTCGGGGCCGAGGATGAAGGTGCAGTTGTCCAGGGCGCGGGCGATGGCGGCATCAATCTCCGCTCGGAGCGGAAGCATCTGAGCCTTGAGGTCGAGGTAGGGGACGGGCGTGGGCATGGGAATGGCGAATGACGAATGACGAATGAGGAATGAGGAATTGCAAAGTTGGCGGAAGGCGCAGCGGCGCGCGGCACGGCCAGCCCAGCGGCCCGGCGCACGGGCACCCGGGCCAGCAGCAACGTCGCAGGCAGGGTAACGCGGCTGCGGACGAGGGCGTCCGCGCGCCGGTTCATGGAAAGCCTCAACGGTTCGCACACCGCGCGTTGAGACCATGAACCCGTTGGGCCAGGAGCGCGGACATTCCTGTCCGCCTTGGCAGAGTGAGCTTCCGGGAAGCGGACCGGAATGTCCGCGCTCCATTGGCTGCTCAGGGGGCGTCGGCATGGGGCGACTCAGTCGGTGGGAGCGGAGCGGAACTGCAATTCGTAGAGCCGCTGGTACACGCCGCCGGTCTGGATCAATTCGGCGTGGCGACCGGTTTCCACGATGCGCCCCTGGTCCATCACCACGATGAGGTCCGCGTGGTGAATCGTGGAGAGCCGGTGGGCGATGCAGAGCGTGGTGCGGTTCTCCATGAGGTCGTCGAGGGCAGCTTGGACGGCGCGTTCGGATTCGGTGTCGAGCGCGCTGGTGGCTTCATCGAGGAGCAAGATGGGAGCGCCTTTGAGGATGGCGCGGGCGATGGCGATGCGCTGGCGCTGGCCGCCGGAAAGCTGCACGCCGCGTTCGCCGATCTGGGTGTCGTAGCCTTGCGGTTTGGCCAGAATGAATTCATGGGCGTGCGCGTGCCTGGCGGCGGCCATGATTTCCTCATCCGACGCGCCGGGGCGTCCGAGAGCGATGTTGTTCTTGATGGAGTCGTTGAACAGCACGGTCTCCTGCGTGACCACGCCGAGGTGCTTTCGGAGGTCGGCAGTGGTGACGTCGCGGATATTGATGTCGCCGATGCGGATGACGCCTTTGGTGGGGTCGTAAAAGCGCAGGAGCAGGCTGGTGACGGTGGTCTTGCCAGCACCACTGCCGCCGACGAGGGCGACCAGTTGGCCGGGTTGGACGGTCAGGTTGAAGTCGTGCAGCACGGGCTTTTCGTCATAGCCGAAGTCCACGTGCTCGAAGCGAATCGGCTGCCCGGCGGCCTGGAGTTGCTTGGGTTGGGCGGGTTCGACGACGGTGGTGGGCGTCTCCAGGAGGGTGAAGATGAACTGGCTGGCGGCGTTGGCCTGCTGAAGCTGGGCGTGGAGGCGGACGAGATTCTTGATGGGTGCGTACATGAGGAAAATGGCGCCCGCGAAGGACAGCAGCCCGCCGGCCGATTTTTCCTCGGTCGAAAAGGCGAGATAGATGAAGAACATCGCCATACCGACGGCCCCGAAGAATTCGATCATCGGCCCCGGCAGTTCCATGGAGCGCAACATGCGCATGAAGATCCCGACGGCGCCCTGGGAACTGCGGCGGTATTCCTCCGTCAGCTTCTGTTCGAGATTGTAGGCTTTTACGACCCGGTAGCCGGTGAAGGTTTCATGGAGCAATTTCGCCAGGTCGGCATACTGGGCGTACATCTGGTGGCTGGACTTGCGCATGCGGTGCGAAAAAACTATGAACGGTGCCACCGTCAGCGGGAACACGACCATGGCCACGAGGGTCAGCTTGGGCTGTTCATAGAACAGGAAGGCGATCAGGCTGACGATGGCGATGGGTTCGCGGATGATGATGACGAGGGAGTTGCTGAGGATGCCTTGCAACACCTGCACCTCAGTGAAGCGCGAGATCAGTTCCCCGGTGCTCATCCGATTAAAGAAGCTCGCGGAGAGGGTGAGCAGATGACTGAAGAGCCGCGTGCGAAGGTCAAAGATCGTGCGGATGGACACCCAGCTCATGAGGTAGGTGTTGAGGTAGGTGCTCAAGCCGCGCAGCAGCATCACGGCGGGAATGGTGAGGATGATGAGCACCGTGGCCAACCGGCTTGAATTGGGATCCAACCGCTTGAGGAAGGTGACGATGCTCGTCACCAGGGAACTCACCGGGCCGGAAGCCTTCGCACTGTGCGCCAGCAATCCGGGATTCGCCTCCTCGATCAGTCGGCGGTTCAGGCGGGGAAAATCATTGGTCCGGGTCTCCGCCCCGGTGGCCAGCTCGCGTGTCTCCGGCGACAGGGTCGTCTGCTCGAAACGCGCCGGATCGTAGATCGAAGGGCCTAGGATGATCCCGTTCAGCCCGACCGAGAGCAGTTGCGCCTGGCGGTTCTTGGCAGTTTTCGGATCAGCCAACGCAGCCCGGCTCGCTTCAGGCAGACCCGCCCAGAGGAAACGCGCGACCGGCTCGCCGCCCTGCCGGAGCCTTTCGACCAGGGCAGCGGGATTTTTGATTTCCGTGGAGTCCAGCGTGGGCTGTCCGTACTGCTGAAACTGGTCGGCGAGCGTGGGTTGGCCGGGCGAGGGGAATACGGTGTCCACCACCAGCTTCACACTGCCCATGAGCAGCGGATTGGCGATGCCGGCGAAGAAGCCGCATAGGATGCCCAGCACCACCCGGGTTCGGTAGGGCCAGGTCAGCTTCAGGACTTTGACAAGGTATTGGAGGTTCTGCACCGCGGCGCAATGTGACGGTTTTCGCGCCCGGCTTGCGAGAATTTTGTCGGTGACGGGGCGAGGCCTGGGGAGTTCGAAGTCCGAAGTCCGAAAGGCAAGGCGCGCCCGGTTCGGACTTCGGACTTCGGATTTGCCGCCGCCCCACTGCGCCGCCAACTCCCCAGACCCAACTCGCGCTTGCGGCTCGACAATCCGGCCCCAACCGAGCAGAAACCTCCATGCGCATTCTTGCCCTGGATCCTGGCACCGTCCGCGTCGGCGTGGCGGTCAGCGACGAATTGCAGATGATCGCGACGCCGCTGGAGTTCATTCCGGCGGCGCCGTGGGCGGATTTACTCACCCGCCTCAAGCAAATCCTCGCCGAGAAGGACGTCGGCCAGATCATCGTCGGCATGCCGCGGAACATGGACGGCAGCTACGGCCCGGCGGCGGAGAAGGCGCGTGAATTCGTGGCGGCGTTGCAGGCGGAGATCGCCACGCCGATCCGCACCTGGGACGAGCGGCTCACCACCCGGCTGGCCAGCCGAATGATGTCGCAAGCCGGCCGGAGGGCGAAGGACCAGAAGAGCCGCGTGGACCAGGCGGCGGCAGCGGTGTTGTTGCAGGGTTATCTGGAGAGCGTGGGGTGAGACGGGTTGTGTTTCATGTTTCGTATTGCGTCGTGCGTGTTCCGGGTTGCGCAGACCGGAGTGCGAGTCGCATCCTCCTGGCCGACGCAGCACGAACTACGGACCACGCAACACGCACAACGCTTCGCCCATGCCCCCGCCCCCGCTCAAGTTCCGCCTGACGATTGCCTACGACGGCACCGCCTATCAAGGCTGGCAGCTCCAGGTAATCGGCACAGGCGTGCAGCAGAAGGTTGAGGAAGCCCTGGCGAAACTTTTCCCCAGCCGGCCGCGCGTTCACGGCTCCAGTCGCACCGATACGGGCGTCCACGCGCTGGGCCTGGTGGCGCACTTTGAAGTGCCGCGGGCCGAGTTCAAGCTGCCCACTGGCAAGCTGCTGCTGGCGATCAATGCCTGGCTGCCCGAGGACATCCGGGTGCTGGCTGCCCGGCGCGCGCGGGCGGATTTCCATGCGCGGTTCAGTGCCTGCGGGAAGCAGTACCGCTACTTTGTGTGGAACCATCCGGCCATGAACCCGCTGCTCCGCCAGCGTGCCTGGCACGTCAAACGCAAACTCGACTTCGCCGCCCTCCAGGCCGCCGCGCGCCACTTCGTCGGGCGCCTCGACTTCCGCTCCTTCCGCGCCAACCCCGACTACGACACCGATTCCACCGTGCGCAGCGTCCGCCGCTGCGACGTGCGCCGCAGCGGGCCGCTGCTGACCTTCGTCATCGAGGGCGACGGCTTCCTCTACAAGATGTGCCGCGGCCTCGTCGGCACGCTGGTGCAGGTCGGCGAGGGCAAGCTGCGGCCGGACGACATCCCACGCATTCTGGCGAGCCGCGATCGGCGGGTGGCGGGCGTCACGGCGCCGGCCTGCGGGTTGGTTTTGTGGAAGGTGTTTTATGGGGGGAGGAAGGATGCCGGATGCCAGATGCCGGATACCGGATGCCGGATGCCGGATACCGGAGGCCGGATGCCGGATACCGGAGGCCAGATGCCGGATACCGGAGGCCGGATGCCGGATACCGGAGGCCGGAGGCCGGATGCCGGAGGCCAGATGCCG
>Ga0105047_10010829_pt1 | contig 14862 bp, 9 predicted proteins | sample MAT04_FD_78384 | JGI IMG/M metagenome (GOLD analysis project Ga0105047, IMG submission 78384) | Freshwater microbial communities from Lake Fryxell liftoff mats and glacier meltwater in Antarctica - MAT-04 (megahit assembly) | ecosystem: Environmental > Aquatic > Freshwater > Ice > Liftoff... | reverse complement strand
TGGCGCAGTACCTCGGCGCCGCGCAACCTCCCGATGCTGCGGCACCAGTCGCCAAGCCAGCGTCGTTTGATCTGGGACCGGCCACCGGTCAGAGCGGATCGATCGCTGGGCTCGCGCCGATCGCCAGCAACGGATGGGCCTTCGGGGGCGACACCACCGCCAATGGAAAGGGTGCGTTGCTCGCCAACCCGCACTTCCCGTGGGAGGGCGCCCTCCGCTTCTGGGAGGTCCATTTGACCGTCCCCGGTTTCATCGACATCTACGGCGCGCAGCTCAGCGGCTTGCCGTCGGTGGCCATTGGTTTCAACCACAACATCGCGTGGACACACACCGTCTCTGCGGGCCACCGATTCGTTGCCTACAAGCTCGCCCTCAAGCCAGGCGACCCCAAGACCTATCTTGTCGACGGTGTCGACAATGCCATGACCGGAACCGAGACTTCCATCGACGTGCTCCAGGCCGACGGCACCACGGCACCCACGACCCGCACGCTGTGGTCCTCCAAGTACGGGCCCATCCTCAACTTTCCCGGCGTGGGCTGGAACGACACCACGACGCTCGCTTTGAAAGACGCCAACCTCGGCGACGACGAGTTCTTTCCCCAGTACCTCGCCATGCCTCAGGCGAAGTCGATGGACGAGTTCAAGGACATCCACAAGAAGTTCACCGGGGTCCCGCTGTTCAACACGATCGCCACCGACGACCAGGGCAACGCCTGGTACGCCGACACCTCCGCCACGCCGAACCTGTCGAAGGAAGCGCAAGCCGCCTACACGCAGGCACTCGAGAATGACGCCTTCACCAAGACCGCCGCCGACAATGGCGCAGTACTGCTGGACGGCTCGACCAGCGCCAACGACTGGGTCGATACACCAGGCGCCCGCGATCCGGGCCTCGTGCCGTTCGATCAGATGCCTCAGACCGAGCGACGCGACCACGTGTTCAACGCCAACGACAGCTTCTGGGTGGCGAATGCCACCAGCACGCTCGATGGCGACTACTCCTTCATGCATGGCGACCAGGGCACGGAGCGGTCGCTGCGAACCCGTGAGAATGCTGTCGTGTTGAAGGACCTCAACAAGGTCGACCTCGATGTCATCACCGAAGCCGGCCTCCGCAACGAGGCCTACTCTGCGCGGCTCTACAAGGATGAGGTCGTCGCCAAGTGCACGGCCACGCCGACGATCGAGATCCCGGGCCTCGAGCCTGATGCCGGTACCCCCGGGGCAACGACCAACGTCGACCTGGCACCCGCCTGCGCCATCCTCAAGAGTTGGGACGGTCGCTACAACGGCGACTCGAAGGGGGCGGTGCTGTGGCGCGAGTTCTGGTCGGCTGCCGGTTCGAAATGGGACGACACCACCAAGTTCGACGAAACGAGACCGGTCGACACCCCAGCAGGAATCACGGTCCCAGCCGACGCCGTCGACGACCCGATCCTGTCCGCGTTGGGCAAGGCGACGCAGGTACTCGCCCTCGCCAAGCTCGCGCTCGATGTGCCGCTGGCCGAGGTCCAACACGACGGCCGCCTCGAGACAGGCGACCCGAATCGTGTCGGCATCGGTGGCGGCACCGGCGGTGAGGGGCTGACCAACGTGGTCGGCTGGTCGAAGACGAAGGGCACCCTCGAACCAACGCCGAAACGCCCGGATCCCATCGTCGACGGCTCCTCGCTGACCGACGATGGCTATTGGGTCAACAACGGCTCGAGCTTCATCATGGCGGTGACGTTCACCGATCAGGGTCCGATGGCGCGGTCGATCCTCACATACGGCAACACCGAGGACCGGACGTCACCCTGGTTCACGGTTCAGACCAAACGGTTCGTGAACAAGGACTGGAAGCCCGTGGCGTTCACCGCCGAGCAGATCACCGCTGCCAAAATCGGCGAGCCCGAATCGGTGTCGGGCCCCCGGCGCTGACCGGCTGGTGCTCGATGGCCCGAGCCGTTGGCGCTGCTGGCCCGGGCCCTTCGCGCTGACGGGCTCGACTTCGCTGGCCCAAGCCCTTGGCGCTAGCGCTTGACCTTGCTGGCGATTCGTTTCGGCACGCCGGCGGCCTTGCGGCCGACCCCGGCCAGGCCCTCGTGGCGAAGCAGATGCGCCAGGTGTTCGAACCGCTCGGCCGCGAACAGCTCCGCCCGTCGGGCTGGTGGCGGCGGCACGTCGAAGAACGACATCGCTGGTGCGCAGTGCAGAACGAACCGTCGATCCGACGCCACTGCCCGGACCATGAGCACCGACTCCGCGACGCGATGCGAACGCCGCATCGGCACCGAGATGCGCCATCCGCAATTGGCGGCGCGCTCGTCGCCCAGATGGGTCGCAACATCTGGGCGGGCGATACCGCGCTCCAGATAGGTCACCGGCAAGGTCACCCCATCGAGCAGCACCTCCACCTCGACGGGGCCCGACGGATCGTCGACGCTGCAGGACCAGCCGACCAGGGAAACGGTGCCGTCGTCCATGAACGCTGATTCGTCGACCGCCCCATTCGGACCCTTCACGAAGTTCAGCTCCCGATCGCTGAACCCTGCGGTGCCCGGCACGAGGTAGAGGTCCTGGTGGAAACACAACGAGCGCGGAAGCCGCCGATATCGGCTCGAACCGGTCACCTCGACGATGGCCTTGGCCACGTAATGCTCCGCCACGAACGTGGCGCCGTAGTCCTCGGTATCGAGCGCAGCCACCTCGGTGATCGGCAGGAACACCAGCCCCGAATCGCCCATCACGCCGTGCTCGGGTCGCATCGTCGACTCGTCGTGGACGCTCATGATGAGCAGCCCGTCGTCGGCCAGCAACCCCCACAACCGGTCGAGCCATTCGGCCCAGGTTCGATCGGGGAGATGGCTGAACAGCGACGAGACGTAGATCAGGTCGAAGCGTTGGTCGATCTCGAGGTCGGCCGGATCGGTCTCGGACAACACCGCATGTACCCCGAGGACCGATCCCTGGAACTCCACTGCCTCGGGCAGGATCTCGGCCGCCCACACCCGATCCGGCAACACCTCAGCAGCCAGAAACCGGGTGGACCTGCCGTATCCCGAGGCAAAGTCGCACACTCGCTCGACGGCACGAAGCGATCCGCTGTGCCAGGTGGCGATCTGCCGAACGGCATCCTGGATCTGCATTCCCGCCCGGAAATAGGCCATCACGCCGAGTTCGGGAGTGGAGGTCAGGTCCATGCTGTGCTTGAACATGTCGTCGGCGGCATGCACATCGAGTACCACCGGCGAGGGCCATGCCGCAGTGGAGCTCACCATGGCTTGGACGGCGCTGGCCATTGGATGGCGGGAGTCGAACGCGAACGGCAATGAGGGGGATGTCTTCATGCGGCGACGACGCTACCTTGCGTCCGATCGAACGATCGGCTCATGAGTCATCGAAAAGCGCTCACATGCGCTGAGAAACACCTCAAGTCGCCGCCGAGTGAATTTAGGAATGGTGTTCCGCTGCCGATCGGATGGTGTGACGTCGAGGAGGCTCAGCAACGGGGTGACAAAGCCCACGCGACACCAGTGGGTATTTGCCCTCGCCCTCACCCTCACCGCAGCGAGTTCGCTGATCCCCGACCCGCTCATCTCCTCGATTCCATACGCGGTCCTCGGCCTCCTGGCGTGCGGATCGGTGGTGCGTGCGATCGTCGCCAATCCTGGGGCCCCCAGAGCGCCCTGGATCGCCATCGGCTTGGCGCTCCTGTTGTTCATGGTGACCGCCTATCTGCGGACCGACTACCAGACACTCGGTGATCTGACGACCTCGCGGTCGCTCGTCCCCGATGCGGTGGGGTTCCCCGCCTACATCGTCTTGGGGTGTGGTCTGGCACTGCTCGTGAGGCACCGCCGCCGACTCATCGGCGGGCTCGTCGACCTCTCCCTCGATGCCGCCGTCGCGGCACTCGCTGCCATGTCCCTCGCCTGGGTGTTCATGGCCAGCCCCGCCATGGCCGGCGCCCACGCACCGTCGACGGTCAAAGCCCTCTTCATTCTGTACCCGACCATGTCGGTGCTCATGGTCACCTTCACCGCGCAGCTGGCGTTCACCGGCGGCGGAACCGGTGATCGCGTCGCGCTGCGAACTGCGCTGGGCGCCATGACGGCACTACTCATCGGCGACATCGTCTACACCCTCGCCGACGCACGCGTCTGGGACGCCCCCACGTGGCTCGTGAACCTTCCCTACGGCATCGCCTTCTCCCTGATCGTGTTGCTGGCGTGGCACCCGGCGTTCGGCCTCATCACCGAGCCGGTACCGCGCACCGCGGCGATGACCCGGACACTTCGCCTGCCAGTCGTGAGCGTCGCGTTGGCGATCCCCGCATTGGTGGCCGCCTTCCGCAAGGACACCTTCGAGGACCGGGTCGGTCTCGCGATCATCGTGGCGTTGCTGGCAGCCGTCGGCACCCTGCGCACCTCCCGTGCGCTTCACGCCGAGGAAGCCACTCAGCAGGTCCTCGCGTTTCGCGCCACCCACGACCAGCTCACCGGACTCCCGAACCGTTCGGCAGCCGCCGACCACATCGAGATGCGACTCCGACAGCGCCTCACCGCCGACGCCTCGATCGCCGTGTTGTTCTTGGACCTCGATCGGTTCAAGCTCGTCAACGACACCTACGGTCATCTCCTCGGCGACCAACTCCTCGTCTCCCTCGGCGAACGAATCGCCGCCCTTGACGAACCGTCCACCTTCTCCGCTCGCATCGGTGGCGACGAGTTCGTGATGGTGCTCGACCGAGTCGACGGACCCGACGAGGCCGTGTTGCTGGCCGAGACCGTCCGAGGACGGTTGTCGGAGCCGCTTCGTATCGGCGACATCGAACTGCCCGTCTCCGTGAGCATCGGTGTCGCCTACGCCGATGCCTCCGACCGCCATCTCAGCGCCGATGAATTGCTGCGCGACGCCGATACCGCCATGTATCGAGCGAAAGATTCGGGCCGCGACTCCGTCGTGATGTTCGACACGGCCATGCGCGATCGTGTGGCGCGTCGACTCCGTGTCGAGACCGACCTCCGACATGCCATCGAGCGCGATGAACTCGCGGTGCACTACCAACCCATCGTCCGTCTGCCCTCCGGGGCGATCGTCGGATTCGAGGCGCTGGTTCGATGGCACCATCCGCAACTCGGGACCATCTCGCCCAACGACTTCATCCCGGTGGCCGAGGAGACCGGGCTCATCGTGGAGATCGGCGACTGGGTACTGGACATGGCCCTCGCCCAGTTGGCTTCCATGCGGCGCGACCTCGCTCACGGCAACGTTCTCACCATGGCGATCAACGTCTCCACTCGCCAGCTCCTCGACCCCATCGTTCCCCGCCGCATCAAGGCGCTCCTCGACCATCACGGCGTGCCCGGCCAGCGGGTGTTCCTCGAGGTCACCGAGTCGATGTTGATGGATGACCCCAGCGCCAAGCTGGAGCTGCTCGAAGCCGTCAAGACCACCGGTGTGATGCTGTCGATCGACGACTTCGGTACCGGCTACTCCTCACTGTCATACCTGGAGAAGTTCCCCTTCGATCGAGTCAAAATCGATCGCACGTTCATCACCGGGCTCAACCGCACCGGTGGAACCGGTCGGCCACTCGTGGCGGCCATCCTGGCCATGGCCGACGCGCTCGGTCTCGACACCATCGCGGAGGGCGTCGAGACGCCGAACGAATGCGACGCACTCGAATCGCTGCAGTGCGGCTACGCCCAGGGCTTCTTGTTTTCCCGGCCGGTACCCGCCGATCAGATCCCGCAGGCGGTCATGCGCTGGGGTATCGCCAATGAAGGCGGCGAAGCCTTCGAGGTGGCTCAGCTCAGCCAGTGACCGGCGGCGCCGCATCGGTCATCGTGTCGAACTCGTAGTACCGGTAGGCGTCGACTTCGACGATCTCGGACTGCGGGAGTTCGCTCCGAACGAATCGTCGGATCAGGTCGACGTAGCGACGCTCGACCATGTGATCGGCTGTGCCGAACGACACGACGACCTCATGCTCCTTGGCCCAACGAAGGCCCGCCTGGAACAGCGCCTTCACGATCCTGAGGTCCTTCACCGTTGGGTCGACGAACGTGTCTTCCTGCACCCACACGCGGCGCCCGGGGTAGCGAGCTGCGTAATAGGCCGGGTCCATGTGGAACACGGTCTCGACGGGGGCGCCCGTGATCAGCCCCACCACCACGCCGTCAAGGGTGGCCACGAACTTCACGATGGCGGGGTTCACCATGAATCCCATCCACTCGTCGTGTTCGTAGCGGTAACGAAACGTGGTCTTGGTCGAGTGCACCTCGTAGGCGGCACGCATCAGCTCGAAGAGTCGTTCGCCCAGCGTCTCACCGATCACGGTGTGCTCCGACACGACGAGCAGCCCGCGGCCAACGTCTCTCTGCTGAACGGTCCCGCTAGGGGGCTCCTCGATCATGTCAGTTGTTCTCACTTCGCCCCGGCGTGCCTTGAGGCCACCTTAGGAGTGCGGGCGCGGCTGGAGCGGTATCTTCATCAGGTGCTGTTCCGAGGCCGCCATCTGGCCCCCACCGACCCCGCCCTGGTCACCGAACCATTCCGCTCACAGCTGAGTCGACTGGTGAAACTCTCGCCTGGCGCATCACCCATCCCGGGCGTCCAGACGTTCACCGCACCGGACTCACCGGCCATCCGGCGAGCCCTCGCCGTGCGGCTACTCGGCGAGATGGCCACCGACGTCACGATCGTGATGCTCTGTTCCGAACCGGAATCGACGGTGCCGCACCTCTACTTCGAGGTCATCCGAGACGGGCTCGGTGCCCGGCTCACGATCGACCTGATCCCCTACGTCGATCTGGTGGAACACCCCACCTGGGTCGAAGCGGTGTATCAGCCACTCGAGCCGATCCGTTGGACAGCCATCAACGTTGACGGGCTCGACCCCGATCACGTCACGGGTCACCATCGGTTGGCGTCGTCGCCGTGGTCAATCAGCGTGGTGATCGATTCACCGGGTGTCGAATGGATCAACGAGGCCGTCGCTGACGTGCTCCATCACTGGGTCGGCCTGACGACCGCGCAGTTGCCGCCAGTTGTTCACACGCCAGGCGATCTCGTGGCGCGCGATCAGGCCATGCGGACGCTGGTAGCGGCACCACGGGCCACCACACGATGGAGCCGTCTCGACACGATGCTGGGCGAAGATCGCGCTGCAGAGCTACGCGCCCTCATCGCCAGCTGAGACCCGCGCCAGCTGAGACCCGCGCCAGCTGAGACCCGCGCTCGGCCCTACCAGCTACCGCCGCCGCCCCCACCGAAGCCGCCGCCGCTGAAACCGCCGCCGCTGAAACCGCTGCCGCCCCCAGATGCGCTCCCGACCGACGACGGCGCCGCCATCGCAATCGACCCAGCCGTTGACGTGCCGAACGACGAGAGCGCCCACCCGAAGGTGAAGGGGTCGATCCGATACGGGCTCGTGTACCAGGTGCCCAACCCCATCTCCTCCGACGTTGCGCCCAGCGCGGCGAACGTTGCGGCCCATTGCTCGGCGCACCCGAAGACGATCGCATACGGAAGGTATTGGCTGAAGAGCCCCTTCTGCTCAGCGAAACGTTGCCGCTCCCCCTCGCCGACCTCGAACAGCTCCTTGAACCCGCGGACCCGCCCGAGCATGGCGGTTCCTTTCGCTGTGCGCCTCGGGAACTTCCCACCGAGCCCCAACAGCGCGAGCCCCACGATGGGCAGCGGAATGAACAGCAGCCCCAGGGACGTCTTCCAGATGGCCAACGCCGCAATACCGGCACCGATGACCGTGGCCATCAGTCCGATCCCGTGCCATCGATTGCGAACCTGATCGGGCCTCGTGGGGAACCAGCCGAGTGCCACCGTGTCGTCATAGAGCGCATCCTGGACCTTGGCGAGCCGAGTGGCGAAGTGTTGTCGGAGTGACGACAGGTCGACCGTGTCACCATTTTTGAAGATGGCTTCGTACAGCTCCAGTTCGGCGTGCAACAACGACGCATCGGCCGCCTTCAATTTCACGAACCGGTATTCGCCCGCGCCCTGTCCCATCATGGACCGCGTCGGCGGTTCCGTCTCGTCGATGCGGAGATAGCCACGGACCGCCATGTCGATGATCATGGCGGAGACATCCACGGGATTCGCCTGTTCGTCCCACAACGTTCCCATGTGTCCGGGTCGCACTCCGTCCGGTGGCACGAACTCAACTGGGCTCGCCTCACGGTCGCGGAGCGGCACGGGCTCCTCGCCATTGCCGGCGTTGCCGAACGCTCGGTCGGTGACGCTTCCGGCGAACCGCCGATCGCGCCCGTTTCGCCACACCAGGAACCCGACACCGGCCAGGCCGGTCGTCAAGAGCAGTCCTCCGCCGCCGAGCGCGAGCGGGCTCGGATTGAATGCGTGCGCAATGGACCAGAGCTCCTCCAGGTCGGGCGACGGCTCATTGACCACACCCTTCGGCAACGACACCACGGTCGTCATCGACTCGTTGGCTCGAAGCGATGACTGGCTGAACTGAGCGGTGCTGTCCGCGATGGTGGCGCTCCGACACGGGCGGGTCGAGCCATCGGGACCGGCGAAGCACAACACCCGATCGGGAGCACCCGGCGCCGTGACGGTCGCCGTGATCGTGCTGATCGGAACCGTCCACTGACCACCGACCACATTGAAGTACAGCTCGTCGTGATCGGTGAAGCCGTTCAGCACCGCGCCCATCCGATAGCTCAGGACGTAGGTCTGGGTACCACCAACGGTGATGTCGGGATCGCCGATCCGGAACGTGTCATACGCGCTTGAATCGTCGGTCACGTCGTCCACGTCGGCTGGGGCGCCGGTCGGCGACGACACCCGCATCCCTGAAATGGCGGTCACTCGTTGGAATCGGCGCCCGGAATTGTCCTCGACGATGGCGCCGCTCGCGTCGCGCTTCTCGTAGGGGAAACGAACCGGAATGATCCGCTCGATGCCGTGCCGCTGGTTGAAGCCGAAGTCGTAGTCGATCGTCTCGGTGACATCGATGGAACCATCCCGATTGATGGTGATGCCGATGTCGTAGCGCGCTATCCGTTCGATGCCGATCTGTCGTGCGACGGCACGACCGGCCGACGTCGGGGCAGCGGCGGCCAGGAGGAACGGCGCGATGATCATCAGGAACACCGCTGCCACCAGCGCTCTCACGGAACGGCGGACGGGACGGCGGGTTGGTCGTCGTTGGAGGAGTCGTCGTTGGAGGATCATTCGAACCGCGGTTCGTCCCACCAGGGGACGAATGGGGGCATGTCCACCGAGGGCCGCATCGTCCATTCCGCTGGCCGCTTCTCGAAGAACGCCGCGATCCCTTCGCGAGCATCCGCGCCTCGGCCGGTGGCGTTCACTGCACGGGAATCGATCCGATGGGCTTCCATGGGATGATCGGCGCCCAGCATGCGCCACAGCATCATCCGGGAGAGCGCGACCGATACCGGGGCGGCGTTCGTGACGATCTCGGTGGCGAGTGCTCGCGCCGCCACCATCAACTCATCCGGCTCGTGCAGACTCCTCACTAATCCACCCGCCAACGCCTCCTCCGCGCCGAACACGCGGGCCGTAAAGCACCACTCGGCGGCCTGGGAGATCCCCACCAGGCGCGGCAGAAACCAGCTGGAACAGGCTTCCGGGACGATGCCTCGGGCGGCGAACACGAAGCCGAACTTCGACGCCGTCGAGGCCAGCCGGATGTCCATCGGCAGACACATCGTCGCCCCGACACCGACCGCGGCACCGTTGATGGCTGCGATCACTGGCTTGGTGCAACGAAAGATCCGCAGGGTCAACAGGCCACCACCGTCGCGCAGCTCGCCGTTCACCTTGGCATCCACTTTGGTGTCGTCGGATCTCTCCGCCGGCACGGTCGGAGCGTCGGAGCCCCCGCCGGAGCCCGCCGTCTCGATCAGCTCGTCGTAGTCGAACGATGACGCGCCCGCCGCCAGATCGGCACCAGCGCAGAAGCCACGTCCAGCGCCGGTCACGATGACCACCCGCACATCGTCGTCCGCGTCGGCGTGATCGAATGCCGAGATCATCTCGCGCAACATCCCGATGGTGAAGGCGTTCATGCGATCCGGACGGTTCAACGTCAGGGTCATGATCCCGTCCGTCACGTCGGTCGTGATGGTCTCGTATCCGGAATCTGCCACGACGCTCGTCAGTTCTCCCGGAGGTACCACGTCACCGACGCAGCTGCCCCGACAGCGCCGACCAGCGTGCCGATTCCGCTGATCAGCAACATGGTCTGGAAGAACTGCCCGTCAGTCCAACGAAGGTTGTCGAGCAGGAAGTCCGACTGCGCGGATCCAGCGCCACGACCCGAGGCGATCTGGAAGACATAGGCCAACGCGACCGCTGCACCTGCCCCGAGCACACCCTGAACGAGGCCTTCGAGAATGAACGGCACACGGATGAACCAGTTGGTGGCGCCCACCAGACGCATCACCTCGATCTCACGGCGGCGGGAGAACACGGCGGTCTGGATGGCGATGAAGATCAGAAGCAACGACGCGACCAGCAACACCACGGCGACGACCAACGCCCACGTCTGCGCAGCGTTCGCCGCGCGTTGCACCTTCTGGATTTCCTCTTGGACGAACTTCACTTCCTTGACGCCTGGTTTGGGAGCAAAGCTGTCCGCCACCACGCGGACTGATTCGGCATCGGGGTTCTTGGGCCGCACCCGAAACGAGGTCACCATCGATTCCGAGGTCAAGGCATCACGGATGGCCGGCTGATCGGCGAAGAGCTCACGGGCTTCGTCGTAGGACTTCTGTTTGTCGAAGTACACCGTCGCCGCCACCTGGGGGCTCTCGTTCAGCTCGCGGCCGACCGAATCGATCTGGTCTTGGGACGCGTCAGGGAACATGTAGACAATAAAGGTGACGTCGTCGTTCCACCGCTTGAACGCGTTGGACACCGCCGAGCCCATCAGCAGCACGCCGGCGAAGATCGACAACGAAACCGCGATCGTGACGACCGTGGCGATGGTCAGCATGATGTTGCGGAACAGGTTCTGGCCGGTCTCCCGCACCAGGTAGTCGACTCGAATCGCCATGACTACTCGTACACTCCGCGCTTCTGGTCGCGGACCATGACGCCCCGATCAAGCTGCACGACTCGCTTGCGCATGGTGTCGACGATGCTCCGATCATGCGTGGCCATGACCACCGTGGTCCCGATCTTGTTGATCCGGTCGAGCAGCTTCATGATCCCGACGGAGGTGTCCGGATCGAGGTTGCCGGTGGGTTCGTCGGCCAACAGGATGAGGGGCCGGTTCACGAAGGCGCGCGCGATGGATACCCGCTGCTGCTCGCCGCCAGAGAGTTCATTGGGCCGTCGCTTGGCCTTGTCTGACAGGCCCACGAGTTCCAGGATGGCGGGCACTTGGGTCTTGACGGTCTGGCGGGGGCGTCCAATGGCTTCGAGAGCGAAGGCCACGTTCTCCTCGACGGTCTTATTGGAGAGCAGCTTGTAGTCCTGGAAGACGTAGCCGATGTTGCGGCGGAGCGTCGGAACCTTCCAGCCGGGCAGTTCATTGATGTCCTTGCCGGCCACCCAGATTTTGCCGGACTCTGGCTTTTCCTGCCGATTCACCAAGCGGATGAACGTCGACTTCCCCGAGCCCGATGGGCCGACGAGGAACACGAAGTCGCCCTTGTCGATGTTGAGCGACGCATCGTTCAACGCGACATGGTCGGTGCTGTAGCTCTTGGTGACGTTCTCGAATCGAATCATGGGAGGGGGTGGCTCGTTGGAGTCTCTCCGGTGACAACCGGGCGAGCAACGCTGCGGAGAGAAACCCTACCGGAGCCGTCTCGTCCAACTGCGGCACCCTTCGGAGTCGACGAGTCAGCCAGCGTCATGCGGCGACGGTCGAGCGCTCCCAACGGAGAAACCCTTCCATCAACGTGTCGAGATCACCGTCGAGGACACCCTCGATGTTGCCGATCTCCACGCCCGAGCGGAGATCCTTGACCTGCTGGTAGGGCTGGAGCACGTAGCTACGGATCTGGGAGCCGAAGTCCACCCGCAACTGCTCGCCGGAGATCTCCGACAGTCGCTCACGGTGCTTCTGCCGTTCGAGTTCCAGGAGCTTGGCCTTGAGGATCGTCATGGCACGATCCTTGTTCTGATGCTGCGACCGTTCGTTCTGACACGACGTGACAGTGCCAGTGGGTAGGTGAGTGATTCGGACGGCCGAATCAGTCACGTTGACATGCTGACCGCCAGCTCCGGAGGACCGGTAGACATCGATGCGCAGGTCCTTGTCATCGATCTCGATCTCGGAGCTCACGTCCTCGAGCAGTGGCGTGACCGTGATCGACGCGAAGCTGGTCTGCCGGCGGGCGTTGTTGTCGAAGGGCGAGATCCGGACCAAGCGGTGCACGCCGTGTTCGGACCGGAGATAGCCGTAGGCGTAACGACCTTTGATGATGAACGTCGCCGAGCTGATCCCGGCCTCGGTGCCGTCGGAGACCTCGTCGAGCTCCACGTCGAAGCCCTTGCGCTCAGCCCAACGCGAGAACATTCGGAGCAGCATCTCCGCCCAGTCTTGGGCGTCGGTTCCACCAGCTCCCGAGTTGACCTCGCAGATGGCGTCGTACTCGTCGTACTCGCCCGTGAACAGCGCCCGTAGCTCCAATGCCGCGAATCGATCGGCCAGCGTGGTCAGGATTCGTTGGATCTCGGGTTCTTGGCTCTCGTCGCCCTCGTCACGTGCCATCTCGGCCAGCACCTCGACATCGGCGATGGTTTCCGACAGCTCGTCGAAGAGAGCGAGGTCGCCATCGACCTCGGAGAATTCGCGTTGGACGGCCTGAGCAACCACCTGGTCGTCCCAGAGATCTGGCCGGGCCAGCTCGGCTTCGAGCTGGGGGCGTCGATCGCGGTGCGCGTCGACGCGTAAGTAGACCTCAGCCTCGGCGAGGCGTCGCGTCAGATCCGCGATCTGCGGGGAGAAATCCTGCATCAGCTTTCAGCTGGCGCCGTGGCACTGCTTGAACTTCTTGCCCGAACCGCAGGGGCACGGCGAGTTGCGGGGGGTCTTGTCCCACTCGCTCTTGACCACGGGTGCCTGCGACGGCGCATCCACTGGGGCCACTTCAGAAGCGTCGGTCTCCGTCGAGCTGGGGCCCGCTGCGGCGACGGCCGCCAAGTTGGAGCCGGCTTCGGATGGATCCTCCGGAGCGGTGTAGGTCATGGACTCCATGGCAGGTTTCGTCTCGTCATCGACGACCACGTGGGCGTGCATGACGTACTTGATGAACTCGCGGTTCACGCCTCGCATGAGCTGGCCGAACATCTCGAAGCCCTCACGCTGCCACTCGGTCAGCGGGTCCTTCTGGCCCATGGCACGCAGGCCGATGCCGTCCTGCAGGTAGTCCATCTCGCGGAGATGCTCACGCCAACGAGAATCGATGATTCGCAGCATGATCTGACGTTCGATCTCTCGCATGGCGTCTTCGCCGAGTTCGTCAGATCGACCGTGGTAGTGCTCAGTGGCGGCACTCATCACGAGGTCGTAGAGCTTGTCGGAGCTGTCGGCAGCCGCGAGTTCAGCTCCGGTGAGCGTGGTGGGCCAATACGTCGAGAGCTCCGTCCGCAGGCCGTCTGTGTCCCAGTCCTCGGAGAATTCACCGGGACAGAACGTGGTGATCGACTCGTCGACCGCCTCGGCCAGCGCGCTCATGACCTCATCGGAGAGGTCGACGCCGTCGAGAACCATGTCACGAAGGCGGTAGATGACCTTGCGTTGCTCGTTCATGACCTCGTCGTACTTGAGGACGTTCTTGCGGGTCTCGGCGTTGCGTTGTTCGACGGTGTTCTGCGCCCGTTCGATGGCCTTCGAGACCATTTTCGCCTCGATCGGGAGCTCATCAGGCCAACCCTTGCCCATCACCATCTGGATGGCACCGGTAGCGAAGAGTCGCATCAGCTCGTCTTCGAGCGACAGGTAGAACCGGCTCTCACCAGGGTCTCCCTGGCGGCCGGAACGACCGCGGAGCTGGTTGTCGATCCGTCGGGATTCGTGGCGTTCGGTCCCGAGGACATACAGCCCCCCGAGATCGCGGACCTTGTCGCCCTCAGCGGAACACGATTCCTTGTATTTGGGGAGCAGCTCGGCATAGCGAGCGGCGCCGTCATCGGCGTCGGGGTCGAGCCCCTCGGCCAACACGTCACCTCTCGCCAAACCCTCGGGGTTGCCGCCCAGGAGAATGTCGACGCCTCGTCCGGCCATATTGGTGGCGACGGTCACGGCGCCGAGTCGGCCGGCCTGCGTGACGATCTCGGCCTCACGGGTGTGCTGCTTGGCGTTGAGCACCTCATGGCGGACGCCGCGCTTGTCGAGCGCCCGGCTGAGCACCTCGGACTTCTCCACCGAGACCGTGCCGACGAGCACCGGCTGGCCCGTCTCGACCTTGGAGATGATGTCGTCGACCACCGCGCCGAATTTGCCATCCTCGTTCTTGTAGATCAGATCGCCTTCATCAGCACGCGAGATCGCCACGTGGGTGGGGATCGAAACTACCTGCAGGGTGTAGGTGTTCATGAGTTCGGCGGCCTCGGTCTGGGCCGTACCTGTCATGCCCGCCAACTTCTCGTAGAGCCGGAAGTAGTTCTGCAGGGTGATGGTGGCGAGAGTCTGGTTTTCTTCCTTGATCCGGACGCCCTCTTTGGCCTCGACGGCCTGGTGGATGCCTTCGGACCAGCGCCGACCCTCGAGGATGCGGCCGGTGAACTCGTCGACGATCTTCACCTCGCCGTCCTGCACCACGTATTCCTTGTCCTTGTGGAACAGTTCCTTGGCCTTGAGGGCCACCGTGAGCTGGTGCACGAGGTTGGTCGAGACCTCGTCGTACATGTTCTCGAC
>Ga0105047_10010827_pt1 | contig 14863 bp, 8 predicted proteins | sample MAT04_FD_78384 | JGI IMG/M metagenome (GOLD analysis project Ga0105047, IMG submission 78384) | Freshwater microbial communities from Lake Fryxell liftoff mats and glacier meltwater in Antarctica - MAT-04 (megahit assembly) | ecosystem: Environmental > Aquatic > Freshwater > Ice > Liftoff... | reverse complement strand
ACAATGAGTAATGGTAAGCTTTTAGCAAATATTTGAGATCTTGTATTGTAACGTAAATATTTCAATACTGATTTTGGTCCGCTAATAAAAGCCCCAATGCTTCCCATACTTTTTACGAACGTACTAAAGTATAAATCAATCTGGTCCTGCACACCCTGCGCCTCATCTGCACCCGCACCGGTTGGGCCCATGTAACCAAAACCGTGCGCATCATCAATCAAAATTCTAAAACCATATTCCGCTTTAAGCGCAACAATTTCTTTTAATATTCCCTGCTCACCATCCATACCAAAAACGCCTTCGGTAATCACCAACACACCACCGCCATTTTTTTCTGCCAATGCTTTTGCACGTACCAGTTGCTTTTCGCAATCTTCAATATCGTTGTGTTTAAATGCATACCTATTACCCATGTGAAGCCGCACGCCATCTACAATACAAGCATGTGCTTCCGCATCGTACACAATTACATCACGCCTGTTTACAAGCGCATCTATACAACTCATTATACCCTGGTAACCAAAGTTGAGCAACATCGTATCTTCCCTGCTTACATATTTGCTTATCACTTTTTCCAGCTCTTCATGCTTGGCCGTATTTCCACTCATCATACGGGCGCCCATTGGGTTTCCCATACCATACGCAGCTGCAGCTTCCGCATCTATTTTACGTACATCGGGGTGGTTTACCAATCCCAAATAATTATTTAAACTCCATACAATTACTTCCTTCCCTCTAAATTGCATGCGTGGCCCTAATTCTCCTTCGAGCTTTGGGAATGCAAAATATCCATGTGCTCTATCCATGTGTTGCCCAATAGGGCCACCATCCTTCACTAACTTATCAAAAACATCTATCATATATACAGCTTTTTTTAGTGCTGCGAAGATAAATAATTATTAATAATGATTAATTGAAAAATCGCTTCTCCATACAAAATCCATTTTAATAATTAGCGATCCATTTCATACAACATCATTTGGGGCTTTCAACGTATACAATAATCTGCTTTTGTCCGCTGCCCGTCTTCAATCTTTTTATTGCCTAAAAGGCAGGCAATAAAAAGGATTTCCGCCTAAGCAGCGCAGCCTTTCTTCTTTTGTTTTTCAATTTGGCAAAATTCAAAGTCAAAATAATTTTTGGCAATCATATATAATCGCTCACATTTCCTTAACCCTCATAATCAAATCCTAATTTGTAAATTTGTAAAAAATCTTATTCATGCGCATCAAATATCTGTTATACATAATAATCCTTTCTTCATTCTCCCAACAAATTCAAGCTCAAAAAATTACTACTCCAACGAGTGAAATAAGCCGTCCAAAAATTGTAGTTGGTATTGTAATAGATCAAATGCGGTGGGACTACCTGTATCGATATTATAACCGTTACAGTAGCGGTGGTTTTAAAAGACTAATAAACCAAGGGTACAGTTTCGAAAACACATTTATACCATTTGTACCTACTTACACTGCAGTAGGACATACCACAATTTACACCGGTGGCGTACCTGCTACCCATGGTATGGTAGGCAATAATTGGTTCGATAAAAGTATTAAAAAAAATGTGTATTGCACCGAAGATAGTACTGTACAAGGCGTAGGGAACAACGATTTAGCCGGCAAAATGAGTCCTAAAAATTTATGGGCTACTACCATTACAGATGAACTAAGACTTAGCAACAATTTTGAAAGCAAAGTAATTGGTGTGGCATTAAAAGACAGAGGCGCTATTTTGCCCGCAGGGCACAGTGCCAATGCTGCTTATTGGTACGATGAAAAAACCGGAAAATGGATAACCAGTAATTATTACATGGAGCAATTACCACAATGGGTAAATACATTTAATGCAAAAGATGAAGCAGGAACTATGATGAAAAATGATTGGAACACTTTATTTCCAATAAATACTTACACCCAAAGTACTGCAGATAATAAGAACTACGAACAAGCTTTATCGGGTTTAACAACACCAACCTTTCCGCATAAACTTTCTACGTTAAACAGTGTGAAGTACAGCACTTTTAAGTACACCCCTTATGCTGCAACCTTTACTTTTAACTTTGCTAAAACTGCAATAGACAATGAAAAATTAGGTGCAGGTAAGGCTACCGATTTTCTTGCCATCAGCATTTCGTCTACAGATTATATGGGGCATAGTTTCGGACCAAATTCCATAGAAGCAGAAGATTCTTATTTACGTTTAGATAAAGACATTGCGAGTTTTTTAAATGCCCTCGATACAAAATTTGGCAAGAATAATTACCTCGTTTTTTTAAGTGCAGACCATGGTGCTGCTCATATTCCCGGCTTTTTAAAGGAAAATAAAATACCGGCAGGTGTATTTGACGACTTAACAATAAAACAGCAGTTAAATAAATTAATAGAAGATAGTTTCAATATAAAAAACAGCATTCTTGCAGTACAAAATTATCAGGTGTATTTAAACAAAAAATTATTTCCTAATACTAATGATGTTGAAGCGGCACAGCATTTAATTGTTCAATCACTTAAATTATATCCATTTATTACTAGTGTTTTTGAAACAAGTAAAATAAGCAACGCCACACTTACTTCCTCTTTAAAAGAAATGTTTATAAATGGGTACACTGAAACACGCAGCGGCGATATTCAATTTATTTTAAAACCGGGTTATTTTGATGGTGGCTTAAAAGGTACAACACATGGTTTATGGAACCCTTATGATGCGCACATACCATTAATTTTTTATGGCTGGAATATTAAACCCGGCAAAACAAACAGAGAAACTTACATGACCGATATTGCGCCAACACTTGCTGCCATGTTACATATACAAATGCCATCTGGCAGTGTGGGAAAAGTTTTAACAGAAGTGGTGAGGTAGACGATCAGATGTTAGATATCAGATGTTAGATATCAGACAAAAGAATAAAGACAAAAGATAGCAACAACTTGCCACATACAATTCTAAATGTGTTTGAAGATTTTTGAAGTGGTGGCTATTCCTGTAGAGGTTAAGAAAACATATCAAACAAAAATCTCCTTCACATCGAAATCAAGTTGAGGAAATAACGGGCTTTTTATTTTGTCGTCTACAATCAATGGTTTTAAGCCGATGTATTGTTCGTTTTGTAAAGTATACACCAACATTATCTTTTCAGTTGGGTCAATAATCCAGTATTCTTTCACACCATTTTCTTCATACAAATCAAATTTAATTCCCATTTCTTTTTTTGAATTACCGGGTGATAAAATTTCTACAACCAAATCCGGCGCACCATTGCAGCCTTTATCATCCAATTTATTTTCATCACATATTACACAAAGATCAGGCTGTACTACAGTAGCAACTTTTGCATCATTCAATTTCGTTTTTACAAGCCTTACATCAAATGGTGCAGAATATAATTTGCAGGAATTGTTTCTAAAATAATTCCACAAAAAACCATTCAAGTTTATAGATAACTTAATTGTGTTTGTGCCAAATGTAAAATGCCCCAACTTTCATCAGGGCATTTTTATAGAATGTCAATCCGATTTATAGCTCCACCGTAATTTTTTCCTTACTGTTTCTTATTACCATTGTTTGTGTGTTGCCACCTTCTGCCGCTTTTGCAGAACCCTGCGGATCAAACTGCGAAATAGGGTTTATCATTGAAGTAAATGTTTTTTGCAGACTTACCGAATTGCCATTTGCTTTTGCATTATCCATATTACCAAAACCATGTAACACGATTGCTACATTGTTAAATTTAGAACTCATTTGCCCTTCTGCATTTTCAAATATTATTTGATTGGTTGATGGATTGTACATGATATTCCTTTTATAAAACATCCCTTTTTCGTAATCAAAACTTTTTCCATCATCTTCATAATAAACAAACGTATTGGGTGTGGTTCCTTTGTAAACGTGTACCAACAATGTATCTGTAGGCGCTATTGATGTGGATTGTACCAAAGATTGCATTGGTATAATGCTGCTAGCTTTTACATAAACAGGTAATTTAGCCAAGCCTATTTGCAATGTACTTTCTTTATTGCCTGCCGCCATTTCGTCGTTGTACAAATCATACCAACTGCCCTCAGGTAAATATACTTTCATAAAATCTTTACCGCTCTCTACCGGGCAAACCATTATTGATTGACCAAATAAAAACTGGTTTTGAAATGCACCATTGTAAATATTATTATCAAAAGCATTTTCAAAAACAAGCGATCTGTTTACCGGCATTCCACTTTGTGTAGATTCGTAAAAACTACTGTACAAATAAGGCAATAATTTGTAACGAAGACTGATGTAATTTCTTGCTATTTCTGTTACTTCTTCACCATATGCCCAAGGTTCAGATGATTTTGAATTTACACCGGTATGATTTCTAAAATAAGGAATAAAAGCACCCAGCTGCATCCACCGAGCATACAAACCTATTGAGGGGTTTCCTGTAAAACCTCCTACATCCATCCCCGTAAAAGACACACCACTTAAACCAAGGCTATTTAACAAACGAACCCCTGCCATCATGTGGCTGTCTTCTGAACGGTTATCGCCCGTCCACAATGCAGAAAACCTTTGCAGTCCTGCATATCCTGCACGTGTAAGTACAAAGGGTCTTTCAGAAGTATGTTCTCTAAAGCCTTCGTAGCTGGATTTAGCCATTAATGAGCCGTACACATTGTGTGCTTCTAAGTGAGATGCTTTTCTGCCTTCAAAATCGAATAATACATTGCTCGGCATTTTCTGCCCCCATGTAGCAATTTCGTTCATATCATTCCACACACCACTCACGCCATTATCAGGAAAAAATTTCATTTCATTTTTCCAATACTTTCTGCCAATTTCTGAGGAGTAATCTGTAAAGTGGCACCAACCCGGCCACACTTGTCCTGTGTAATATTTACCATCGCTATACTTTATAAATGCGTCTGCTTTTACACCTCTGTCAAATGCCGCTGCACCAGGAACAACTTTGATACCTGGATCAACTATCACCGTAGTTTTAAAACCCATTTCTTTCAACTTATCTGTAAGGGCACGAGGGTTTGGAAAACGTTCTTTGTTCCAGGTAAATAACTGGTATTTATCCATGTAATGTATATCCAATGTTATACCATCTGCAGGTATTTTTTTCTCACGCAATGTTTGTGCAATGCGCAATACTTCTGTATCAGGATAATAACTGTACCGGTTTTGCTGGTAACCAATGCTCCACAATGGTGGCATTTTCATACGACCCGTAAGTGATGTATATGACTTCACGATATCACCTACTGTTTTGTGGTAAATAAAATAATAATTCATTTCGCCACCACGAGCTGCAAACGATGAAAATCGATCGTTGCTAGCCCCAAAATTAAAATCTGACTGAAAAGTATTATCCAAAAAAATGCCATAATTCATATTGTGGTGTATTCCAATATAAAATGGTATTGTTGTATAAATAGGATCTTGCCCCGCAAGGTATCCATATGCATCAGTATTCCAGTTAGTGTAACCGTTTCCTTTTCTATCAAGGTCGCCGGTTTTCTCCCCCAGACCAACAAAGCGCTCACCTTCCTGCATTTTCTTGTAAGTAGTTACTTCTTCATTTACCCAAGAAGTAGTTAATCCTTTTTCATCTTCACTTATAACAATGCCTTCATTATTATAAAATGTAACGGAGTATGGCTTTTTTGTAAATACCGCCTTTAATGAATCTGTAACGATGGTAATGTCATTAGCGGTTTGCGTAATGATAGCTTTTGTTTGAATTGGTTCCGCAATAACTGCGTAGGAAAAATCTTTTTTCAAAGCTTGTTTATCCATTCGGATGCGGATGATGGATGGACTATAAACCATTGCTTCAATAAAAGCTGCATCAGTGCTGATTAACAAATTTTGCCCGCTAATTTTCACCGTTTTTACATTACCGGTTTCTTTAAGGTTTGTTTGTGCTGAGGCACTTTTTATATTTATACAAAAAAGTAAAAACGGCAAAATAGATGGGAGTAACTGGAGTGATTTCTTAATGAGCATATTCATATGTACAATTTTTTTTGAATAATTAGCAATGCATAACGGTCATACAATTTCGCCAAACAGTTTTGAAATTAAAAATAAAAAGCCAGGTGAATTAGAGCCTGGCTTTTTGATAAACATTTATATAGATCAATTAATTTATTCTTACTGTCTGGGCATACTCATCAAGCGTAATGGTATATGTACCAGAGGTAGCCGGTGTTTTAAAATTGTTATTACCATCCCATCTAATTCCTCTTGTAATACCGACAGCATTTGACTGCCCGCTATTATCTTCATAATCCAATACTTTATTGGTTGCACTTGGCCAATCGTTACCTGATAAGAATTTTATGTCTTTGTTTGCTAACAACCCAAGGGTGATTGTCCAAACGCCATTGCCTGCATAGGTCATTGTGGGAGAAGTTCCCGGAGACCATACCGGCCCAGCTGTCATCCCGTCTCCTACAACCCTCATCTCTGAGGCAGGAGTCAGATCAAAATTAGGATTTACAGCATCGCTACCATCCCAGATAGATCTCATTCTTCCGTTTGCTCCAGTCCATTTAAAATTATCAAATCCAGATCCGGGATCAATTACCATTTTGCCATTTGCTGGATTTACAGCAAACCATCTGTGTAAATTATTTGCACTATTATTCCAATCGTTTCCATCATGAAATTTAAATTCATTATTAGTATTCATGTTTGCGAGTAATATAAATCTGTTTACACCTGTGTAATTCATTTTTGTAGCAGGTTGGCTCCACCCTTGAAAATTACCGATCATTCCCATACCACCGATACCATTAGATATCGCAGACTGTAAAAAATATTTTTTGTTTGCAAGATCAAAAGTTATCCTGTAAATGCCGGTAGTTGCAATAGATATATTGTTTTCGTTGTTATCCGTTATGTTTCCAAGCGGTAAAGTAGGATCTTGCCCCCAATCAATTGCACCTGGAAAAGGTGGCCAATTTTGACCATTTACAAATTTCATATCGTTTCCACCTGTAAGTCGGATGTATGTATAAAAAGTGCCTGGGAATCTATTGTCCTCCAACATCCTTGTTGATTGCGCAATATCCCATCCGCCTGGTGTGGCACTACCTACAACATAAAGTTTCACTTCACGAATAACAGTTATTTCATTTGTATAATCGCTTTGCTGGTTCCAAGTACCTGATGATGCAATAACTGTCCATTTTAATCTAACCGGGGTTGATAAATTTGTGAATCCTTTTGCTGTTAATGAATCACTCATTCTCTTATAAATAATATTTGCAAATGTATCTAATGAAATGTTATTTGCAGCAACAGTAAATAATGGCGTCGCCCAATTCACCGGTAATTCATTCCCCAAAGCATCGTCTCTACGTTCAGCAAACAAAACTTTGTAAGTAATAGCTGCACCGCCCGGTCTTGGCAAAGATTTGGTCCATTTAAAACCTATAATTTGTGAAGTTGATGATGGATCAATGGTAAGCGGTGTAGCTGATACCATAGGAGCTAAAAGTACAAAAGGCGTTGCACCCTCTCCGAAACGAATTATTTTAATATTAAAAATATCAGAACTCCTAATTTTTGTAGTTCCATTGTCAGCAATTACACTCCATATCAAATCTGTTGTAGCGCCTGCTGCAATTCCTTTTCCTGCCAAAGCAACATCAATTTGTGAAAAAGTTAAAGAAAGTTTGGCATCTTTCCCGGCATTATTAGAAGGTATTTCTAAAATTGGAGCTTCTAATGTACCGGTTTTTAATGCCGCTATCCATTTATAAGTGGGTGCGGTATTAATACCAGGTGTAGATGGCAACCAAGTAATATCAACCATTTGTGTAGGTGTAGCTGCATTTAACGATAAAGTTGTAAAGTTAGCAGGAACTTGTAATTTAAAACTATTTAAGGCTTCACCCGTTGCTTCATCGCTAGCAAGGTTTGCTTTTTTACATGCATTAAAAATAAATATAAATGCTATGAAGGCTATTGTTATTTTAATAATTTTCATTGTATAAATTTTATCGTGTTTTATTATTGTAATGGATCCATTGGTTTACTGTATACAGGTCCTTCCGCGGGTACTGACATATTATTTACATCTAGTATAGTACCTTTAAATTTGTATTCAAATCTTATTGGAGCTGCGGTTGCAGGTATTACAAAAACCGCAGATGGAATAAATGATGCAGTGAAATATTTATTTCCTATTTTTTTTAATGGCAATGTAATTGTAGCACCTACCTGGCTAGAAACATTGAATAATTTAATTTCCACAGAAACCGGTGTCATTCGTTGTTGTGTTAAATCTGGTGCAAGATTTTGATCAATAAAAATACTGGTTACGTCATTTACACTTATTCTTGCAGGGAAAACCCTGTTTACTGTTGGTGTAAATATTAAAGGCTCCACTGCATTTGGTGCAAAATCTTGTGTTTGACCATTATTCCCGTTTTTTGCTTTTGCCAAAAAACCAAGCCATTTTAACTCACTTGGGTTTACAGAGTAAAAGTCTGATGGAGTGAAACTAAATTCCCAAAGATTAGGACCAACGTTTGTCATTTTTCTTGTTTCGTTAGAGCTCGTCCAATCACCGTTCGTATTTAAACCTCCAAGGTTACTCCAATTCCAAAGATAGACCGGGCTTACTCCAGCCAGTGAAGTTCCTGTCACATTTATACGAATAGTAATTTGATCTTCGGCTGTAAAAGACCCAGGGGTAATTACTGCAGTTGCTTGCCCTACTGCATTATTAAATGCGCATAAAGCAAAAAGCATGAATAATATTATTTGTATTTTTTTCATTTTGAAAATTTTATTTGGTTAATGAGTAATCATATCCTAACTGGGTTTTACCATAAGCAGACTTAAGTAATTTTAACCCCAACCTACTTGGTATTTGACCAAGGTCAGTATAATTATTAATTTTTAGCTTTATAGTGTCAATACCATTTATCAAATAAACCTTGCTAGGTTTTTGCAAATTATCTAAAGCCCAGTTGCCTGAAGTATGCTTTAAAAGTTTTGCAGCAGCACCATATGCAATGGTAAATGTACCAGGGTTTGTTCCGTTAAGATTAAGTGAAATTTTAGTTTGATTTAAATTGAAATCACTTGTAATGTCCTGTGTTTTAAACGGAAATCCTTTTCTGATAGCATCTTCATCGGTTTGAGTTACAGATGAAGTTGACCAGGTACCACCCAATGTCTCAATTTTAAAATCTGCATTGTTACCTACCTCTTTAAAATCATCACGCTTGCAAGAAACTAGTGTTAGTATGGCAACTGCCAATGTGATGGAGAATATTTGTTTCATAAATAATAGTTTTTAAATTTTTTATAAACAACCGCCTTCAACGTTTAATTGAAATGCAGCATTTGCATTTTTTTCATAATCAGGAAACTGAAGTATAAAACCTGGGCAATTCCATTCAGATCCTCTTCTGTCGTAACGCTCAGTTCTTCGACTTGACAAAGGGTGAGCGCCAATTCTTTTGACTTGGTGTAACCTATCGCCTTCTCCAATCATTTCAATTTCCCTTTGTATTCTTACGTTTGTAATTAATTGATCTGCTGTTATAGTTGTTAAAAGGTTTTTCGTATTATTACCATAAGCTCTTTCAATTATTTTATTAATATCCGATATCCCAATTGCAAGAGCAGTAGGAATAGTACCAGCAACTTCTCCGGCACTTTCAGCTCTTATTAAATTCATTTCAGTAAGTGTAACAATAGGCATTTCAAAATTATTAGAATCGTATTTGTTTAAATAAATATTACCAGAATATTTTATATTGTTTAAATATGCCAATCTATTATCTCCTGCAAATCCTTTTACATAGTTATACAATTGTTCTGTCATTCTAAAATAGGGCAAACCAGTTCTTCCTGAAAACCATTGTCTAAGCCTTCCCCCAGGCTCATGTTGCCCATTTATATTTGTTACTTTTAAAATAGATTCCGAAGAAGCGTTTGCGGCGTAACGTGTTTTTAAAGTTGTTTCTAAAGTATAATTGGTACTGTTTATTACTAATGCCGCATAATTGTAAGCATTCGTAAAATCATTCATTTGAAAATAGACTTTAGCTAAAAACGCTCTGGCTGTATTTTTATCTGCACGAATGCGTGTGCTTACAAATGCAGGCAGTTTCGTTTCCGCATCTTTTAATTCTGCAATTATAAAATCGTACGTTTCTTTTACTGTAGCTCTTGTTGGTGGGGCTAGCGACCCTGTTTTTCTAAGTGTTATTCCAAGATGACTATTATCAACGGAAAAACCGGGATTGTGGCTCCATAAACGAGCAATCTCAAAATGACAAACTGCACGTATAAATCTAGCTTCAGCTTCAACTGTTGTTCTGTTTGCTTCAGAAACCAAATCAATTTTTTCAATGATTTTATTTGTTCTGTAAACAATATTGTAGATTCCTGTAAATAAATCAGCATTATCTGTATTAAAAATGGTAGATCGTCTTAAATTGTTTTCTTGTTGCTTTCCGCCAAGATTTGCACTGAATAAATGATCTGCCAATTGCTCTGATGTAGTCTGTAATTTCCCATTATACATCTGATCGTTTCCCATTAAAAGATAGCAACCATTTAATAACGACTGCATATCTGCTTCAGTTTTTAACGCATCAGCTTCCTGAACAAGTCCTTCAGGTGGTTTTTCCAGAAACTTTTTGCAAGATGTTGTGTTGCAAAACACCATTATTATTAATAAATATTTTATGATATTATTCATCTTTTTAATTTTTAGAAGTTTAGGTTTAGACTAAATATAAAAGTTTTAGATTGAGTAGGTGTTAGGTAAGTAATGTTGGGACTCATGTTTCTATCCTGAGGATTTTGAAAATCTCTTGTTATCTCAGGGTCAGCGCCCGGATATTTACTAAAAGTTAATAAATTAAAACCGCTAACAGATACTTTAGCACCGGAAAAAGGTGTTCTTTTTATTAAACCTTTTGGAATATTATAACCTAAAGACAATTCTCTTAGCCTAACAAAACTTGCATCATATAAAAACATAGTAGAATTGTAATTATCGTTGGTTCCTAAACCCGGGTAGTTAGTAACATTACTCGTTAAACGAGGATATTTAGCAACATCACCGGGCTTTGTCCATCTGTCTAAAAGATCTCTTCTTACATTCCAATTATTACCAACGTTTTGGTATTTAGCGGAACCATCATAAATATTTCCACCGCTTACAAAAGTCCATAAAGATCTTAATTCAAATCCTTTATACTGTATATCTGAGTTTATACCTCCTGAAAAATCAGGAAGTACTTTACCCACTAATACTCTATGGTCTAAACTAAATGTTTTTGTTTGCTTACCATCTTTATCTAACCATATTGGCAATCCATCTGTTGGATCTGCACCAAAATAACGCACTAAAAAATTTGTACCTACTGGGTATCCTTCAGCAATTCGTGTATCATTAAAACCACCTTGCAGTGCATCCGGCCCTATAGGGCCAAGTTTTAAAACTTCGTTGTAATTGCTGCTTACATTACCACCTATTGAGATTTTTAAATCATTTGATTTAACAACCATATAATTTAATGTAAGTTCAATACCTTCATTTAATATTTTACCTCCTTCCAAATTTCTCCAGCTTCTTTGAAACCCTGTAGATGCCCCCAAACCAGGCTCTAATAATTGATCGACTGTAACTTTTCTATAGTAAGAAACCTCACCTGATAAACGATTATCAAATAAACTAAAATCCAATCCTAGATCGAAGTTCCTCAAAGTTTCCCACTGCAAATCCGGGTTTCCTATATTATTCGGATCTAAAACTGGTAAACCATTGTAATTTCTGGCATTTCCATAACCATTGTAATATCTTCCAGTAGGAATGTTAGAGTTTCCAACAATACCATAGCTTGTTCTCAATTTTAAACTGTTTACAACTTTACTGTTTTGAAGAAATTTTTCATCGCTAAGTAACCATGCTGCAGATGCTGCCGGAAAAAAACCGTATTTATTGTTAGGCCCAAATTTTGAAGATCCGTCCATTCTCGCAGAAAATTGAAATACATATTTTTCTTTCAAAGTATAGTTTATACGACCAAAAAAACTTGCGAATGTGGAATTATCTACCACTTGTTTTTTACGGGATTTATCATTTATAAATTTATTTAAGCTGTCTTTATAAATGTCTTTGTTTTTATAAAGTGGCTCTTCTTGACCCCATGAATAAATATCCCCATTGGTATTTTTAGTTTCAGATTCCTGCGTTTCTGTACCTAATAAAAAATTAAATTTATTATTAGTATTTGGAGTCCATAAGTAATTGGCAGTTACATTAGCATTGTAATTGGTAACCCAAAGCGGGAAGCGTTTTGCTATACCGCCTCTTGCGTCGTTTGTATATATTTTAGATTCATATTGGTCATCGAATGATTCTAAATAATCAATTGAACCACTAGCCCTTATCGTTAAATCTTTTAATGGAATAAATTCTAAAGCCAAACCACCAAGATACCTGTTATCTGTATTTCTATATTTTGTTTCGTTTAAGTATCTAACAGGGTTTCCGCTTATAGTGGAGTAAGTTCCATCTGCATTGTAAATTGGATAAATAGGTAATAAATTACTTTGGGCGGAAGCTATCGTCTGGTATTGGTCAATTCTGTTATTAATTCCTTTATTATAGGCTGAATTAAGTGAAATTTTTAGGTTATCTAATATACTATAATCAACATTTAACCTCACCGCCTGACGCTCGTAACTATTACGCTTAAGATAAGATTCGCTATTACCATAAGTTGTACCCAAAAATGTTTTTAATTTTTTAGTACCATATGTCATGGATAAGTTATGTTCATTTATAAATCCAGTTCTGGTAACTTCTTTCCACCAGTCTGTATTGTTTGCACTTGCCTGTGCAAAGGTTAAGCCACCTGGTATAAAATTAGATCCAACTTCTCCTACATTTCCATCATTTTGCCAAGCTTCCTGTTTTAGTTGCATATATTCTTTTCCATTTACGAACTCAGGCTTGTCAGTATAAGTAACGAGTCCCAACTTATTTGAATAAGAAAATTTAGGCTTACCACTTTTACCTCTTTTAGTAGTTATAAGTATAACGCCATTTGCTCCTCTACTTCCGTAGATACCGGCAGCTCCAGCATCTTTTAAAATTTCTACCGATTCAATATCATTTGGGTTTATTGAAGCCAGAGGGTTTTGATTCATACCTCCTGCATCGCCTCTTAAAAATTGATCTGAGGTTATCGGAATTCCATCAATAACGTATAAAGGATCTCCCCCAGCACTTATTGAACCAATACCCCTTATTCTTACAACCGAACCAGAACCAGCTAAACCACTACCTTGGATCACTTGCACACCCGCAGCCTTTCCTTGAAGGGCTGCTTCAAAACTCGGAGCCGCCACTGAAGAAAGGCTCTCGCCACTTACTTTAGAAATTGCACCGGTAACTTCTCTCCTCTTTTGCGTACCGTAACCTACCACCACCACCTCATCTAAACTAGTAGTACTTGGTGTAATAGATACAGCTAAAGTTGTTTTTCCATCAACTGCTACTTCTTGCCTGCTAAAACTTGCAGATGAAAAAATAAGTGTGCCGTTTGATGGAGCGCTAATAGTAAAAGCTCCCTCAGCACTTGTTTGGGTAGCAGTTTTAGATCCCTTTACAGAAACGGTTACACCTGTTGCCGGTAAACCATCTTTTGAATTTGTTACTACTCCGCTCACTTGAGTTTGTGCAAAAGTTGTAACAGAAAGTCCGGTAAAGACGAGCATAAAGCAAATCTTTCGGATCTGTTGTAAACTGATTTTCATAAATAATGTTTTGGTTTGGTTTGAATAATCAATAATCGTTTGCACAAAATTTAGGAGAAAATTATTCTGTGCATTTTCAAAAATAACAATTAATTAATAAAAAACGCAATCGTTTGCGTAATTTTTTTTCTTCTAACAATCTTTTACATGACAACATATTTAAAGTTTACATTTTCGAATTTGGGAATCGTTTATAATAATTTTCCCACAAATAAGGTCTTTGGAAAAATTACGACAGTAAGCGAAGTAGAATCTTTTGTTATTAGGTTTCGTACACTATTAAAAGGCTGAACAATATCTGGATATTTTTCTTTCAAATTAATTTTTTGGGGCTGATCGCTTACATTCATAATACAAATAATTGTTTCCTTATCATCATGCCTAAAATAAGTGTAAACATTATTCTCCGGTAAGTATTGCAACATTTTACCCGTTTTTAGTGCTGATGATTCTTTGCGGAAATTAGCAAGGACTTTTACATAATTAAATACGTCATTTTCTTGTTTATTTCTATCTTCTTTTAAGAATTTGTTTGTCTTGTCATTTATCCACCCACCTAAAAAATCAGATCGTACAAGTCCATCAGGACTACTAAAACCTTTCAAAAGTATTTCATCGCCGTAGTATAACTGAGGTATGCCACGATAAGTAAGCAGCCAACCCAATGCCATTTTGTATTTTTCTATATCTTCATTTACTACAGAGTAAAATCTTGATAAATCGTGATTGCCCAGAAATAACACTTGCCCCATCGGATTTTTATATAAAATATCTTGCGCTGCAGTATTGTACAATTTCATTAACCCATCCGTCCAGCCGAATTTTTCATTTAAAGCAGGTTGTATGCCGTAAAGAAGCATCTGAAAATCGGTCGTGTTTGGAAGATTGCTTTTAAATGTTGTTTGAAGATTATTTTCACAAAAATAGCTTTGGTTTACTACGCCATGTACCCATGTTTCACCAAACATTGTAATGGTAGGATAATCATCCGTAAGTGCTTTGTTACACTTGTTCATAAATGGCAGGTCATTATAGATATACGTATCAATTCGCCATCCGTCTACACCAAATTCTT
>Ga0105047_10010826_pt1 | contig 14864 bp, 9 predicted proteins | sample MAT04_FD_78384 | JGI IMG/M metagenome (GOLD analysis project Ga0105047, IMG submission 78384) | Freshwater microbial communities from Lake Fryxell liftoff mats and glacier meltwater in Antarctica - MAT-04 (megahit assembly) | ecosystem: Environmental > Aquatic > Freshwater > Ice > Liftoff... | reverse complement strand
GTCCTATAATTAATATTATGTTAAATAGAAAATACTAAAAGAAAGAGTCCGGTTAAAACCGGACCCCTATCATTAAATTGTGAACTTACAAATTGCTGAGTTTCTCATTAATTGCCATTAACTTTTCGCTAAGTTTCAAGCGAGTGTATATTTCCTTCAGTGAAATGAGCGTAGGTTTATCCTGCGGCTGAAGAGTTTCGCATTTTTCGAGATATGGCAACGCGAGGTTTAGGTAATTATTCCCATCCGCTAACATCTTATCATATTTAGCAGTTTCGCTGATCGGTAGTTTATTGGCTTCATTAATAACTTCACCTCCTTTATTGAAATAAATTGCACCCAGGTTGAATAAGGCATCGAAATAATTTGGGTCTACATCAATAGTTTCTTTGTATGCAGCTATTGCAGCATCGAAATATTTAGCCCTGTCAGCAGCAGTAAGACTTGTATCATTTTTCATCAGGTCATAGGTTACTCCCACTGCGTAAAGTACTGAAACATTTTTCGGTTCCTTCTCTTTTGCAGCCATAAGGCTTGCAATTGCCTTTGCATGATTATTGGTCGAAATGTACATATTAGCCTCAGTAATAATAATATCAGTATTCCCGGGGAACATGGCTTTACCGATACTCAATATTTCAGCACCTTTGTCAAGATTTCCTTTTTCCTTGTAAAGAGTTGCCAATGAAGTATATACACTAACTTCTTTCATTTTTACATCAACCAGAAACTGGTACTTTTCGATTGCCTTATCAAGATAAGCTTTATCTGTAGCTGCTTTCTTTTCGAGGCATAATGCTTCACCATAATTAGCAAGTGTATCAATAGTATGGTTTTCCTTGCTAATATCTATAGCTCTTTCGAATAATGGCATAGCTTTATCAAAATCATTTTGCTGGAAGAAAGCAATACCTTCATTAAAAAATTCTCCACCAATTGCGGCCAGGCGCGCAGCTATATCAGCTTTATACTCTTCTTTAGTATCTAAAGCACGTGCTTTCACATAAGCTTCGTATGCAATATTAATTGCATCAGGCGCAAGAACCGCTTTAGCGGGCGAAATCTGGATATCGAGGTAAATGCCGCCTCTGTAATACCATACTTTGGCATCACTAACAGCTTCAGGATAAGTAATGGCTTTATCAATATACTCCTTAGCCTTTACTAAATCCTTTTTCATCCAATAGTTGTATGCAGAAGTGCGGTCTTTCTTCATTTGGGCGAAAGCTGTACTTACCAGCATAATCAGGGCAAATAAAACGAGAGTTCTTTTCATTTCCTTAACTTTTTAGTTTTTATTTTTCTTTGGTTAATGATAAATTATTTATTTACAGGTACTTATTCTTCTGTTGGTGGATTTGTTGTTTCTGAATCTTCATTTGAAATATCGGTATTGTCGTCCTCATTCAGTTCAATTCCTTCATTCAAATCATCATCTTCCGATTCATCGATCTCACATTCAACTTTTGCTACTGCAGCAATGCCATCATCATCTCTCAGGTTAATAAGCCTGACTCCTTGTGTGGCTCTTCCCATAACTCTCAGATCGCTTACACCCATCCTGATTATTATACCGGATAGATTAATTATCATGAGGTCGTCAGTGTCCGTTACATTTTTAATGGCAATTAAGCTTCCGGTTTTTTCAGTTACATTAATGGTTTTTACGCCTTTTCCTCCGCGGTTGGTAACCCTGTAATCATCAAGGTCCGAGCGCTTGCCGTAGCCTTTTTCCGAAACTACCAGTATGGAGTCATCTGTACTATTAACACATATCATGCCAATAACTTCGTCGGACTTTCCGCCCAAAGTGATACCCCTTACTCCTGTAGCGGTACGGCCCATCGGACGAACAGTTTTCTCGTTGAAACGGATTGCTCTTCCGCTGCGCAAAGCCATAAGCACTTCGCTGCTTCCGTTAGTCAGTCTTGCTTCGAGAAGTTGATCACCTTCGTTGATATTTATTGCGTTAATTCCGTTCAATCGTGGACGTGAATATGCTTCAAGGGAAGTTTTCTTGATAGTACCTTTCTTTGTACAAAGAATGATGTAATTGTTATTTACATATTCTTCATTTTTAAGGTCTTTCAGGTTAATGATAGCACGAACCTTATCGTCCGATTCAATATTCAGCATATTCTGAATTGCGCGGCCTTTGGAAGTTTTTCCCCCTTCAGGAATTTCATAAACCCTGAGCCAGAAACACTTACCCTTCTCAGTGAAGAAAAGCATATAGTTATGAGCTGTAGCAATATACAAATGCTCAAGGAAATCCTCATCGCGTATATCCGATCCGCGTGCACCACGTCCTCCCCTGCTCTGGCGGCGGTATTCACTTAGTGGTGTGCGTTTCATGTAGCCCATGTGCGAGATTGTAATAACCACAGCCTCATCAGCAATGGTATCTTCTATACGGAAATCCTTAGCACTCAGTTCGATGCGGGTCATGCGCACATCACCGTATTTTTCCCTGATGTCGGTGAGTTCACTTTTAATAATCTCAAACTGAAGTGTTTCGTCGGCAAGAACACTGCGAAAATATGCAATGATCTTCATCAATTCAGCAAATTCTTCTTTGAGTTTATCGCGTTCGAGGCCTGTAAGACGTTGCAAACGCATATCAAGAATAGCTTTTGCCTGTATTTCGCTGAGCGAAAAGCGTTCCATCAAATTAGTTCTAGCCTCTTCGGGCAAAGCTGCCGCGCGGATAATTGCAATAACTTCGTCGATGTTATCGAGTGCAATAAGCAGACCTTCGAGAATGTGTGCGCGTTTTTCGGCTTCAGCCAATTCGTAACGGGTACGCCTCAAGATAACTTCGTGGCGGTGATCGATAAAATGGCCGATCAGTTGTTTGAGGTTCAGCTGATATGGCCGTCCTTTAACCAATGCAATGGCATTGGTACTGAATGAAGTTTGTAAAGCCGTATATTGATATAGTTTATTGAGAACTACATTCGAAACGGCATCTTTTTTCAGTTCGTAAACAATACGGAGGCCATTACGGTCGCTTTCATCGCGTATATCATGAATACCTTCAATTTTTTTCTCGTTGACAAGGTCGGCTGTCTTTTTAATCATCTCAGCCTTATTTACCTGGTAAGGTATGGATGTGAAAACTATAGCTTCACGGCCTTTCTCGTCAGTTTCGAAAGTGGATTCACCCCGCATTATCAAACGTCCCCGACCGGTTTCGTATGCCTCTCTTACGCCTTCATACCCATATATTATGCCACCTGTAGGAAAATCAGGTGCTTTGATATATTTCATCAGGCCTTCGATAGTGATATCCCGGTCATCGACGTATGCAATACATCCATTGATGATTTCGGTAAGATTATGCGGCGGAATGTTTGTTGCCATACCTACAGCAATACCTGAAGTACCATTAATTAAAAGGTTAGGTATCTTTGCTGGTAATACAGTAGGTTCCTCTAAGGTATCGTCAAAATTTAATTTAAAATCTACAGTATCCTTATCAATATCTGCCAGCAACTCTTCTGCAAGCTTACGAAGGCGAACTTCAGTATATCGCATCGCCGCCGGGCTGTCGCCGTCAATTGAACCAAAGTTGCCCTGTCCATCGACCAGCGGGTAGCGTAGCGACCAATTCTGAGCCATACGGACCATAGCGTCGTAAACGGATGTATCCCCGTGAGGGTGATATTTACCAAGAACCTCCCCGACAATACGGGCTGATTTTTTGTATGAGCGGTTCGAAAGAACACCCAAATCAAGCATACCATAAAGAACTCTTCGGTGAACAGGTTTTAAACCATCACGTACATCGGGTAATGCCCGCGATACAATAACCGACATCGCATAATCGATGTAGGCGCCTTTCATTTGTGTTTCAATATTTACCGGTACTATTCTTTCCCCGTCCTGAATATTATCCATTTATTAACTCCTTCATTTATAATAACTTAAGTTATCTTCTACAGAACTACGAAAGTACAGAATTTTTTGATACAAAAAATGTAAATCTGAGCTTTTTCAACACTGTTTCTAACATTCGCCTGTTGATAACATCAAAATGCAGTAAATGAATGATTTAGTGATAAAGAGTTAATCATTTAAGCAAACTATTTACGGACTTGTACGTTTATATTGTAATTTTGAAGAGATTTTGAATTTTAATCATTTAGTAAGTTAAGGACTGGAAAATACATGGAAGCAAAGTTCTCACAAAGAGTTAAAGATGTACTGTCTTTTAGCCGCGAAGAGGCAATCAGGCTTGGAAATGAATATATTGGAGTTGAACACCTTCTATTAGGTATGATACGAGAAGGTGAAGGACTGGCAATACGGATTTTAAACTATCTGAATGTTGATATGGCTGAATTGCGCCGGGTAATTGAATCAGCAATAGTTAATCCTGCAAACAGGAATAAAGTAAACGATAACCTCCCACTCGTAAAACAAGCTGAGCGCGCACTTAAACTGACCTACCTCGAAGCTAAACTTTTTAATAGTGAGTTAATTGGTACTGAACATCTTATGTTGGCAATTTTGAAAGATGAAGATAATCTGGTAACCCGTTCGGTAAAAAAATACAGTGTTGATTATGATCTGTTTAAAGAGGAAGTGAAATCGTACCTGATAACCGGGGAAGACTCATCACAACAGGCAGATCGTGAAAAACTTTTCGGGGAAACAGATTCAGACCCCAAAGATGACATCTCTGGAGGTTCGCAGGACGATGATCCTGATGAAGGTGGCGGTGGAATTGAAAACCTCAGGAAAACATCGGACAGCAAGTCGAAAACACCGGTTTTGGATAATTTTGGCCGCGATCTTACCAAAGCCGCCGAAGAAAACCGTCTCGATCCTATTGTAGGCCGCGAAAAAGAACTCGAACGGATCTCGCAGATACTCAGCCGCCGTAAAAAAAACAATCCAATTCTGATAGGTGAACCCGGTGTTGGTAAATCAGCTATTGCTGAAGGACTTGCATTGCGGATCGTTCAGCGGAAGGTATCGCGTGCTTTGTTTAATAAAAAAGTTTATACTCTCGATCTGGCATCGCTTGTAGCGGGCACTAAATACCGTGGTCAGTTCGAAGAGCGAATGAAAGCAGTACTGAACGAACTTGAAAAAAACCGCGACATAATACTTTTTATTGATGAAATCCACACCATTGTTGGTGCCGGAAATGCAAGCGGATCGCTTGATGCAAGCAATATGTTCAAACCAGCTCTTGCTCGCGGCGAAATACAATGCATCGGTGCTACCACCCTTGACGAATACCGTCAGTATATCGAAAAAGACGGTGCATTGGAACGCAGGTTTCAAAAGATCATTGTTGATCCGACTTCGCCTGACGAAACGGTTACTATTCTGAACCAGATTAAGGAAAAATATGAGGATCATCACCTGGTAAAATATACACCCGAAGCTATAAACGCTTGTGTAACGCTTACAAACCGTTATCTTACTGACCGTTGTCTGCCGGACAAAGCCATTGATGCTCTTGATGAATCAGGTGCACGTGTTCATATCTCGAATATGCATGTGCCCGTTGAGATAGTTACTATCGAAAGTCTGATTGAAGATATCAGGCAAAAGAAAATGAAAGCTATAAAAGGGCAGAAATACGAAGAGGCCGCCCGGTACCGTGACGATGAACGAAAAGCCCAGGCTCAGCTTGAAGCACTAAAAGCTAAATGGGAAGAAGATTCGAAAGTAAACCGGCAGATGGTTACTGAAGAAAATGTTGCAGAAGTAGTTGCCATGATGACGGGTGTGCCAGTTCAACGTATTGCTGAAAATGAAGGTTCACGCCTTATGAATATGGAAGTGGAACTTGGCGGATCAGTAATCGGACAGGAGAATGCAATTAAAAAAGTTGTTAAAGCAATTAGAAGGAATCGCGCCGGGTTGAAAGATCCGAACAAACCTATAGGAACATTTATATTTCTCGGCCCAACCGGAGTTGGGAAAACACACCTTGCCAAAATTTTATCCCGTTATCTTTTTGATACTGAAGATGCGTTGATACGAATCGATATGAGCGAATATATGGAAAAATTTGCTGTATCGCGCCTTGTCGGTGCACCTCCGGGGTATGTTGGTTATGAAGAAGGTGGTCAGTTGACCGAAAAAGTACGGCGTCGCCCCTACTCTATTGTATTACTTGATGAAATTGAGAAAGCTCACCCTGATATTTTCCACATCTTGCTGCAAGTACTTGACGATGGTCAACTTACCGACAGTCTTGGAAGAAGAGTTGATTTCAAGAATACAATAGTGATTATGACTTCCAATATTGGTTCGAGACAGCTCAAGGATTTTGGTGCGGGCGTTGGATTCAGCACTAATGCCCGGCAGTCGCAGAGTTCGAGCATTGCACAAAGTGTAATTGAGAATGCTCTGAAGAAATCATTTGCACCTGAATTTCTTAACCGTATTGATGATGTGATTATTTTTGATTCGCTTGAACGAGAGGATATTCACAAAATAATCGACATTGAACTGGCACATCTTTTCAGCCGTATCCGGACTATGGGTTACGAACCAAACATTACTGAACGGGCAAAAGATTATATTCTTGAAAAAGGCTGGGATGAGCAATTCGGTGCCCGTCCATTGAAAAGAGCTATTCAGAAATATGTCGAAGATATGCTGGCTGAAGAAATAATTCTTACCAAACTTGCTCAGGGTGATATTATCAATATTGATTTTGATCCTGAAATCAAGGATATGAAAATAGTTGTTGAAAAACTTTTACTCCCTGCTGCTGAAGAATCACCAACCGCACCCGATGCAGCAGTTCAATAAGTTAATTTTTATTTATTTTTAAAGGACGCTTTCTAACAGGGGCGTCCTTTTTACTTATTCCCAAATCAGGTTATTGTTCGCCATCCCATTCTTTATAAAACTGGTCGAGGTAAGCTATCATGAACTTATGCCTTTGCTCAGCCATTTTTCTTCCTGCTTTGGTATTCATTCTTTCCCTAAGCAGAAGCAGTTTTTCGTAGAAGTGGTTCAGTGTCGGTGCTTTACTGTTTTTATATTCATCCTTAGTAAGATGTACGTTGGGTTTGCAACCAGGATCATAGATAGGATTACCTTTATGACCTCCATAATTAAAAGTCCTTGCTATTCCAATAGCACCCATCGCATCCAGCCGGTCAGCATCCTGAATTACATCAAGTTCCGGCGATTTAAACTTTTGTGGCAACTGCCCACCTTTAAAAGAAATATTTGAAATAATTTTTTCGATATGATCAATTACATTTTCATCAACCTGATTTGACTGTAGAAATACCCTTGCCTTCTGAGGCCCGATTTGCTCATCACCGCCATGGAATTTCGAATCAGCAATATCGTGCAGCAACGCTCCGAGTTCAACAATGAAAAGGTCAACATCTTCGTGTTGAGCAATATGCTTTGCTGATTTCCACACCCTGTAAGTGTGCCACCAATCGTGCCCGCCTTCCGCGTCTGATAGCGTATATTTGACAAATTCAACAGTTTTTCGGATAATTTCCTGCTTGTTCAATGAAGTTTGTTATTTTGAGTGAAAATATTGACAATCAGTGTAGTAATGATTTAAAGAAATCCAAATCTATCACCCAGGAAAAGTAAAATCAGGCAAAGTGAAAATGCAATCACGGGTGCTATAAGCCACATCAGAAAAAACTTGCGAACTTCAGTTTTTCTGAAAATATTTTTAGTGCCAAGTTTTGCAACACCAACACCAAGAATGGCAGCTACATTTAACTGAACCAGCGAAGTAGGAATTCCTTTTGAAACTGATGCAAACAAGAGTAAACTGGCTGAAACAAAGGCAATTATGCCTGCTTCAAATTTACCAAATAACACAATTTCCTTTCCGGTATTATTGAGTATCTTGGTACCAAAAATGGAACTTCCAATGGCAAAACTTGGGGCAACCATAAGAGTTGAAAGTATCATGATAAGTAAAAAGTTTTTATCACCGGTAATGTGCAATTCATTAGCGGTCATAGTTGCGATAGGTCCTGCTGCATTGGCAACATTATTGGCTCCTATTGAAAAAGCAACATACATTGACATGAAAAGTATCAGACCATTTATAATTGGTTTACGATTTACATTTACTGACCGCGACATTGTAAGCCCGCGCCGTCGCATAGGCCGGTAAATGTATTTCCCAAAGAAAAGACTGAGAAAAAATGCAATTACAGGAAGTATAAACCAGGCTGGAATAACCTGAAGAAATATTTTTTCTGTATTGACCTCACTGAAGAATATTCCGGCTGCCCAAACAGCCATCACAGTAGACTGACTGGTAGACTGCGGTATTCCAACCATATTAGCAACAAGCAACGAGATTGCGACAGAAAAAAGAATTACAGAAACCACCGAAAAAGTCATTAATTCAGGATTTATTAATTCTTTTCCAACCGTTGCTGCAGTATTCTTCCCGGCAATAATGGCACCCAGGAAAACCATTATTCCGAATAGACCCGGAATTAAACTTTTACGTACCACATTAGCCCCATAAGCTGCTGAAAATGCAGGTCCGGTTCCACTACCACCCATTGTAATAGCCAGGAACATGGCTACAATGAATGGAATTAACAAATGACTAAATAAAGGTGACATAGAAAGATTCAATTTTATTATGAATAAATAAACCGGAAATAGAGCCGCATTATAAACGCTTTCAACCTCCTTGCAGTTTTTAAAGCTGATTTTCTTATTTATCTTTCATTTGGCCTGAATATAAGCACCGATAATTTCATGAACAACGCAAATTTAGCCTTTTATTTTCTGTTTCCGGATTGTTGAAAATGAATTTGTAACTTTTTCAAATGCGAACGCTCCCTGGAAAAGGAGCGTTCGCATGATTTTTGAAAATATTACCTGCTAAAATTTATAAGCGTTGTTTTCGATAAGCCTGTCAGCTATTCGCCTGCGGGCTTCTTTAACATTAATCCCGGCAACCTGGGTCAATTTTTCGATAGCAGCATTCAGTTTTTCGGATTCAGCACCTTCAGCAAAGGAATTGAATGCGTCGCGTGCTGATTTACGAACCAGGTCGGCAGTGTCGTAAACATACACATCAAGCATATCACGGAAAATATCTGCATTTCCTTTCATGCTTTCCAGCTTTTCGACCCGAAGGGCCAGAGATTCAGCGATGTATGTTTCCATAATCATTTCGGAGATGTTGTTCATTACCTCCTGTTCTTTCACCAGTTTTTTGTCGAAATACCTGGTAACGCCATGTATCGCAATAAGTATAACTTTCTTAAAATTAGCCAGATAACGACGTTTTTCTGCATAATAACTTTCACCTTCCACTTTGCCTGAAGTTATCTGATCCAGGTTATTAAATAGTTTTTCTGCCGGACCGAAAAGATCAAATTCACCTTTCTGGGCACGTTTTATAGCTGTATCAGCGATAAGAAGACGGTTTATTTCGTTGGTTCCTTCGAAAATCCGGTTAATACGCGAATCGCGGTAACCACGTTCAACAGCCATCTCGGCGGAATAACCCATACCTCCATGTATCTGAACCGCTTCATCAACTACATAATCCAATGCCTCCGAACCATATACTTTAAGGATTGCAGCTTCAACGGCATAATGACTAATTCCTTCGATAGTAGCGCGGCCGTGATCAAGTCCCGAAGCCTTATTGATCATAATCAGATCATCAATATCCTTACTTACGCGGTAAGTTGCTGACTCTGCTGCAAATGTCTTAATCGCCTGTTGCGCAATTTTGTGCTTGATAGCTCCGAAGGTTGAGATCAAAACGCAGAATTGCTTTCGCTCGTTGGCATATTTAATTGAATCGTTAATGGCTTTCTTTGCGGCTCCAATTACATTGGCACCCAGTTTAATGCGACCCATATGCAGAATGTTCAATGCAATCCTGAATCCTTCGCCCTGGTTGCCGATCATATTTTCGACAGGTACTTTTACATCATTATAAAATATCTGAGCAGTTGAAGAACCTTTGATACCCATTTTTTTCTCGTCAGGAGCAACAACAACTCCGGGCATCGAACGCTCAACGATAAAAGCACTGAGAATACGGTCGTTTCCAACTTTAGCAAATACGGTTTGAATATCAGCGAAATTTGCATTGGTGATCCACATTTTCTGGCCGTTCAGGACATAATGTGTACCATCTTCCGAAAGGCGCGCATTTGTTTTTCCTGCGTTGGCATCGCTTCCGGCACCGGGTTCTGTAAGGCAATATGCGCCAATCAGTTCGCCGGTAGCAAGTTTGGTAACATATTTCTGTCGCTGTTCTTCAGTACCATAATAGGCAATTGGTAAAGTTCCTATACCGCAATGGGCCATAAATGCAACTGAAAATGAATAACCTGCTCCAATAGTCTCAGCTGCAAGCATTTGAGTTACAAACGATTGTCCGAACCCACCTACATCCTCAGGCAGAGCAATTCCCATTAATCCGAGTTCACCTGATTTTTCGAGGATCGTTCGCATCAGGTTTATATCCGGACTATCGATTTTGTCCATGTTCGGATAAACCTCTGTATCCAGGAAATCCTGGCAGGTTTGAGCAATCATCAACTGTTCGTCGTTGAATTCTTCCGGAATAAACACATCTTTAGCTTCAACGGTGTCGACAAGGAATTCACCACTTTTAAGTACTTTTCTGTTTTCCATTATTTAGTAACGTTGGGTATGACTTGTATTTAATTAATCTTCAATGTTTTGAATGCAACCTGCCGGATAAATTCGCTTTTCCTTTTTGTATTCCATATTCTTAAAAGAAGAAATCATCAGAAAATGCCTGAATCCCTTTATTAAGTTTATTAAATTCGGCGGAAAAGTACAAAAATTACGTCACCGGATTTTCTATATGTTAATAAAAATTTATTACGATAAAATACTGAAATGCATTAAAACAAAAAGAACGCCCGGTTAGTGAGTGTTCTTTCTGATTGTTAATTAGTTATTCGTATTGATTACAAATTGAATGAATCAGTTCCGGCGTAATTCTTTACATTTTGAAATCATTTATATCCTTAGGATGGCAATTGTTGATGAAACTTACAGATGCAATGTTTTCGGAGCGTCCTTTGCGGATAAAAATGTCGGCGGACTTTGCATAGACTTCGCTCCTATTGGCATCGTATAATAAAAGGTAGCCAATCAGCACGTTCCCAGCCATCTCTACCATGCGGCGGGCATGAAAGTCAAAATACTCATTATCAGCAAATTCGTTTACTTTATCAACAGTCTTAGCGTATTGCTCAGTCATCTTCTCAAGGGTGCCTCTAAGGTATTCCAGTTCTGGTTTTACCGACAATTGACTGCGTTCGCGCATGGCTGTAAGGAAAGCACCATTGCCCACATTCCGGATAGCTGCAACTACCTGCAATTGCGAAGTACCTTCGTAAATAGTTGTAATACGTGCATCGCGATAAATACGTTCGATCGGGAAGTCTTTCATGTAGCCGGTTCCTCCAAAAATCTGGATGGCATCGTAGGCAATCTGATTGCAACCTTCGCTGGAATAGAGTTTTACCAAAGGTGTGTACATATCAGCCAGTTTCTGGTACATTTTAGCATCCTGACGTTCTTCCGGTTCCAGTTTGCGTCCTTTTGCAGTGTGGTTATAGGCTTTGTAAATATCAACGTACCTGGCCGTTTCATATAGCAGAGTGCGCATGGCATCTATCTTTACTTTCATATTGGTAAGCATTTCGTAAACGGCAGCATACTTGATGATGGATTTGCCGAATTGTTCACGCTCGGTTGCATATTTCAAAGCTTCGCGATAAGCGGCTTCAGCAATTCCAGCTGACTGGGAACCAACACCCAAACGAGCTGAATTCATCAGTGACATTACATATTTTATAAGTCCCAGTTTGGTATCACCGATCAGTTTTGCCGGAGCATTCTTAAAAACAAGTTCACAGGTTGGTGAACCTTTTATACCAAGTTTATTTTCGATACGGCGCACAGTTACTGCTTTATCGGTGCGGTCGTAAACGAAAAGTGAAAGTCCACGTGCATCCGAAGTTCCTTCTTCGGAACGTGCCAGTACCAGTGAAATATCAGCATCCCCATTGGTAATAAATCGTTTTACACCATCAAGAATCCACTTGTGTTTGTGGTTATCGTAAGTTGCTTTTAACTGCACTGCCTGTAAATCAGAACCTGCATCAGGTTCGGTAAGATCCATGGCTGCAGTGGCTCCTTTATTAAAACGGGGCAGAAATTCGGCTTTTACCTCATCGGAAGCGAACTCATGAATAGTTTCGGCACAATCCTGAAGTCCCCAGATGTTAGCGAACCCGGCATCGGCGCGGGAAACGATTTCACCGGACATAACATAAGGAACGATCGGCATATTCAGTCCATCATATTCTCTGGGCAAGGTAAACCCAACCAGGCCGGCCTTCACAAGCGCATCGTAATTCTGCTGTGTCCCACGGGCATATTTTACCTCGTTGTTGATAAGCATTGGTCCTTCCTTGTCAACCGATTCGGCGTTCGGCCCAATGATTTCGCCACTAATCTCGCCAATGATTTCCATCACTTTATCATAATTGTCAATGGCATCTTCAAAATCGAGCGGAGCAAAATCGTATTTATCTTTCTGGCTATAGCCCGCCTCTTTCAGTTTTACAATTTTCTCCATCAGAGGATGGGTAAGGTGAAACCTGAGATGGGGATTGTCGTTATAGAAATTTTCCATTATTGTCAGAGGATTTACTTCGAGTTTTTCTTGTAATATTTGATCATTTTCGGAATTACATCTGCGACACTTCCAATGATTGTGTAATCTGCAATATTATTGATGGGTGCGTGAACATCGGTATTGATCGAAATGATCTGTGCCGACTGATCCATACCAGCCCTGTGCTGCACTGCACCCGAAATTCCGCAGGCAATGTAAAGTTTAGGCCTTACAGTAACTCCTGTCTGTCCAACCTGGCGTTCGTGTTCAACAAACCCGGCATCAACGGCTGCACGTGAAGCGCCAACCTGTGCCCCCAGAATGTCGGCAAGGTCAAAAAGGAGATTGAAATTCTCCTTTGAGCCAACACCATAGCCTCCGGAAATAATAACCTGTGAGTTTTTAATGTCGATCTTGCTTTTTTCCATGTGGCGCTCAATAATGGTGACTGCAAAATCGTCATCTTTAAGAATGCTTTTAGCATCAATCTTAACCAGCTTAACTTTGAATTTATTGGAAAAGATCTCTTTTTTCATTACCCCTTCCCTTACCGTTGCCATTTGAGGACGGGTTTCGGGATTAATAATAGTAGCAATAATATTTCCGCCAAAGGCAGGCCTGATCTGGTACAAAAGATTTTTGAATTCTGTCTGCGTTTTATTCTCGAAGTGATCGCCAATTTCGAGGCTGGTACAATCTGCTGTTAGTCCGCAACGCAGTGCTGAGGCGACCCGCGGAGCAATATCGCGGCCAATACTGGTAGCACCGAAAAGTGCAATTTCAGGTTTTTCCTTTTTGAAAAGATCAAGAATGATAGATGCATGAGGAAGTGTTGTGTAAGGGAAAAGCCTTTCCTCGTCCGCATAATGAATTACATCCACTCCAAAAGGGAACAACTGGGTTTCGAGGTTTTTGACCTTATATCCGATTACAACTGCTTCCAGTTTCACTTTGAGGTCGCCGGCCAGTTTTTTCCCTTTCGAAAGAAGTTCGAGACTTACATCTGTAATTGATCCTTCGTCGGTAACTTCGCAATAAACAAATATGTTGTTCACGTGCTTATGGTATTAGTCGTTGATTTTAAATTTCTTATACTGATTAGCCAATAACGTGGCTGTTGATCAGGTTCAGCATGAGACCTTCGATTTCCTTATCGGAATTGCCAAGAACTGTTGAATCCTTATGCTGAAAAACAACATTTTCGATCTTTTTAACTTTTGTAGGCGAACCAGAAAGTCCGAGCATTTCCGGTTCAGCTTTCAAATCGTCGGCTGTCCATTCGTCAATAAGCAAATAAGGCCTGTCGTTGTATAATTCGGTATAATCTTTTGTTTCGTTCTGAAGTTCGGTAACTGTGCGGGCATGTTTGTATTTCATAAGCAATTTACCAACCCGTTGCCGGCAAACCGGCGCTGAACTATGAACCGTAATGGCTGCTGGCAAGGTTGAATTTACTACCTCTACTCCCCTTTCGAGTCTGCGCTTGATAATGATCTTTTTCGCATCCACCGAAAGAATTTCTTCACAATACGTAATCTGCGGAATGCCAAGCTTTTCAGCAGTCTGAGGACCAACCTGGGCAGTATCACCGTCAATTGCCTGGCGACCTGAAATTACCAGATGGTAAGGGGCAAGTTTCTTAACTGCCAATGACAAGGCATAGGAAGTTGCAAGAGTATCGGATCCTGCAAATTTACGGTCCGTAATCAGGTAACCTCTGTCGGCACCACGGTACATCGCTTCACGTATGATTTCAGCAGCGCGGAAAGGTCCCATAGTGAGAATAATGACTTCTGCTTCAGGAATCTTATCCTTTATGCTCAGAGCCTGTTCTAAAGCATGTAAATCCTCGGGATTGAATATAGCAGGCAGAGCTGCCCGATTAACAGTGCCATCCGCTTTCATGGCATCTTTTCCAACGTTCCGTGTATCAGGAACCTGCTTGGCAAGCACAATTATTCTAAAACGCATAAATGGTAAATCAGGTTATGACTTAGAAATTTCCCAAAAATGTCATCAGAGCGATGAGTTGAGAAATCAGGGACGCAAAATTACGATTTTACGGATAAACTGCAAGAAAAATACTGTAATATGGCCAGAATCAACGAATTAAATATACAGCAAATTGCATATCTATTTAACTATGAAAGGGTTAATAGAATATAGTTAATAGAAAATGGTTAATAGAAAATGGTTAATAGAAAAT
>Ga0105047_10010822_pt1 | contig 14866 bp, 10 predicted proteins | sample MAT04_FD_78384 | JGI IMG/M metagenome (GOLD analysis project Ga0105047, IMG submission 78384) | Freshwater microbial communities from Lake Fryxell liftoff mats and glacier meltwater in Antarctica - MAT-04 (megahit assembly) | ecosystem: Environmental > Aquatic > Freshwater > Ice > Liftoff... | reverse complement strand
GACCAGGAACTGCGGAAAGATGGCCACAGCTTTATTTCCACGCACCGCCCAGGCGAAGAAAAGGCTGAGCACGACCTGCAAGCCCGGCAACGGGAAAGCCGCCGCAAACGAACCAGCGGCCAGGCCGCGCGCCACGCGCTCTGGCGGGTCGTCGCGGTTTAGCAGCATGCGAAATAGTCGGCGCGCGCGAATTCGATAACCATAAAACCGTGTCTTCAAATGAAATCTTTCCCCAACTCAACGTCTCGATCGCTGCACAAAATGCATTCCGCGATTCATGAAAACTCCTGTGACAAGCTTACCCGGATGTTGACCATAATCTTCCAATGCGTGAAAAAAGATTTCTACAGATTGCAGCTCCCAAATCGTTATCGACACGTTCCGCAGCGTTCATCGAACGGACCTTTCCGAATGCTAAGCGATAACACCGCAATCAATTTTCATCTCATTTCCTTCGCTGGCAAAGCAATTGCCCCACGTTCGCTCGGTTTCAGCATCAACTTCTAGCCGAGGGGGAAATCAGGGATGGAAAACGCGCGGGAAATGTTCGTTCACGAACTGGGCGATATCAAAGATGCCGAGACTAAATTATTAAGCGCCCTGGAGCGTATGGCAAAGAAAGTCAGCGACGAAAACCTGAAACAGCTTCTGCTCAATCACCGTTCGGAGACTGAAGATCAGATCGAGCGCCTCGATCAGGTCTTTCAAAGCTTGGACGAAAAATCCAAGCGCCAACCCTGCAAAGGGATGAGCGGCCTGATCGAAGAGTTTCAGCATTTCGTGAAAGAGGAAAAGCCCGCCGACGAGATCCTTGACATTTATGCCGTGGGCGCCTCTATCAAAGTTGAACGCTATGAGATATCCAGCTACGAATCCCTGATCGGTATGGCGCAGAAGTTGGGACTACAGGAAGCCGTTACTCTGCTGGAACAGAACCTCGAAGAAGAGAGGACCGCGCTTTCAAAGTTGGAAGAACTGGGTCAGGATTTGTTAGGCCAACTGCCGGAGGAAGACGAAGACGAGGACGAGGAAGAGGAAGTGACCGTCAGTTCTGGGCGCAAAGGGCGCTCACGCTGACGTTTGACGCAGAAAGAGCTCCCGCGTCTGCGGGATTAAAATCCAAACTGGCCGCAAGGAACCGACACCTTGCGGCCAGTTTCGTTTGCTTCGTTGTGCTCATCTTAGTAGCGCAGCCATCCGCCAGTGTTTTCTATGCTCCTCCGCAGAACTTAGTGTAAGGCGATGTGAATCGAACTACGGGACTACTTCTGGCTGTCATTTTCAGGAGCAGCGATTTCGACCTCGACGGACCCTAGCGGCGGCCCGGCCACGCGCCTGCTGAACTTGTACCAGACGTCCATCGCCGACAGCGGAGCCATCAGCGTCGACACCTCCCGAACCGTCAAACAAGGCGACCGCGCCCAACTCCCCGACTGGGCCAAGCCGCAGAAGAAATAACCGTTGGCCAAAAACCTTGCGCCAGGGAAACACCCGATGCCGTTGTTAGACACCCGCTTTAGCGGGTGGTCGTACGTCGCAAGGATGCTTTTAACCGGACTTCAGCCGGGCTTCCCGCATGGCGGCGCGTGGAAAGTCCGGCTGAAGCCGGCTAACGAAACTCGTCCGGCACGCAACCACCCGCTAAAGCGGGTGTCTAACAACGGCATCGGAGTAGACGTCCCGACAACACGACTACCCCTCGACTTCAACGCCCCTGAGAAAGCGCATTGGCCGACGCGTCCACAGCGTTAAAGTCGAGCATGGAATTCGATTTGAGTGTTCATCGGAGTGAGTAACGTTGACATGACGAAACGTGAGATCAAATATGAAATTCGCTATGCAAGTTGGAATTTTTCTATTTCTGTCCTTGTCTGTCATCCCCATTGTTATTCTTTTTAAGAAAGGGCTTTCCCAAAATAACACGGTCGCCTGATTCACTGGAACAAACGCCGAGATCGCCGATGGTACGTATAGCGCGTTAAAAGGTTTCTGCACCGCGTTATTCGTCTTGATGACGTGTGTTTCATTTATGAGCTTTGCCTTGAAGATTTGGGTTGCCCATCCCATCCTTGATTTTCCCCCTCCCCTGCTCTACTATTCACGCACAATTTAAGGATTCAGTCCGCATGCGAACGCGCCTTCTTCCAATTCCAATTCCACTTCTGCTTCTCACTGGCGCCAGCGCCTTCGCCTGCCCAGGTTGCAAGGAAGCGGTCGGCGGCGCGGGCGGGTTCTGGGCCTCGGGTTTCAACTGTAGCATCGTCTTCATGCTCGCCGTCTTCTGCACGCTGCTGGGCACCGTCTGCTATAAAGTTTTTCGCATCATTCAAACCGAGACTGCGGCGACGGCGCGCGACCCCGAGGCCGTCCATGCCTCCAACGGGCGCTGGATGACTGTGACGCTTCCCGTCTGCGCCGTCGGTATCGCGGTTTTGATGGTGCTCGGTTCGACCCGCGCCGAGAGCGCCAGTTCAGCCTACGCCAGCGAGAATGCAGCGCAGGCCGAGATCGCGGCGGCTCAGGGCGATCTGCTGATCACCTTTAAGTCCGAGACCTGCGAAATCTGCCAGAAGATGAAGCCCACCATGGAAAATCTCGGCGCCGCGTTCAGTTCAAAAATCAAAATGCTTTACGTGAAGACGACCGAGAGCAAAGCGCTCATCCGCGACTTCAACGTTAATAACCTCCCCTGCTCGGTCCTTATCCATAACGGAAAAGAAGTCGCGCGCCGCGAAGGCCTTTACAGCGAAACGGAATTCAAAAGCTGGCTCAACGAACGACTGAAGTAAAGCCGGCCACCACACGCCCCACCTTTATCGCGCTTCCAGGCCGCTTAAGCATTAGCGCAAAGACCTTTAGCAAGGTGCCTCGACAGCCGATAAAAACCACCGTAGGGTTAATAATATTACGACCCTTTCCGTTTCAAAAAGGGCGCTTCATACAAGACTTCATCCGGCAGTTGGGATGAAGTCTCCTATGAAGCGCTCAAAAAGAGTCGTTGCATTACTAAATAGTTCTGGACAAGGGACATGTGCTCGATTACTTTGATCGAGTTCAATAAATCCATTTGGAGGAGTTCACATGCGATATGTGATGTTGTCATTGCTTGCGCTCAGCTTGTCTGGCTGCAGCAGCACGGGCATGGCCGTTAGCAGGTGAGGACCTCGTCCTTGTCCGCCGGTCGGCGGAGCCAAGTCCGAAACGATTGTTGTTCAATCGTCAAGCCCTTCAACTTCAGAGAACGCGGGTGAGATTGTCAGCGAGAATTCACAAAAGCGCGGACGCGCCGAAGTGATCACGTTCACACCCGGCGACCATCCCTAAACAAGAGCAAGAGCGCGCAGATTGAACGCCGCGCTCACGACCATGCCAACAATGGCTGCTCTTGCCGTGAATTTTTTTTACACGGTGTCATGTAGTGCCATCCTCAAATCCAACGTTTTCCAGCTCAATGCAGACTGTTAGTTTCTGCACGCCTATAAAAATCAAAATATATAAATATCGTTGGACATATATATATATTTTCCGGTATAGTTCTTCGCAAGTTCACTTAATCCTATGGAGAAGCGAAAAATGAAATATCTTCTGGTCTCGTTGCTGGCGTTGAGCTTGGCGGGTTGTGGTTGCAGCAGCGGTTGTCACAACAAGGCCAGCGCAAACGGACCGCGCTCAGATACGCGCATCGTCCAGTCCGCTCCTGAAGTCGGCACGCCTGTAGCCAGTGCTCCAGTTCAATAATTCAGCCACGCATTTACGCGATTCACAAGCATGTGTTAGTTGTCGTGCTGGCGAAAGCGCATTTACTTCTTGAGTCCAGTGTTGTTAATAAAGGGAAAGAAGATTTGAAACGATTGGCAAGTTGAATCGTTTCAAATCTTCTTTATCCAAACTGGACTCACTAGCTGTTGATTCCCTACGGATACAGCGCGGATTGACGCGCTGTATGAAGTCATTCCGCACTGACTTTGTTATGCAGGCTGGATCATTAGCTGCGGGCCGAAACGCTCAGCGGCCTTTTTGTTTGCCGTTCTCGTATTCCGCTGCGCGTCCAACCGCCAACATCACGCGCTCTTCACCACGCATCAGGACCGCATACGCCGGGAATTTGGTGCCGTCTTTGGAATTTGGATTGACCGTCGGTGCGCCGATTTCCTTCAGCTTAAATCCCGCCGCGACAGTCTCCCCTTCCCGGTACAGAATCTCGCGTCCGTCCGGACCCTTCAGCAGCGCTCCAATCGCGACTTTGTTCTCGATCACCACGTCGATCAGTTGAAACATCTTCGCCAGTTCTACCTGCTGGCCGGCAAGCAGCCGGTCCACTTCGGGCCAGTTGTTGTCCTTCATGTTGGGCATCGTCGAAATAACCAGCTCATCTTTTTCACCGCGCAGCATGCGCACGCAGGTCAGCATGATCAGCCGCTCGTTCATGTCCGTGCCGCCGCCACCGCCGCCGTATCCGGGTGGCAGCTCCTGGACCAGCCGCGTGCCGCGCGCGCACTCTGTCATCGCTGGAATAGCTTCGACGGCGTTCAAGCGCACCAGCGCCACCGCTGCCGTCTGCCGCACCGACGAATGGGGATCCTGCAACTTTTCAATCAGAAGTGGAGCGCGCTCGTGGCGCTGCAGCACGCCAAGCAGCGCGCAGCCCATCGCCCGTTCCTGCTCGCTGCCGGCTTTGCAGGCGCGGTCGATGTACGGAAGACCTTCGTCCGAACCCAGGAAGCCCATCGCCAGCGCCGCACGCCGGCGCATGACCTCCTGTGGCGCCTCGAGGCGCGCGCGTAGAACGGGCAGCGCCGCCGCCGGACCCAGGCGCGGGAAAAGATAAATCGCGGTGGTCCAGACCTCGTCGTAGCGCGAATCGAGCGCCGAATTGATGTATCCGGCAACGTTGGGATCGTTGAGTTGCGAGAGCCCCATCAAACCCACGACCTGCAGCGAAGGTTCTGGCGAATCCAGCATCTGAAGCAGGTATTTACGCCCCGCCGGATCGCCGAAACGCGTCAGAGCCAGCGCCGCGTGGCAGCGCACAAACGGAATTTCATCGGCTTGCTCCAGCTTGGCTTTGAGAACGGGCAGCGCCTGCTTGTCGCCTATGCCGCCCAGCGCGCCAACCAGCACGCAGCGCGTCTGATAATTTTTCTCCGTCTTCAGTATCTCGGAGATTGGCGCTATCGCGCGCTTGCTCTTGATCAAGGCCAGAGCTTGCGCGCACGCCTGGCGCACCGCGTATTCACGGCTGCCAAGCCCTTCAATCAGGTCATTTTCAACGGCAGGCGCGCGAGCCTTGTTGGCTTCAGCAATGGTCCCCAGAGCCACAGCCGCATAGGAGGCCCAGTGGTTGTTCTTCCTCAGCTCATCAACAAGATACGGTATCGCGTCCTCGCGTTTCTCCAGAGCCGCGCGCTGAAAGGCTTCGCCGCGTTTGTAAACATCGATCGCTTTCAACCCGGTGCGGTAGCGCTCTTCGTTGAAGACACGCATCTCTTCTTCGGTGACCGGCTTTTCGGTTTCGACATCCGCCGGGCGCGCCGTGACATTCTGCGGCGCGCCGGGTGCTGCGGCGGTCTTATCCGCGTTTGCCAATCCGTTGGCCGCGGCGAGTCCATTGAGATTTACGACCTCTGCTTTGGCGTCGGTCTTATCTTCCGGACCAACGCCCGCATCCTCACGCTCGCGCGCAGCGCTCTTGAGCCGGCTGAGGGCCAGCACTTGGCTGACCTTATTGCTGACCGTGTCGTGGTGTTCTGCGGGCGAACGCTTGAAGTCTGGTTTTCGCTGGCCCTGGAGTTTGCCGAAAGCATCCAGAACCTGATCGGTATCTTCAGTGCGGATCATGCCGCGGCTACTCATGCGCATCTTATTTTTTTCTTTATCTTTGTCCTTCTCTTTGTCTTTCAGTTTCTGCGGCGGGTCGATCTGCACCGTCCCCGTTCCGGCCAATTTCACCGGATCAACCAGGCTTTTCTGCCGAGGCATCGCTCTGTTGGCCACGGCCACGCCATTGCTCTCAATCGCTTTTCCGCCGTTGTCATCGCCATTGCTGAATGTGTTCGGTCCCGTGCGCTGCTTGGTTTTTGTGTTGCCCGGCAGTTCAATTGTATTCTTGTTGTTGGAAAGGTTGCCGTCGGACTTGTTGATGTAGACGGGCTGCTTTTTGTCGCGAAGCTCCTTGGGCGGCTGCAACTGCAACAGTTCACGACCGCCCGAAGCGATGGCGCGGCCTGACATCGGATCGTCTTTAACGTCTTTCTTATCCTTATTGTCGTCTTTCTTATTCTTTTTCTCGGCCTTCTTGATCGCCTCGTCCTGCTCCTTCACGGCCTTCGCCTGCATCTCTTTTATTTTGGTCACATGCTTGGCGTGCAGGTCCTCGGCGCTGAGATCGGCGTCCGCATCGATCTTTCCGTGCTTCGGCGCATTCAGAGAACTGAGCTTCATCCACGGATCGGCCGCGGGATCTTTGGCGTCCTTCCCATTCTTGCCGCCTGCGTCATCCGCGCCAGGCTTGGCGTTGGGATCGCAGCCGCAAAGCATTAACAGACAAAGCGCGAACATAAGAGTGGACGTGAGTCGGCGACGAAAACACGGGCAGCTCAACAGCTGCCCGTGCCACATGGGATGCTTTAAGATTGCGCTGGCGTGGGCCATGCTGTCTATCTCTGCCGGGACTGACGCTGCTTCAACGCGTTCAAGACCGCCGATTCGACTGCGGCTTTCGGCGGTTGTACTCCGGTGAACAGTTCAAACTGCCGGATTCCCTGGCCAACGAACATTGCGGCGCCCTCCAGGGTTCTGCAACCGCGCTCTTCGGCCAACTTCAGTAATCGGGTACGCAACGGATTATAGACGGTATCGAAAACAATGCTACCCTGTGGAATATCTTCTTTATCCAATGGCGCTTGATCCACATTCGGATGCATTCCCAGCGGCGTCGTGTTAACTATGATATCGGCATTCAGCGCGCGGAACTCGTTTAAATCTATGGCTTTGCCACCCAATGCCAGGGCCAGTGCTTCGCCTTTTTCACGCGTCCGGTTTAGCACGAAAAGTTTTGCGCCACGTTCCTTGATGCCGAAACCTACGCCTCGGGCCGCACCGCCCGCTCCGAGAATGACCACCTTCTTGTCTTTCAAATTTCCCGCGAGTTGCTCCAGGCTCTCGGCGGCGGCGACGGCATCGGTGTTCATCCCCACCCAGTGCCCGTCGCGCCAGACCAGCGTGTTGGCCACGCCGATGGACTTGGTCAGCGGATCGATCGACGTGCACGCTTTCATCACCGCTTCTTTATGTGGAATGGTGACCGAGATGCCGCGCAAGTTCAGTGGAGCGAACGATTCAACGAAGCGCACCGGATCGCCTTCAACTTTAAACGGCAGATACACGCCCGGAAGGTTGAGCTCCTTCAGCGCCGTGTTATGGAGCAGCGGCGAGAGCGAGTGCGCGATCGGATTGCCGATCACGCCGTACACCGGCCAGTCCGGCTGAATATGGCGGTAGCGATAAATCTCTTCGAGGTCGCGCCACGTCGGCTGTCCGGGCGCGGTGCCGGGTGCGCCCTCGCCGCGTGAGTACGTCAGTGGAGCGCCGAACATGGGACCGACCACGCGCGTCCAAAATCCGGCCTCGCCCATCGCGAGCACGATCGCCGGAATGCGCGCTTCGCGAATTCCGATCAATAGTTTAAGCAGCGGCAAGCTGTCATCGACAGTCTTGGGGAAGCAGGCGATCTTGCAGATGTCGATCTCCGGATGATCGAACATCGACGTGACCAGCCTGAGCAATCCTTCCTGCGGCGCGGGCAGACCCTGAAAATCGTGGTAGCTGAGAATCAGCTTTGCGCCGTTCTTGCGGAACTGTGGCCGCGGCGTGCGCGCTTCGATGTCGACGTACTTCACGCCATGCTCGCAGGCGTGCTGCAGATACTTCAGGCGATCGGCGTCGGCCGCCGCGGCATTCTTGCCGCCTTCGAGCGGATGGCGGAACGTGGCGATGACATTGGGCGCGAAAACGGCCAGAGCTTTGTCGAGATTTGGAATATCCAGATCCGAATAGTAATCCATCCGCAATTCAATCAGAAAACCGTCGCGCCGCGCAAGCGCCAGGAATTCCGCATCCGCTAGAAGCGCCGCGATTGAATTGTGGTGTGAGGCAACGCAAATTTCGGACATCGACTCTGTTCCCGTATAGTTACAAGCCAGCGTAGCGCGGGCATTCTGCACGCCCGCGACTGCATCTGCTGGAGTTCAAGAAGTTAAAACTGCTCCGACTGTTCTACGGGAGCAACCAGGATTTTTCCATCGCCGATGCGTCCGGTGCGGGCGCCTTCGAGGAGGGCAGCTTCAACCTCTGAGGCGGCGTTGTCTTCGCAGTAAATCTCGACGCGCGCTTTGGGCAGGAAGGTCAGTTCGTATTCGTCGCCCTTGTACTGATCCAAATGCCCCTTCTGCCGGCCGTAGCCGCGCACTTCGGAGATCAATATATCGAGCACGCCCGCCTGCGGAAGACGGCTCAGCAGCGGTTCAAGCTTGAAGGGTTTGACGTAGGCGGTCAATTTGCGCATTGGAATCAGATGCCTAAACAGGAACTGGCAAATTACAAATTTGCCGTACTTACAGAGTGCGGCCCTTAAGCCCCATCGTCTCATCGAAGCCGCACATCAAATTCAGATTCTGCAGCGCTTGACCGGCAGCGCCCTTGACCAGATTATCCAGCGTTGAAGAGATCACGACCTGCTGCGTGCGCTCGATCAATTGCGCGGAGATGTCGCAGTAGTTGCTGCGCACCGTATTGTTGATCGCGACTTCGCCGACAGTATCCAGAACACGCACGAACGGCGCTTCTTTCTGGGAGTAGAATCGGCGCATGCCCTCGATCAATTTTTCGCTCGTCACACCCGGACGCGGGCGCGCGAACGCAGTGGTCAGGATGCCGCGGTCGAGCGGCACCAGATGCGGCACGAAGGTCACCTTCACCGGCTTTTTGGCGACAAAGCTCAGCGACTGCTCGATCTCCGGCGTATGGCGATGCACGCCGACGCTGTAGGCGCGCATGTTCGAATCGATGTCGACAAAAAGATTGCTGAGCTTCTGATTGAACTGCCGCCCGGCGCCGCTCAGGCCGGAGTACGCGTCGATGATCAGCCCGTCGGTCTCAATCAGGTCTTCGGCGATCAAAGGAGCCAGCGCCAGCGTTGCAGAGGTCACATAGCAGCCGGGGTTTCCAACCAGCTTGGCGGCCTTGATCTGTTCTTTGAAAAGTTCAGGCAGGCCGTAAACGGCATCGGCGAGCAGATTCTTGCACTGATGCGGTTCCTTGTACCACTCTTCGTACGTCGCCGGATCCTTGAAGCGGAATTCGCCGCCGATATCGATCACTTTCACGCCTGCCTTGATCAGGCCGGGCACGACCGCGAATGTCTCGGAGCCCTTCTTTGCGGTGAAGACCACGTCGCTGGCATTGGCGACTTCGTCGACGCTGGCGCTGACAGTGACCGCATCGATTTCACCACGCAGCGGCGGCAAAAGATCGCTGATCTTCCGTCCCGCAGCATGATCGGAGACTAGCAGCGCAATCGTGCACTGCGGATGCCCCAGTAGCGCGCGTATAAGACACTCGCCGACCAGGCCCGATGCACCGATGATTGAGACGCGAACCATCTCTGTCCTCCAGATAAACTCGAAATCCGAATTTCAAAACTCGAAACAATGATCAAATGATGAAAACCGGAAATGTTCAAAACAAAATCGCCCAAAAGTGAATTGTGCGCGAATTCGTTAAGATCATTTGAACTTCGAGTTTTATAAAGGTGGAGCAGACATTCCTGTCTGCTCAATTCAAGCAGACAGGAATGTCTGATCCACTCATGCCTAAGCCGTTACTTTGTGCTGTAACACGATCTCTGGCTCTTTGGCGTAGTTGACTTTCGGCGCATCGCCCCAGAGCGATTCCAAGCTGTAGTATTCTCGCAGTTCTTCCGCAAAGACGTGAATGACAACGTCGCCGAAGTCGAGCAGAACCCACTTGCCGCTGGCGTTGCCTTCCTGGCCAATCTTGTTGGTGCCGCTGGCTTTCAATTCTTTGCGAATCGTCTCCAGGATCGCTTTGATCTGAGCCTTGGAATCGGCCGTGACAAGTACGAAATAATCCGCAATGTCGGTCACTCCGCGCAGATCATAAATGATGATGTCCCGGCCTCTTTTTTCTTCCGCGGTGCGAGCCGCAAATACCGCGATCTGCCGACCTTCCATTAAATCCTCTTCTCCCGTGAATCAACACGAACTCTCGCGCGGGGCGCAAGCAACGCTTTAATTTACCCTAATACCAATGCGGAAGCAAGGTTTACGAGCATATTCTTATCGAGGCGCAGCCGCCTTCGCCTTCGGCCCAGCGGGGCGGTCGCGATAGCTACGATACATTTGAAGCAGCTCCGGCATGCTTTTGCGTTCCTCGCTGAAAAAAACCCGGAACCGTTCGTAGGCCGCGACTGCGGTATCATGCATTGCTTTTGCGGCAACAAGATCTCCCTGCGCGCGCTTGCGATCGGACTCTTCTTCAAAATAATCCATCTGCTGGTAAATGCAGAATTTCAAATTCGTCGGCACGCTGTCGTCGTGCGACAGTCCGCGTTTTCGGTTGCGGTCACGTACTTCTACCCACCAGTCTTCGGCGCCCCAGTCGTCCCAGTGAACCCGCTCGCCCTTGGGTTTACTGGACGGCCACCAGTGCCCCAGGCGTTCAATGCACTGCCCGTACATGCGCTCGGTGCGCAGCGGCGTTGGGTCGGTCTGCGTCTCCATCGCCTTCCAGAAAAAGTACGACGCCCAGCGCAGATGTTCGTCGTTGCGCGCGGGCTTCATTTGCCCGCGTCTTTCCATCCATTTCGGATCGAGAAACACCGCCATGCGCTCGGGCTCGCTGAGCTCATCGATATTGGGAAGTTCGCGCGTTCGCAGCGGCAGGCAATGCCCCAGTTTTATGTCGCCCAGCCGGTCGAAGTACTGATAGCCCAGCTCAAACCAGAGCAAATAATTGCGCTGATTGCGCTCCAATCCCTTCTCCAGCGTGGTTAGTCCGGAGCGCATCCAATACCATTTGTCGTCGCAGCCTTCGGCCTTCAACGCCAGGTTGTAGGACATATTGTAAGCTTGAAAAGCGTGCACCTGCGTGAACGTCGGCTGCAATTTCAGGATGAGATCGCAGAGCAGCTTCAGTTCGTAATAGCGCGAGCTATTCTGGTGCGCTTGTGCGCGAATCCAGAGCATGTCGGCGAGAATTCCGCGGAAACCGCCCAGCGTAAGGAAGCCCACTTCAAGCACATCCTTGTCCGGCTCGCTCCATGTTAGGTTGGCCTGCACGCGGCGTTTCTCCACGTAACGCTGCACCACCGCCGAGAGCAGCAGCGCCGAGATTCCGACGACCAGCCAGGCCTTGCTGAAATACGAGCGGGGTGCAGTGGCGTTCATCGTCCCACCTCCCGCCGGTTGAAGAGCATCACGCCCGGAATGGCCCAGCCCAGCGTACGGAAAATGCCCATCGAAAAAACGGTGTGCGCTAGCGCCCAGCCCGAAACATAGGTGCCCTCGACAAACGCCGTCGGCCCGCCGCCGGCTCGAAAATCAGGCAGAAGCGATAAGAGAATACGGAGCTGCGCGGTGATCTCTTCACTCATCCCCGCCCCGGTTCCAGCCGCCGCCATATCCCGCGCGTGTGCCGCGCCGACTTGAAGGAGTTCAAGCGCGTGGCGCGACATTTCTCCGCCCAGCAGCAGAATGATTCCCATCGCCACCGTCACCGGAAATGATAGCACGCCCGACCAGCAGGTGGTGATGAAGGCCAGAATCCAGCCCTGCAGAGCCATCAGCAGAAATGCCTTGAACACATTTATCAACACTCCGTCCGCCGGCAGCGCGGCTCGAACGGCGCCGACAACGGACGGTGAATAGGCATATTTTTTCGGAGCCCGCAACGATACCGCGATCGTCCCCGCTCGAATGTCTTTCCCCGCGATGAAGAGATCGAAGGGGCGGTCCTGCGGCACCGTCTTTTTATCAAAGTGAATCAGCGGCTCCGGCGTGTCCGTGTACGCGACGCGGATGCCAAGGTCTTCGATGTGCGACGCGAATGTTTGAGTGGAGGAGAGCCCGAAGCGCAAAGCCACGTCCTCACCTTTCGAACGCTCCGGGTCCATCGTGAAGAGCCACGTGTAGCTTGAATCCGGCTTGATCATTTTGTATTTCATGCCGCTCTCACTATCGGCGTCCTGAAAGGTGCGCGTGGTCAGCACATTGCGGCTCAGGTCTTCCCACGTGCCGCTCTGCACAAGCTTATCCTGTGAGCGGCTCTCGGGGCGCATCGGCACAGCTCGCACCAGCAGCAGCGAAGTCAGACAGATGATCCCCAGGAACAGCAGATCGAGCGCCCAGAACCCCAGCGCTTTGCCCGTAAGGATCGCCCAGCGCGGCACCGGTTTGGTGCCGAAAGTGTGCATGATGCGGCTCTCGATTTCGCGCGCCACGGATAACGCCGAAAGCAGCACGATCAGAACCGCGCCGAAGAACTCGCCGCTGGCCAGAGTGTAATTGAGCACCAGCCGCGCACGTCCCGCGTGCGTTCCATCCGCATCTGAAAGATATGCCAGGATGCCCGGTATCAGACCGAGCACCACGACGGTCCAGAGAATCTTTAACCGCAAGCCTTCGCGAAAACCCAGCACCGCGACAGCGAAGATCTGGCGCGCCAACCGGCGCCCTTTGCCGCCCGGCCAGAGCAGGAATCCAAGGACGATGGCAATCACAGACCAGAGCAGCACGATCGCCGACGTGTGGTGGTCCATGTTGTCGATGGCTGAGATGGGATTTAGCACGAAGCGATTTTTTCCTGATCAAGCTGGCGACGCAAACATGCACCTTCATCACTTTTCACTCTCCCCTTGAGGGAGAGGGTCGACGTGAGCGCAGCGAACGCGGGGTGAGGGGTCAGCGATTGAATTGCAATCATACGCTTACCCCTCCCCCTACCCCCTCCCTCAAGGGGAGGGGAGAACAACAGCAACGGCAACAGTATGAGCAACGCTGAACTAACCCGCTTACTCTTTGCCGCGTTCGCGTTCGACGACCCGTAAGAAAAGCGTTTCGAGGCGCTCGCGCCGCCGCCGCGCATCCAGCACTTCGCCGCCCTGCCGCGTTGCCTCGGCGCGCATATCCTTCAATGCGGCATCGCTGAGATTGCGCACCGAGACTTCGGTCACGTCGCCCACTTCCAGCAGATCGCTGACGCGCCCTTCAAGCTGCAAGCGGCCGCGGTAGAGCATGGCGACGCGGTCGCAGACGTCTTCCACATCGCCCAGCAGATGCGACGAGAGCAGCACGGTCTTGCCCTGCTTCTTCAAATCCAGGATCAGATCCTTGATCTCGCGTGAGCCGATCGGGTCCATGCCGCTGGTGGGCTCGTCGAGCAGGATCAATTCCGGATCATTGATCAGGCACTGCGCCAGGCCGACGCGGCGGACCATGCCCTTCGAATATTCCTTGAGCGGCCGCTTCGCCGCATGCTTCAAGCCGACGCGCTCGATCAGCGCCGCGGCGCGCGAGCGGCGCACATCCGCCGGAAGATCAAAAAGCCGGCCGTAAAAATCAAGCGTCTCTTCGGCATTGAGGAAGCGGTGCAGATACGACTCTTCAGGCAGATAGCCGATCTTCTGCTTGGACTCGACGTCGCGCGGATCGGCGCCCAGCACACGCACCGTTCCGGACGTTGGAAAAATAAGCCCGAGGATCAGTTTGATCGTGGTCGTCTTGCCCGCGCCGTTGGGCCCGAGCAGCCCGAAGATTTCACCGCGCTTGACGTTGAGGCTGAGGTTCTCGAGCGATCGAACCGTCGGCCGGCCCCAGATATCCGTGAAATCCTTGGTCAGCTCAGAGCAGTAGAGGACATCGTCGTCGCTGGGCTGCACTTTTCCGTTTGCGGGGTCACTCGCTGTTTGCATGAGCTTAAATAACACGCCTGCGGGGAGAGGTGCAAAGACTACCGGCACGTAACATTACTCAGAATAGTATACGCGGAAAGGCCAAAAAAGTTCGGTTGATCAGTTGCCATTGTTTCCCTCTCCCCCTGAGGGAGAGGGTCGACGTGAGCGTAGCGAACGCGGGGTGAGGGGTCAGGACGCCCGCTATTGCAATCAGGCGCTTACCCCTCCCCCTAGATCATTAACTAAAAAGGCCTCCCTCAAGGGGAGGGGAAACAACGGCAACGGAAAAACATATTGTTACTGAACCGATCAAGTCGCGGCGGCAACTGTTTTTTGAGCCTGGTGGGCGCGCGCCTCGTCCATGCGCCGCATCGCCTCCATCATAAGGCCCATCGCATCGCTCTTCACCTTCAGCCCCGGGTCGCTGGGCGGCTCGCTGGCCTCGAAACAGAAATCGCCATCCGGCCAGCAGACCAGTCTATAAAACGCCTCGTCCGACTGCACATCGCCGGCCGATGCCGTGGTCAATGACCCGTTGCGGAATCCCAATCGGCCATGCTCGCCGGAAAAATTCAAAACCAGCGTTCCGGTCTGGTGGCTCTGCTGCAGCGTCTGAACCAGATCGAGCAACGAGATCATGGAGAGCTTGCCGAGGATGCCGCGCGACAGTTCGCTCTGCAACGATTGGTTGGTGGCCTTGAGCCGCTCGGCAAGCAATTTGGAAAACTCCCGCGAAAGCACCGGCCGTTTAAGCAGCAGCGCCTCCAACCGTTCGCGATGCAGCGTCAACACCGCCGACGTATTGCAGGCGCGTACTTCGGCGGAGGTCACTTCGCCAGTCAGGATCGACATCTCTCCAAAGCAATCGCCTATGCCCAGCGTGACGAGCACGGTTTC
>Ga0105047_10010820_pt1 | contig 14867 bp, 20 predicted proteins | sample MAT04_FD_78384 | JGI IMG/M metagenome (GOLD analysis project Ga0105047, IMG submission 78384) | Freshwater microbial communities from Lake Fryxell liftoff mats and glacier meltwater in Antarctica - MAT-04 (megahit assembly) | ecosystem: Environmental > Aquatic > Freshwater > Ice > Liftoff... | reverse complement strand
AAGGCCCGTCCGATGTGCTCGACCACGCGACGAGCGAAATCGCCAGCGGCAGCAAACTCGGCATTGACGCGACGAAGAAACTTCCCGGCGAAGGCTTCAAACGCCCCTGGCCGCCGCTCATCAAGATGGATGCGGCGGTGAAGGCGAAGGTGGAAAAGCTTTTTGGCAACCGTTAAACTGACTCCCATGCACTTCTTCTACTTCGACGAAACGAAATGTGACGAGCGCGAAAGCTCGTTCTTTTTCATCGGTGGAATCGTGCTGCGTGACAAAGACCTGCAGGCGCACGAAGCGACGCTCTCCCAAATCCAGCAGAACTTTTTCGGCACGAGCATCCTCACGCAACAGACCGAGATGCACGGCAAGGAAATCTTCCACGGCAAGGCACACTTTAAGGGCCGCAAGCTGGGTGACCGCCTCAAACTCATCGCCGATCTCGCCACCTTCATCACGACAGCGCAACTGCCGGTGCGAATCGTTCAAATTGATGTTCCAACGCACCGAAAGAAATACCGCTTCGCCCAGCCAGAATACCAACTCGGCCTGATGCTCATCCTCGAGCGCTTCTGTGATTACCTGGATGAAGTAAGCGACCTCGGTCTTGTCTTCGGCGATTACGAGAAGGACGAAATAACCCGGGCTGTCCTCGACTTCTCGCAGTTCAAACTGGCGGGCAAAACCGCCATGTATTCCGGGCGACCACTGGGCCGGCTGGTGGACACGATTTATTTCACCCACTCGCACCACAGCCGCTTCCTCCAAGCTGCCGACGTGATGCTTTACATGGCCAATCGCTGCGAAAGCCGCACCCCATCCGACGCCGACAAACATCACGAACAGGAACTGCGCCGTCTCTGGGAAGGCATCAAAGCTGGCGGGCAGGTGAAAATCCAGCGCTGACCATGAAAAAGAGGAACGACCAGTCCTCGAAGAGGAAGGCCCGCCGAAAGGGACGGACACCGCTGGTCGCACTGACTATATCGCCGAAAACGACGATGCGTGCAAGCTTGCATTTTGAGTCGGTCGAATTCGCGGGCCTGCAAAGCGTTGCAAGCGGCCCGTCCGACGTGCTCGACCACGCCACCAGCGAAATCGCCAGCGGCAGCAAACTCGGCATTGACGCGACGAAGAAATTCCCCGGCGAAGGCTTCAAGCGCCCCTGGCCGCCGCTCATCAAGATGGATGCCGCGGTGAAGGCGAAGGTGGGAAAACTTTTCAACCCGTAGCAGCCGACGTGAGGAGGCTCAAATTGAAAGGGCTGAAAGCCCGAAAGAAAATAGCCCAGGGCAAGCGCAGTGAAACGAGCGCCGCCCTGGGTCAAAGAACAAAATGAATCCAAGCCCTGAAGGGGCGAAGGAAATATTCGCACATGAAACCGAGTTCATCCGAGACAAGCGAACTGTTGAAGAAGCTTGCCAAGTCAGCGAGTTGGTGGAGGCGATTCTTCGCGAGCACGGAGGCGGAAGAGATTCACCAAATCGTTTCGGAATTGCCGCCGCTCGACTTGGCTACGCTCGACCAACGCGTGCGTGGATGGAGCGCCTACGGTTATTACAACGTGCATAATTGGCAAACCCTTCGCCCATCGGATGTGAGCCGTCTCGCTCAGTCAAAGTTCGCAACAAGCCTTGTTGGTTTGGCGAGTTTTCACCACAGCGGTTACGTCCGCGAAGCTGCTGTCGCCGCATTGGCAACACAGGGCACAGGCAAGGAACTGCCCTTTCTTCTCATCCGGCTGAACGACTGGGTTTCCCAAGTGCGTGATTCTGCGGCGCGAGCGGTGCGTGAACGAATCGAGCCGACTTCTGCCGTCCATCTACTCGCCAACATCAGTCTCGTGCTTCGACTCCGAGCGTGCGGACGAGTGGACAAGCAGTTTGTGGATGATGTTTGCGGTCTGTTGAAACGCCCGGACTGCAAGGACGTGTTGCAGACGGGAATGGCTTCCAAGGACAGGACCATCAGGCGAATCAGTTTTCAACTGGCGGCGGAAGCCGACCCATCCACGCGCTCTTCAATCATCCGCGCCGTGATGACCGACCCGGATGCTGTCGCTCGCTCGTGGGCTGTGCGTCACTTTCTGCCCGACGTGACGCCCGATGAATTGCCGAGCGTCATCGAACCAATGTTGAACGACCGGTTTATGCCGGTGCGCCGAGACGCACTTTGGGCCGTTGCCACGAAACGGCCCGACTTGGCGGCAGAGCCGCTTCGGCGCGCCCTGCTCGATAGTCACATTTCAATGCGGGAAACGGCTCGCCAGTTTTTGTCTGTCGCGGGTGTCCCGGACGCCAGAGATTTTTATGTCGAGGCCATCGAACGCGAAGCAAAGGCACAGCGATTCGCGGCTATCTGTGGACTTGGTGAAAACGGCAAAGCGTCGGATGTGTCTTTGCTCTCGGCTGATTTAGCGGCATCGCTTCCAAGGCTTCGTCGCGCCGCTGTGTATGCGATGGGCAAGCTGGACGTAGAGGGTTGCCTCCCAAAGCTGACTGAATTCCTGTCGGATACGAAAGCCAGCGTTTCAAGAGAGGCGCTGAAAGCGCTGCTTCCGAAAGCGAGGCACATTCCGTTGGGCGAATTGGAAAGATTGCTGACGGGCAACGCGAACTTCCACGTTCGGCGAAACGCGCTGACGTTGATTTTGCATACGGAGAAATGGCGAAAGCTTCCAGCGATGTTGGCTGCTTGCGCCGATGAAGACGCGAAGATTGCAGGACTTGCCGCCAGAGCGCTGCGTGATTGGTTCGTTAATTACAACCGAAGCTTCGCCGAACCGACGCTGGCCGACTTTGAAAGGATTCAATCCGCGTTGCTGAAAGCTGAATCCAAGTTGCCGCATGGTGCAGCGAAGGAATTGAGAGATTGCCTGAAGATATATTTCAAATGACCACCCCGGCGTTGACCGAGTTCATGTTGCATAGGCAACAAAAGGTTGTCATGGGTCAGGCGCGGCCTGCCCCGTTCTTTTCGGGGTTGAACGTGCGCAGTTGCCGGCTGGCGTCCCAGAGCACTTCCACCCGCCGCCGGTCCTTGCGGACGGCCACCAAAGCCTGTTGCCCCAAATAATCGGACGGCAGAATCCGGCCCGGCAGCAGCGGGTCGTTCGTCACCGCGTCCAGCCACATCTCGCGCTCCGCCGCCGCCCGCCACGCTTCGCTTGATGACAGATGCCAGATTTCAGATTTCAAAGCCTTGCCGGGCGCTCCGCCAGCACTTTCAGATGCCGGGCATAGCGGCGGTTGAGGCGCTCGAAGTCCCACGCGCCCGCGACGATTTCTCCCTAGCCCGTCCGCAGATCCGTCAGGAGTGGAATCTTTATAGAACCCTGCCGCAAACAAATCTCCAGCCCCGTCGGGGCGGTCCTTGCGGACGGCCACCATTATGCCGCTCCTGACGGAGCTTGAATCCCATTTCATCGCCCAACTACAAAGATGCCGCCCCGCTGGGGCTGCGACTCGCCACGAACACCGACCCGCAACGCGACAGCCTCTTCACCAAAGGCCCATCCGACGTGCTCGACCACGCGACGAGCGAAATCGCCAGCGGCAGCAAACTTGGCATTGATGCGACGAAAAAACTCCCCGGCGAAGGCTTCAAACGCCCCTGGCCGCCGCTCATCAAGATGGATGAGACCGTGCGAAAGAGAATGGATGCGTTGTTCAACAAATAGAATGGGGAGCACACGCGCCCTCGCGTGTCGGTTTCGACGCCCCCGTCGAAACCGTATTCGCGCAACGCCCGATTCGATCAGCGAGGGCACTGACCGATGCACCCGAAGCAGGTGCGCCCCCATCCGACGTGCTCGATCACGCCACCAGCGAAATAACGCCACGCGTTTCAGAAATCCCAGTTGAAATGGGCGGCAAGTCGTGAGAATATGGGTCGCCATATTATGAAAACAACCATTGAAATCGCCGACGACCTTTTTGAGCGCGCCCAACAGGTTGCGCGGAAAGAGAAGACGACCTTCCGCTCGCTGACCGAACAAGGGTTGCGGATTGTGCTCAAGGAAAAGCAAACCAAGCCCACCAAATGGAAATGGAAACCCGTGACTTTCAAAGGCGGCGGCCTGACCGACGAATTCAAGAACGCGGGCTGGGACAAGATTCGTGACGAAATCTATCGGGGACATGGCGCATGATCGCAGTTGATACCAACCTCCTCGTTTATGCCTACCGCGAAGATTCGGAATTTCATAAAGCCGCTACGGAAAATCTCCGGCCAGTGATTGAAGGTTCTGTTTCGTGGGCATTGCCGTGGCCGTGCGTTCATGAGTTCATTGGCGTCGTCACCAGCGGCAAAGTCTATAAACCCGCCTCGCCACTGCCCGGCGGCCTTGCATTCCTGGACTCGCTATTCGCGTCACCGCAACTGCATCTGCTGGCCGAAAGCCCCGGCTACTTCGAGAAACTGCGCGACATTGCGCAGGCCGCAAAGATTTCCGGCCCGCGCATTCACGACGCGCGCATTGCCGCGCTCTGCCTCCATCACGGCGTAAGCGAACTCTGGTCGGCGGATCGCGACTTCTCAGCTTTTCCGCAACTCAAGGTGCGCAACCCGCTGGTGAAAAAGTGAAGCCATTCGACGTGCTCGACCACGCCACCAGCGAAATCGCCAGCGGCAGCAAACTCGGCATTGACGCGACCAAGAAACTCCCCGGCGAAGGTTTCAAACGCCCCGGGCCGCCGATAATCAAAAAGGACGAAGCCACGCGAAAGAAAATCACCGCGCTGTTCGGAGGGAAAACCTGATTCCCGAATCACTGATTCGGAAATTCACACAGCACATTTTAACTCGCATGAAACCCATTCGCTCGAAACCCACGAAGCTCGCCCGACGAAATTCCTACCCGTCGCTTCTACGCACCGTCGTCACGCTGCTCGAAGACGCGCGCCGCGCCTCCGCCCGCACCGTCAACGTCATCATGACCGCGACCTACTGGCAGGTCGGGCGGCACATTGTCGAGTTCGAGCAGGCGGGCGAACACCGCGCGGGTTACGGCCAGCAACTGCTCGACAAACTCTCCGACGATTTGAACCAACGCTTCGGACGCGGCTTCTCCACCGACAACCTGGAGACCATGCGCCGTTTCTATCTCGCCTATTTGACGGCCCGCAACATTTCCGAGACACCGTCTCGGAAATTGCTCCCGGCCTCCTCCGGCACAGTAGCGACCGAGATTTCCGAGACAGTGTCTCGGAAATCCAATCTCTCGTTCCTGGCCGAAAAATTTCCGCTCTCGTGGTCGCACTACGTCATGCTCGTGCGCCGCTCCCGCTCGCCCGAAGCCCGCGCCTTTTACGAAACTGAAGCCCTGCGCGGCGGCTGGTCCGTGCGCCAGCTCGACCGCCAGATGTCCACGCTCTTCTACGAACGCACCGCCCTCTCGCGCAACAAAGCCGCCATGCTCCGCAAAGGCGCGCGTCCGCGCCCGTCCGACCACATCACGCCCGAAGAGGAAATCAAACACCCGCTCGTCCTCGAATTCCTCGGCCTCAAGGACGAATACTCCGAGACCGAACTCGAAGACGCCCTCATCCGCCATCTCGAAACCTTCCTGCTCGAACTCGGCGGCGACCTCGCCTTCATCGGACGCCAGCGCCGCCTGCGAATCGGCGGCCAGTGGTATCGCGTGGACCTCTTGTTCTACCATCGCACCCTGCGCTGCCTGCTGGTGATTGACCTCAAGACCGACCCGTTCACCCACGCCGACGCCGGCCAGATGCACCTCTATCTGAACTACGCCCGCGAACACTGGACGCGCCCCGGCGAGAACCCGCCCGTCGGCCTCATCCTTTGCTCCGAAAAAGATCACGCCGTCGCCCGCTACGCCCTCGCCGGACTCGATAATAAAATCCTCTCCGCCGAATACCGCCTCGCGTTGCCGTCGGAAAAAAATCTGGTCGCCGAACTCGAACAAACCCGCCGCGCCCTTGAAACCCCTCTGGCAGTGAAACGAAAACAACGCCGCGCGAAACGGCGCAAACGCTGACCCGACTCTCAACTCTCAACCATGCACCCTCAACCAACGCCCGGCCTTGACGCGACGAAGAAACTCCCCGGCGAAGGCTTCAAACGCCCCTGGCCGCCGCTCATCAAGATGGATGCGGCAGTGAAAGCGAAGGTGGAGAAACTTTTCAACCCGTAGCAGCCGACGTGAAAACACTTCTTCTGCTCGAAGACAACGACGAGCGAATTGTCGCGTTTGAAGCTGCGTTTCGCGAACTCGGCAAGGATTGGCAAATGCGCGTCTGGCGCGACGCGCCGACGATGCTGGCCGAGTGTGAGGATTGCTTCGACACTGTTCATTTGATTTCTCTCGACCACGATTTGAATCCACAGCCCGGCGCAACGCGAGACCCGGGCACAGGACTCGAAGTGGCAAAACTGCTCGCAAGTCATTTTCCGATTTGCCCGGTCATCATCCACTCGACGAACGCAGACCGCGCCTGGTCAATGCACAACGAATTGAGATTCGCCAGTTGGACTGTGGAGCGAGTTGGTCCAATCGGTGACGATTGGGTTCACAAGCTTTGGCTGCCGAAAGCCCGCGAGATGTTAGCGCAATCGCCGCGCCGGGAAGTTTTCCGCTGCCCGCCAGACTATTCCGAGAGGATGCAGCGCACTCTGCTTTCGCTGGAAGGTCTCGCCATCGGCGATGCGATGGGTGAGATGCTTGCGTATCGGCACGCAGATGCAGCGCGAATCATCGAGCGTGGATTGCCGTCAGGTCCGTGGTTTCACACGGACGACACGGAGATGGGGCTTTCGATTGTCGAAGTGCTGAAACTCTACGGTCACATCCAGCAAGACGCGTTGGCACGCCGATTCGCATGGCGATTCGAGCGCGAACCTGACCGTGGATACGGCAGCATGACACGAATGCAATTGAACGAAATCATCCGCGGCGGCGATTGGCGTCAAGGTGCGGCTTCTGCATTCGGTGGCCAAGGTTCGATGGGAAACGGTGGCGCGATGCGCGTCGCTCCGCTCGGTGCATATTTCGCAGACGATTTGCCTCGCGTTGCGGAAGAAGCGCGAGCCTCTGCACTCGTCACTCACACTCACGCGGAAGGTGTCGCAGGCACGATTGCAGTCGCAATCGCTGCCGCGATGGCCTGGCGGTTGCGAGAGGATAATTCCTCGGCCCGCATCGCTAAATTGTTCGAGGCTATTCTCGACTCCACGCCGGACAGCAAAGTCCGTCGCGGTATTCTCATTGCATCCCAAACACCGGCGACAATTCCCGTCGAGGCTGTCGCAAAGGCACTCGGCAATGGTTCACTCGTAACCGCGCCGGACACTGTGCCGTTCGCGCTGTGGTGCGCTGTCCACCACCTCGACAACTTCGTCGAATCTCTCGCGCTGACGATTTCGGGCGGCGGAGACTGCGACACAAACGCAGCGATTGTCGGCGGAATAGTGGCGCTTTCCGTTGCTCGGGAAGGCATCCCTAACGACTGGCTTCAATCGCGCGAGCCGCTTCCGTTCAGAGAACTGGAATCAAACGCATGAGCAAGGGCTTGGAAATCGCGGCGAACGCGTTCAATGCCGCTTCAATCCTTCTTGCCGCAAGAAACAGCTTCCATACTTGGTGGGTCGGAATCGTTGGTTGCATTTTGTTCGGCTGGGTTTTCTTCAACACGCAACTTTATGCAGACGTAACGCTTCAGGTCTTCTTCATCATGACCAGCATCATCGGTTGGCGAAACTGGGTGCATGGAAATGCTGGTGCGGGATTGCCTGTCCGTCGCACCATGCTAATTCCGTTGGCTGGAATGCTCCTGGCGGGCGCTGTCGTGGCCGTGCTCTACGGCTGGCTGCTTCATCGGTTCACCAACGCTTTCGCTCCGTTCCTCGATTCCGTCGTGCTGGCGTTCAGCGTTCTCGGCCAATTGCTCCTCATGCGACGACGCTATGAGTCTTGGTGGTGTTGGCTGCTGGTCAATTCGATTGCCGTGCCGCTCTACTTCACGCGCGGTCTGACTGTGACCGCAGTTCTCTACGCCGCCTTTTGGGTCAACGCTCTCGTGGCAATGTTTCGCTGGCGCAAACTGATCACTCCATGAGCAAGCAGTTCAAGCGCGGTCTGGTGGTTGGCAAATTCTCCCCGCTGCATCGCGGACACGAATTGGTCATCAACCGGGCGATTGAGGATTGCGACGAAGTGGTTTTGCTCTGTTACTCGAAGCCTGAGCTTCCAGGCTGTGATGCCGCTCGTCGTGACCGATGGCTATCTTCGCTCTGCCCACAGGCTCGCCGATTGGTGGTCACCGACGAGCGACTACAGCAGTGGGTCAAGGCAGGTGAAGGGCCGCGAGAAGTGCCCCACAACGACGCCGATGAAATGACGCATCGCAGATTCTGTGGATTCCTCTGTCAGCATGTTTTGGGTGTCACCGTGAATGCGGTATTCACGAGCGAGGATTACGGCGATGGCTTCGCCGAAGAACTCACGCGCTTCTTTCGCGAGCACAATCCCGCTCTGCCTGTCGTGAAGCACATCCTTGTGGACAAGAGCCGAACCAAGCTGCCGATTTGCGGCACACTGCTTCGGCAAGACATCCACGCTCATCGTGATTGGCTCGCGCCGGAAGTTTACGCCTCGTTCATTGAGAGGGTTTGCCTGCTCGGTGGAGAATCGAGCGGCAAGAGCACACTTGCGGAAGCTCTGGCCCGGGAGTTCTCCACCGTGCATGTCGCCGAGTATGGACGCGACTTGTGGGAGGCGAAGTCCGGCACGCTAGCGTTCGAGGACATGCAGCACATCGCCAAAGTCCAAATTCAGCGCGAGGAAGAAGCTGCTTTGAAGGCAAAGCAGTTTGTGTTTTGCGACACGTCACCGCTGACAACGCTCTTCTATAGCCATCATCTCTTTGGCAAAGCCGAAGCCGGGTTAAAACGTCTGGCGGGACGTTGCTACGATTTCACCATTCTGTGCTCCCATGATTTTCCCTTCGTTCAGGACGGCACGCGCCAACCCGAAACATTCCGGGTGCTTCAGCACCAGTGGTATCTCAACGAGTTGGCGAAACGGGGAATCGCCTACCGATTGGTCACTGGTTCGCAGAATGCACGAATCTCACAGGTTCGCGAATTACTCTGCCAACGTGTTTGACACACGCCATCGGAGAATCCCAACTGGATTCCGTCCCAAAGCCCAGGGTTGCGAGGCACGAGTTACCCTGGGTCATCGTCCACAAAACATTCCCAACCGCAACGCGGTCGCGTTGACCGAGTTCATGTTGCATCTGCAACAAAAGGTTGTCATGGGTCAGGCGTGGTGGAACGTGCGCAGTTGCCGGCTGGCGTCCCGGAGCACTTCCACCCGCCGCCGGTCCTTGCGGACGGCCACCATGCCTGTTGCCCCAAGTAATCGGACGGCAGAATCCGGCCCGGCAGCAGCGGGTCGTTCGTCACCGCGTCCAGCCACGTTTCGCGCTCCGCCGCCCCACGCTTCGCTCGATTTCAAATTGCAGATCGCAGATTTCAGATCGCAGCGCGCCGCCGGGGCGCTCCGCCAGCACTTTCAAATGTCGGGCATAGCGGCGGTTGATGCGCACGAAGTCCCACGCGCCCGCGACGATTTCCGCGTCCTCTTCCGTCTCTGCGCCAACACCGATCCGCAACGCGACAGCCTCTTCACCAAAGGCCCGTCCGACGTGCTCGACCACGCGACGAGCGAAATCGCCAGCGGCAGCAAACTCGGCATTGACGCGACGAAGAAAATTCCTGGCGAAGGCTTCAAACGCCCCTGGCCGCCGCTCATCAAGGTGGACAGGCAGGTTCAGGAAAGAATCAGCGCGATGTTTGGCAATGCCACTAGATATGGGTGGCCACTCAGGTGAGTATGGGTCGCCATATTATGAAGACGACCATCGAAATTGCCGACGACCTGTTTGAGCGTGCGCAACGGGTTGCGCGAAAAGAGAAGACCACTTTCCGCTCGCTGACCGAGCAGGGGTTGCGGCTCGTGCTGAAAGAAAAGCAAGCCAGGCCCGCCAGGTGAAAATGGAAACCCGTGACTTTCAAAGGCGACGGTTTGACCGACGAATTCAAGAGCGCGGGTTGGGACAAGCTCCGTGACGAAATCTATCTGGGACACGGCGCATGATCGCCGTTGACACCAATCTCCTCGTTTATGCCTACCGGGAGGATTCGGAATTTCATACGACCGCTACAGAGCATCTCCGCCCGGTAATTGAAGGCTCGCCTCCCTGGGCGCTGCCCTGGCCGTGCGTTCACGAGTTCATTGGCGTGATGACCAGTGGCAAGGTTTACAAGCCCGCTTCCCCGTTGCCAAACGTCATGGCCTTTCTGGAATCGCTGTTCGGTTCGCCGCAATTGCATCTGCGGTCCGAAAGCCCCGGCTACTTCGAGAAATTGCGCGACCTTGCGCAGGCCGCAAAGATTTCCGGTCCACGCATTCATGACGCACGAATCGCCGCACTCTGTCTGCACCACGGCGTGAGTGAGCTTTGGTCGGCGGATCGGGACTTCTCCGCCTTTCCGCAACTCAAGGTGCGCAACCCGCTGGTGAAAAAGTGAAGCCGTCCGACATGCTGGATCACGCGACGAGCGAAATCGCCAGCGGCAGCAAGCTGGGCATTGACGCGACGAAGAAACTCCCCGGCGAAGGCTTCAAACGCCCCTGGCCGCCGCTCATCAAGATGAGCGACGCTGTGAGCCGAAAGATTGATTCCCTCATTCGCGGTAGTCGCTAGCTGGATTCTCAACTCTCAACCATGAACTATCAATCGAATGCCGGTCGCAAACCCAGCTTTGAGCGTCGAAGCCTTCTGGCAGAACGCGCCAACTTCACGCGAAAGCGCGTGAAAATCCCGCGCGGGGCGAGTAAGCTGTGCGGAAAACTCTGGCTTTCTGACGCGAACTTGGATGGCATTTTCGGTGCTGGCAAAGATCCCTGCGCAACGCACAACGTGCGCGGGCTTATGAAGACAAAGATAATTCAACTCTTGGCTGTGGCTTTCCTGATCGTCGTTGCGCCTCAAGCGCACGGCCAGACTCTTGAGTCGCTTCACTCGTTCTCAGCTTCTTGGGGGCCTTCGTCGGGGGGCGGTAATTATCCGACAGAATTGGCGCAGGGAGCCGATGGTGCTTTGTTCGGGATAACGGCGTACGGTGGCACAAGTGGTTTAGGGACGGCCTTTAGAATGACGACCAGTGGCGACGCGTTCAACACGCTGGTTACATTTAACAATGCCAACGGTGAGTCTCCCCAAGGGCTGATGCAGGCGCGTGACGGCGGTTTTTATGGAACGACCTATCGAGGTGGCGCGAGCAATCTTGGGACAGTATTCAAAATGACAAGCACCGGCGCGTTGATCACACTCGTTGATTTCGGTGGTACCAACGGCGCCAATCCGTGCGAAGACGGTTTGGTCGAAGCCAGCGATGGCAATCTCTATGGCACAACTTCCCAAGGCGGCACGAGCAATCTGGGAACCGTATTTCGCATCACAACCAACGGGGCATTTATCAAGCTGGTGGATTTCAATGTCAGCAACGGCGCAAATCCGTATGCCGGCTTGATGCAGGCGAGCGACGGCAACCTCTACGGCACGACCTTCTACGGCGGCACGAATGATTATGGGACGGTGTTTCAAATGACGACCAATGGCACGCTGACGACGCTGGTGTCGTTCAAAGGCACCTATTCCAACGGCTTCCATCCCTTCGCCGGCTTGGTGGAAGGGAAGGATGGCAACCTGTTCGGTACAACCTACCGCGGAGGCGCAGGAGGTCTTGGGACGGTGTTCAAAGTGACGACGAACGGAGCATTGACCACCTTGGTTTCTTTCAACGGCTCAAATACAAACGGCAATGGCGCAGCTCCAGTGGCTAAACTGCTGTGTGGGGCCGACGGAAATCTCTATGGCACAACCGCCGAAGGAGGCACAAATGCTTCTGGGACACTTTTTAGACTGACCACGAACGGTGTATTGACAACGTTGGCTGCATTTAACCGTCGCAATGGCGCTTATCCGCGTGCCGGTCTCGTGCAGGCGGGAGACGGTAATCTTTATGGCACTACCTTTTATGGCGGCACGAATGGGGGCGGAGGGACATTATTTCGATTCGTGATGCCGGTGTTCTTGAATTCACGACAAAGTGGAAATGAATTTGTCCTTTCATGGCCTACGAATACGACTGGGTACAGCTTGCAAGTGGCAACGAATTTGGTTCCGCCTATGGACTGGGTTGATTCCACCAATGTCCCGGTCATCGTGGACGCGAAATTCATTGCTACGAATACTATGTCTGGACCAAGCCTGTTTTATCGTTTGAAGAAGTAAAGCGCCCGCACTGCCTCGCGCCGGCACGTCAGGTGCGTCGTTTTGGAATGCGAACGGGATTCCGTCCCAAAGCTCAGGGTCGCGAGGCACGAGCCACCCAGGGTCATCGTCCAACAAACCTCCCCAACCGCAGCGCGGTCGCGGCTCTTCCAGTCCGTAATCCGGTCATCGTTTCGCAGCGGAACGCGGTTCCATCGGCTCAAACTCGAAATACGCGAAGTTGTTACCCTTGCCGTAGTGGAAGGTCAGGAGTTGCAGGCCCGCCCCGGGGAACTGGAGGGTGCCGATCTCGGCGAGGTTCCAGTGATGATAGCTCGCCGTCGGCACGGGCAGGCGGCAGGTGGCGGCGGGCTTGCCGTTGAGGTCGAAGGTGACCGGGTTGGCCTGAAAACCGTAGAGGCACTTGAGGCGATAGGTGCCGGGCCGGGTCACGTTCACCGTGTAGTTGCACCACTCGCCATCCTCGGTCCAGCCGATGTAATGCTGGTTGATATGCGGGCTGACGAGATTGGTGTGGTTCAGGTCCGCCCAGTCTTTCACGAATGAAAGGTCCACGCTCTCGTCCTTGCGAAAGTGCCAGAGATAGGCGCTGGCGTGGGCGCGCTGGTGTCCGGGTTCGAGGTTGAGCTTGCCGCTGCCGTTGTTGGTCGCGTCGGTGTCGTGACAAGCGACGCCTTCGCCGCCGAGGTCGTAGAGCGCGCACTGGACGATGCCGGGGATACTCGGGGCACCGGTCTTGTGGAAGTCGTCGGCGAACGGCTTGCCTTGATAATCAGTCGGGAGCGCGGCGTGCGAAACCGCGAGGGCGGATAGGCAAATCCATGCGACGAGGGTTTGGTGTAGATAGGTCACGCACTGAGGGTATTTGGCAGAGCCAGTCGCGTCAGCCTCATTCATGACTGCACGCCGTCGGTTCAGCGCGTATGCATGAAGGCATTCAAGCCTATCGGCCAAACAATTCAGGCGGTTTTGGCACCGACCGGCTGAAGCCGGGACTCCAAACTACCGAGTTCCAGCCCGTCATCAGGGCCTTCCTCGCCTCCATGCATACGCGCTGCCGTCGGCTATCGTCTCTCCCCAGCCGCCACGCGGTTGCGGCCTGCGGGCGATCGCTGCGGCGCGCCTGCGGCATTGGATGGCTAGCGTTCTGCCGAGCACTGACTACATTCCCGCCTTCACCATGACGAATTCATTGCTCCAACGAACCCACCCTCGCGGAACCCTGGCGTGCGCGCTGACCGGCGCCGGATTGGTCTGGCTTTGCCTGGCGGCCCCGGCACCCGCGGCGGACTGGCCGATGTTTCGCGGCAACCCAGCCTTGACGGGCGTGGCCGAGGGCGCGCTCCCTGCCTCGCTGAAACTGCTGTGGTCCGCCAAGACAGGCGGCGCGGTGAAGTCCTCGGCGGCCATCGTCGCGGGCAAGGTGTTCGTCGGCTCGGAGGACGGCTTGGTTTACGCGCTGGATCTCACGAACGGCAAACCAGCTTGGACCTTCAAGACGGGCGGGCCGGTGGAATCGTCGCCGCTGGTGCTCGCGGGAAAGGTGATGGTCGGATCGGGCGACGGCGCGGTTTATTGCCTGGAAGCAGCGACGGGGAAGCAGTTGTGGAAGTATCAGACTGGGGAGAAGGTCGCCGCGGGGCCGACGTGGGTGAAGGCGCCCAAGGGAGACGCGACGTGGATTCTCGTCGGCAGCCATGATTATTCGTTGCATTGCCTGGACGCGCTGACGGGGCGGAGCAACTGGGTCTATGAGACAGGAAATTTCATCAACAGCACGCCCGCGGTGGCGGACGGCCAGGCGGTTTTCGGCGGCTGCGACACGGTGCTGCACGTGGTCTCGCTGGCGGACGGGCGGGCGGCGCTGACGAATGACGTCGGCGCGCCGGTCGCGGCTTCGGCGGCACTGGCGGGCGGCCGGGCGTACCTGGGCCATTACGAGAACGAGTTCATCTGCATGGAACTGAAGTCCGGCCAGCGCGCGTGGACGTTCAAAGACCGGCCGTTTGCGTTCATGTCCTCGCCGGCAGTGACGGCGGATCGGGTGCTGTTTGGCGGGCGAGACAAGCGGCTGCATTGCGTGCAGCGGGCGGACGGGAAGCCGGTGTGGAAGTTCGCCACGCAGGCGAAGGTGGACAGTTCGCCGGTGGTGTGCGGGGACAAGGTGGTCGTCGGGTCCGAGGACGGGCGGCTGTATCTCGTCGCACTGGCGGACGGGAAAGAGCTTTGGAGCTATGAGGTCGGCGGGGCCCTCAGCGCGTCGCCGGCGGTGGCCGGTGGGCGGGTGGTGATTGGCAGCGAGGACGGCGGGGTGTTTTGCTTCGGGGCACCTTGAGAGGGGAGGCGGGAGGGGCACTGCCATTTAATAAAGCCGGAAGGGAGTCGGGGTGCCCGACGCTTGCTCCTGCTCGTAATCGTAATCTTCTTCGGTGCGCTGAGATTAGGATTAAGAGCAAGCGCAAGCGCCCCGGCGGGCGGCGCAACTAAATGGCAGTGAGGCCGGGGGGGATGTTCGTCAGCCGCCGAGGCCGCCAGCGAGGTAGCTTT
>Ga0105047_10010819_pt1 | contig 14868 bp, 9 predicted proteins | sample MAT04_FD_78384 | JGI IMG/M metagenome (GOLD analysis project Ga0105047, IMG submission 78384) | Freshwater microbial communities from Lake Fryxell liftoff mats and glacier meltwater in Antarctica - MAT-04 (megahit assembly) | ecosystem: Environmental > Aquatic > Freshwater > Ice > Liftoff... | reverse complement strand
TATCTAAATGACCACGGAACCGCAGCCATGGTCCAGCCATAGAAATATGATCTGTAGTACATTTTCCGAAAGCTTTGATTAACAATTTAGCTCCCGTAATATTTTTACCATCCCAAGCATCAAATGGCGCTAACAATTGTAGTCGATCCGAAGTTGGAGAAACTACAACCTGAACGGCACTTCCATCGGCAGCTGGCGCTTGGAACCCATTGTCATCTACATCAAAACCTCTTTTTGGCAATTCATCTCCATGAGGCGGATTCAGTTTCACCGCTTCACCTTTATCATTCAATAAAGTGTCCGTAATTGGATTGAACGTCAAATCTCCCGAAATTGCTAAAGCAGCAACCATTTCTGGAGAGGTTACAAAGGCGTGTGTATTTGGATTTCCATCAGCACGCTTAGAGAAGTTTCTGTTAAACGAATGCACGATGGTATTTTTTTCTTCTTTGTCTGCTCCGGCTCTGTCCCATTGTCCGATGCAAGGTCCGCAGGCATTAGTAAAAACTTTAGTTCCCATTTTTTCGAAAGTTGCGATGATGCCGTCTCTTTCAATAGTATATCTAATTTGTTCAGAACCTGGATTGATTCCGAATTCTGCTTTAGGAGTAATTCCGTGTGCAACAGCTTGTTCAACAATGGATGCAGCGCGAGACATATCTTCATAAGAGGAGTTGGTACAAGAACCAATTAAACCCCATTCCACTTTTATTGGCCAACCGTTTGCAGCAGCTTCCGCTTTCATTTGTGAAACTGGAGTTCCTCTGTCTGGGGTAAATGGTCCGTTGATATGTGGTTCTAATTCTGACAAGTTAATTTCAATAACCTGATCGAAATACTGGCTTGGATTAGCATAGACTTCGGCATCACCTGTTAAGTATTCAGCAACTTTATCGGCAGCATCAACAATATCTTGACGATCAGTAGCAGCTAAATATCTTCTCATAGAATCATCGTAACCAAAAGTCGAAGTTGTAGCTCCAATCTCAGCCCCCATGTTACATATTGTTCCTTTTCCGGTACACGACATGTTTAGTGCACCTTCACCAAAATATTCGACAATTGCTCCCGTTCCACCTTTTACAGTTAAAATATCAGCCACTTTTAGGATTACGTCTTTTGGTGCGGTCCAACCACTCAATTTTCCAGTTAATTTTACTCCGATAAGCTTTGGAAACTTTAATTCCCACGACATTCCCGACATTACATCAACAGCATCTGCTCCACCAACACCAATTGCCAACATGCCTAGTCCACCTGCATTAACTGTATGTGAATCGGTTCCAATCATCATTCCACCAGGAAATGCATAATTTTCTAAAACGATTTGATGAATAATTCCCGAGCCTGGTTTCCAGAATCCGATTCCGTATTTATCAGAAACTGAGGAAAGGAAATCGAAAACTTCCTTTGATTGTGAATTGGCTTTTGCTAAATCAGGTATTGCTCCGTCTTTAGCTAGTATTAAGTGATCACAGTGCACCGTTGTTGGAACTGCTACGGTCTTTTTTCCAGCGTGCATGAACTGCAATAATGCCATTTGAGCTGTTGCGTCTTGACAGGCAACTCTATCTGGGGCAAAATCAACATAGTCCTTACCACGAGTAAAGGATTGCGAAGGATTTCCTTCCCATAAATGCGAATATAAAATCTTTTCAGAAAGTGTTAATGGGTGGCCAACTAATTCACGCGCTTTATCAACACGTTCAGCCATTGTTCCATAAACTTTTTTAATCATTTCAATATCAAAAGCCATAGTATGTTTGGTTTATTTATTTGCTGTGCAAATTTACGAAAACGTTGTACTTCATAAAAGTTTTTAGCAAATTATATTGTTAATCTATTATGTTTTGCGGATTACTGATTTTTGACATTGCTTTTTTGTCAATATTTTATTTTAAAGCCTAGAAATTGACTATTCTCAATTTTTATCCCTTAAATTCATAATTGGCTGTTCATAAAAACGATAAATAACAGCGCTTAACACAACAGTGATTATGAGATAAATTGCGGTTATTGCATGAAGTTCTGTTAGCGTTTTATTCGATTTGTCAAAATAGAGTAAAAGTAGCTGCAAAATGGCGCTGTAATGAAGCAGATAAATTGAATACGATATTCTGCTGATGAACTCCACTGGTTTTTTAAGTAGTGAAATGGAAGTTTCCAACTGGGAAAAAAACGGCACCAAGAAAGCAATAGAAAGGGATGCCAGCGGAAGATAAAGAACGTTCCAAACAAAAGGATAGTTTTCGGGAAGAATATTCAAAAATCCCATTCCGAAATACATAAATAACATAATCAAACCGCCAATTACAGCCGATTGCAATTTGAATTTTTTCCAAACAACAGAATAGTTACTACTAACCCAAGCGCACAGAACTCCCACGAAAATAGCATCCAAACGATAAATCATCACCGATTTTAGTGATACATTCCATTCGTCAAGCGAAGTAGTTTGGACTGTAAATTGATATATCATTTTGAAGCATACGAATAGTGCTATCAAAGACAGTGTCATTATTAGAAAGAATCTTTTCTTGTTTTTTGGTCTGAATACTATTGAAAACAATAACAATGAAAAAGGCAAAACAATATAAGCCCATTCTTCTACGGACAAACTCCATGATTCAGGAAAGAAGGTTGACATCATTGAAAATCCGTTCTGTAAAAAAACAAAGTACAGTTCTAAATTTGGCATTGAATAACCCAAACACCAAGTGATAATGATGTTAATAAGCAACACCAAATAGTAATTAGGTAATGTTCTGAACCATCTTCGTTTAAGAAAATATAAAGCACTTTTAATAGTGTACTGCTCTATGATATACATTTTATACAAGATTCTTCCAATTAAAAATCCGCTTAGCACAAAGAAAAACTCAACGCCCAGAAATCCGAAAAGCGCAAAAAGCTGGCGAATTATGCCATCATTGGGGTTATAAATCCACAGAATGTGTGAGCACAAAACCATAGTGATCGCCATGGCTCGCATTAAATCTAATCCAAAAACTCTATTTGTGATGTTACTATTTGTCATTCAATTTGAAATTTTTCGCTCTATATTTACTGATTGGTTTTTCAAAAAAGTTATACATAATGTAACTCAATGCAACCGTAATTGAAACGTACAATAAAGTAAAGATATTTAATTGCCATAAAACAAAATTTTTAGTATCTATGTAATATTTCAGTAAAAAAAGTACTACGCTATAATGTAGCAGATAAACAGAATAGGAAATATTACAGATAAAAGTAACGGTATTCCCGATCCATTTTGAAGGCATTTTCCAACTCAGCAAAAACGGAATAAACAGGCAAATTGATAATGAAACCATAGGTAAGCAAAGAATATTATAAAACCAAGAAGCATTGGTTAACTTAAGTTGAAAAACTATTATACACAGAAAAAGAATCGTAAAAAGCAACATCCCGATCGCTAAAAAAAGATTTCTTGTTGACATCATGAATTGTTTGTAATTAGGATAAAGATATCCAGAAAGCACTCCAATCAAAACCGAGTCAATTCTGTATAACACAACGGATCGAATTTCGAAACTCCATACTTTTAAATCTGAATTAGTAGAATGTATATTGTAATAGATTTTTGCGACCAATGTTAAAATTATAAGTCCAATAATAATGCATAGAAACAAAATTCGCTTCGAAATATTTACTAAAAACTTAGCCGATAGTACTAAAAAAACTACCACAAAAATATAACCCATTTCTTTAACAGGTAAACTCCAGGATTCAGGGAAAAACGGAGCAATTGAACTAGTGAAATTTTGAATTAACAAAATATATTTCCATACTTGCGCAACCGAAAAACCAAATAGAAAGTAGATTATCGTTAGCATAAAGACAACTAAATAATAGCTGGGTAACACACGTATTAATCTTCTGGAGATAAAAAAATAGGCATCTTTGAAACCAAAGTCTTCTTGAAGAAATTGCTTGTAAAGTATTCCTCCGATTAAGAATCCACTTAAAACAATGAATAACTCAACACCTAAAAAACCACTTGCATCCTGCAATTTGCCAAAAATACCAGTTGAATTATAAATCCAGGAAGAATGAGAGAATACCAGTAAACTTATAGAAAGTGCTCGTAAGAAATCTAATCCAAAAAATCTTTTTGTACTGATTTGCTTTCTATCGTTCATATAAAAATGTAAATTTGACCACCATGGGAAAACCAAAGATATATAAATTTTTAGGAGTTCTAATTGTGTTGGTCATTATTGGCGCAGGAACTTGGTACTGGCAGTTGCCAACGCGTCACAAAGCCATTGTAAAGTCATTTTTATTTGAAAAATTAGGCATTGTGAATTCGACTTGGCATGTTGAAAGCCAACTGGAAACCTACAAAATGATTTCTCCTGAATTTTATATTGACGGAATATACAAATCGATGGAAGGTCCAAAATCTTCTAATTACGTTCAGCTTACTAAGGATTCTACTTTACTTTGGCTAACTGGATTTGAGGTAAAAGCACTTGACAGCAAATCATTAAAATACATTTCAAATGATTTTATCTGTCACACCAACGTTGATTTTAATGATGTAAAATATTACGGTTCGTTTCATTTGGAAAAGCGAATCGGTACACAATATCCACGACTGACTTCGCTTTCGCACGGCATGGAAAATTTTCGTTTTCCGGCAGGTTATGGTGTTGCTATGAAAGGAAACGAATATTTATATGTGACAACTCAAGCTTTGAATCACAATTTTCCAGATGCCAATTTTTGGATCCGACACGAAGTGGATATCAACTATTCTAGAGAAAAAAATATGAAACCTTTGATGAGCAAGACAGCTTTTATAATGTTGCCATTTGATCAATCAAATCCCTATAAATCACCTTTAGATCCTGGAACCAACCAATGTATTCCGGTTGAAACCAAAAACCATACTTACGATGATGGCAAAGGCAATACACTTTCTGGACATTGGGTCATTCCGATTGGAAAAAACACGTATCGAAGTTCTATAAACGCTCAGTTACAGCTACAGGATAGTTTGCGTTTGCATGCCGCGGCGATTCATGTGCATCCGTTTGCGAGTAAAATTTCGTTGTTTGACAAAACGACTAATAAATCGATTTTTACTAGCAACATTGAAAATCACAAAGGAAGTATTGGTTTAAAAAGTATCGATTCTTTTTCTTCGGTAGAAGGACTCTGGTTGTATAAAAACCATGACTATGAAATTGTCTTAGAGGTTTACAATACCACTAAAGTCCAACAAGATATGATGGGCAGTATGTTTTTGTTTTTCTACGATAAAGAATTGGACGATTTACTACACAAAAAAGATTAAAGTAATTTTTCAATAATCATTTCTTCTGTAATTCCTTCAGCGTCAGCTTTGTAATTTTTGATTATTCTGTGGCGAAGAATTCCGGTTGCAACGGCTCTAACGTCTTCAATATCTGGAGAGAATTTCCCATTGAAAGCAGCATTGGCTTTAGCTGCCAAAATCAGATTTTGGGAAGCTCTTGGTCCCGCACCCCAATCTAAATAGTTCTTTATAAAATCATTCGACAGCGGATTGTTAGGACGCGTTTTGCTAACTAAAGTCACAGCATATTCAATTACGTTATCAGCAACTGGGATTCGGCGAACTAAGTGTTGAAAATCGATAATTTCTTGCGCAGTAAATAATGGGTTTATTTCAGGTTTGTTATCTGATGTTGTGCTTTTTACTACATCAACTTCTTCAGCAAACGAAGGATAATCTAATTTTATCGCAAACATAAAACGATCTAATTGCGCTTCTGGCAAAGGATAAGTTCCTTCTTGCTCGATAGGATTTTGTGTTGCCAAAACGAAATAAGGCAAATCTAATTTATAATTTTGACCCGCTATCGTTACTGAACGTTCCTGCATTGCTTCAAGCAAAGCCGCCTGAGTTTTTGGTGGCGTTCTGTTGATCTCATCTGCTAAAATGATGTTGGCAAAAATTGGCCCTTTGATAAATTTGAATTGCCGGTTTTCATCCAGAATTTCACTTCCAAGAATGTCAGAAGGCATCAAATCGGGTGTAAATTGAATTCTTTTAAAATCTAATCCTAATGCTTGTGAAATTGTATTGACCATCAAAGTTTTCGCTAATCCGGGAACACCAACCAAAAGAGCATGTCCGCCAGAAAATATGCTTAATAAAATCTGATCCACAACATCATCTTGTCCAACAATTATCTTGGCAATTTCTTTTTTAAGCTCAATTCTTTTAATAACCAAATTTTTAATAGCGGTAACGTCTGACATTTGATTTCGATTTTAAATTTATAACGTATTATTTTATCCAGTTATTGACAAATGTACAGTTTCTGTATTCGCCATTAATTTTGATGTAAGTTTCCTTTATTTTTTCATCAGACCATTTTCCAATGGCTTTAATTTGTTTTTCTTTCAAGGCTAAATCTTTGATTTTTACATAATCTTTAGCATAATCTGCAGGATGCGCTTCTATCCTATCAGTTACCGTAATAATTTTGTATTTTTTCCCAGTTCTTGGGTCATCATCTAGAATGGGCTGCGTAATTGCTTTATCTTTTAAATTAGACACTTCGCTGTACAAACTAGGATCCATTTTTGTCAATTCGAAATGGGTATCTTGTGTTTTTGGATTAATTAAAACGCCTCCATTAGCACGAGTTTCTTTTTCGTCCGACATTGTTCGTGCTGCATCTGCAAATGAAATTTCACCGCTTTCAATTTTATTTTTGATTTGTATAATTTTCTCTTTGGCATCTTTTAAAGATTGATCAGAAACTTTAGGCATCATTAAAATATGCCTTAATTCCACTTCTTGACCTCTAATTTTTTCAACCATAATAATATGGTATCCGTACTCCGTTTCGAATGGATCCGATATTTCACCTTCAGCCAAACTGAATGCTACATCTTTAAATTCTTTTACAAATTGGGTTTTCCTGTTAATTTTATAGTAACCGCCACTCGAAGCAGAAGCTCGATCATCAGTATAAATCACAGCTCTAGTTTTAAAGCTTGAACCTGCTAAAACCTCGGATTTTATTTCCTTTAGCCTTGTAATTACGCGCTGTTTTTCTTCTTCGGAAATTTTTGGAGAAATTACAATTTGTGCAACTTCCATTTCGGCACCAAAAGTTGGCAGTTCACTTTGTGGAATCGTTTTAAAGAATGTACGTGTTTCATCTGGCGTTATTTCAACAGCATCAATAATTTTTTTCTGCATTTCGGCTCCCAACTTATTGATTTTTATGATGTCAAATAACTCAGCTTTCAATTCGTCCATAGTGCCTTTTTTAAAATATTGCACCACTTTTTCATCGGATCCAAGTTGCTCCACCATATAGGCCATTTGCTCATTCAATTTTTCCTTTACTTCTTCATCTTTAACAATGATACTATCTTGTACTGCTTGGTGCGCGAACAACTTTTCTTCAAGTAATTTTCCTAACATCTGGCAACGTGTAATATCTTTCACCGATTGTTCTTGGCTTCTTAATTCAAGAAACATTTTATCTACATCTGAATCAAGGATTATGTAATCACCTACAGTTGCTATGACGCCGTCTACTTTTTGCTTTTTATAGCTCACAGAAACCGCTTTTGATTTCACAGTATCTTTGATTATTTCTTGAGCATTGGCAAAACCTACTGTGCACAAAATGGTTACAATTGCTAGGGTAAGTTTGCTATTTATATATTTCATAGTCCTTGTTTTTAATGGCATCATTGGTAATATCAATTTCAAATTTTTTAATCAATTCTAATTTTCTTTTGTTCAGAATAATTTCTCGCAGTGTTGGTTTAATATACTCATACGGCGAAATCTGATTCTTATCTAGTACATTAGTTATTTTTATTAAGTATACATAGTCTTTATCCAGAATTTGTGCTTTTTTCCCTGACTGTATGAACTCTTCCCGGTTATCTGGATTGATCACTGGTAACTTTTCATAAACTTGGCCCATATCAACCCAAACCGTATCGTTTAAAGCAAAACTTTTGAACTGAAGCTTGTAGGTGTCCCAAAACTTTTTATCTTTTTTATTGTAATCAAAAAACTTATTTCTTATCGTTTCAAAACGCGGATTATCTTTTGCAAGATTTATAAAACGCAATCGAACTAACGTTCCGTTTGTTTTGAAATTTTCTTTATTTTCATCGTAATATGTTTTTAGCTGTTGCTGACTTACAACAGTATCAACAGTGTTTTTCACAACCTCTTCAATATATGCTCTAGTGAATAAATCATTTTTGTACTGTTTAATTAATGCATTGTATTCCTTTTTTTTCGAATCACTAAGATTTCTTTCGGCAGCACCAATCAACAGCTTTTGACTTGCCCATCTGTCAATATAATCGCGAACTAACAGCAAACTATCTTCTTTTGAAGTTCCGACAGGAATTAAAGTTGCAATATCGCTTTTATACAAATAATTCTTTCCTACTCTGGCAATTGACTGTGTTTGCTGTTCTGGTGTGAAAAAAGTACAAGAACAAACGGTCAACAAAAAACCTAAGAAAAAACTAGCTCTAAGCATTTACTTCATCTGTTGTTTTACACGTTCAAAAACAGCTGTATTAGTTTTTACTGTGAACTCTTTCTTTAAATCATCAACCCATCCTTGCTCTAAATACTGCTGATAATCATTTACCATTTTCCCTTTACATTCTTCAAGACTTTTAACACTTTCGGGCAGTATTTTTTCAACGTTAGTCACAAAATAATATTCCCCTTCTTTAAACACCTCTGAAACACCAATATTGTATTTCATGGTTTTTGGTAAAGCATCATTTCCTTCTTCAAATACACCGCTATTCGTCATCACATTCACTACATTATTAACATTTAATTTTTCTTTAATTTCTTGCGGTGCAGTATTTTTTTTCAAAAGTGCGTGTGCCTTCTTAATAGTTTCCATTTTAGTTGATGAGGCAATGGTTACTTCAACTCTTTTCTTCCATAAATGCTCCATTTTGTGTCCTTCATAAAACTTTTTTAAACCCACTGTATCTGATTTTGCACGATCCCAGATTTCTTTTTCCATTAAGTCAAACAGCAATAATCCGTCGCGATATTCTTCCATTACGTTAGCAAATTCAGGAAAATCATTTTCTAAGTTTTCATCATAATACGCTGTCAATTGTTCATCAAGGAATTTGTTATATAATTCTTCTGTTAGATTTGACAGTGGTTTCGTTTTAGAAGCTGATTTTTGTTGTTTATCAACAAATTCCAAGAAAGTTTTGCCCTCAACCTTTTTATCGTTGATAGTCAGTAAAGTTGCCGTGTACTCTTTAGCATTTGCCGGAAGCACCCATTTTGATTCGTAAAAATCATTTGTTAACAACTTTGAAATAATAGAAAACTGTTTTTTATCCCTTTTGTGGGTATATTTACTTCTCAGTTTTTCGTTTAAAGACGCCGTAATTTTCTTTGACCTATCGTCTTTACCAATCTTTGTCTCCAATTCGGCTTTCATTTCATCCAACGTTTTTATTGGATGTTTTTCCACTAATTTGATGATGTGCCAGCCAAATTGAGATTGGAAGGGCATTGACATATCTCCTGGTTTTGCAAGAGCAAATGCCTCATTTTCAAATTCTTGCGAACTTAATTGACCAGAACCAAATCTGTTTAAAACACCCCCCTTTGCAGAGGAGGATTTGTCCTCAGAAAATTGTTTGGCTAAAACGTCAAATTGTTCCCCTTGTTGAATTTTTTTATAAATATCGTTAATCGTATTTTTTGAATTCTTCTCTGCTTCTTCTGGTTTTTCACTTAAAATCATAATGTGTGCCACGGTAATTTCTCCACGGTTATCTCTCACATCATTAATTTTTAAAACGTGATAGCCAAAACGGGTTCTTGATATTTTAGAAACTTGACCTTTTGGAGTAGTAAAAGCCGCATTTTCAAAAGGATAAACCATTCTGAACGCACTAAAATATCCTAAATCGCCTTTGTTTTCTTTTGCTGATGGATCTTCAGAAAACTGCGTAGCTAAATCACCAAAATTTTCTCCTGCAATAGCTTTTTTTCTGACATCTTCAATTTTTTTGTATGCTTTTAAGGTATCTTCAGGAGTAGCATTTTCGTCTACTAAAATAAGAATATGAGATGCTTTGATTTCCTTTTGCAGGCGATTGTACCCTTCTTCAATAAGTTCTTGAGTGATTTTTGTGTCGTTGAAATAGTTTTTGGCCAGTTGCGTTCTATATGATTTCAACTCGCTTTGATACTGTGTATTGTTTTGCAGACCTAATTTATACGCTTTGTTAACTTTCAATTTGTAACCTACAAAAAGTTCTAAATACTGGTTCAAGTCTTTTTGCGTATCATCTTTAACTAAATCTAGATTCTTCTTGTAAATCCTCGAAAATTCGTCTGTATAATAAGGTTTTTCATTGATGGTAAACAAAACTTCTTTTGAATTGTTTTGTGCAAAACTGACAAAGGATAGTAAAAATAACAAACCGAAAAAAAACTGTTTTAAGTTCATGCTGATAAAAATTTCTTTATAAGATTTACAATTACATTTTGTGTTCATTCACTTGCCAAAACCAGTTGATAATAGCAGAGTAACAATCAACAAAAATAGTAATTCAAACAGATTATCCAACTATACGCGCTACTATTAACAAAATTTTATTAACAGTAGTTCCAACTGAAAAAAGCGTAGAAAAATTTGAAATGAAAAGCGTACAGAAATAATCAGTAAATATTAGTATTTTTGCAACCAATTTACCAAAAATCATGAGTTTTTTAAAAGAAATCGAACGCCGCCGAACCTTTGGAATTATTTCGCATCCCGATGCCGGAAAAACTACACTAACCGAGAAGTTGTTATTATTTGGCGGTGCAATTCAAGAAGCTGGTGCCGTTAAAAACAATAAAATTAAAAAAGGAGCAACTTCTGATTTCATGGAAATTGAACGTCAGAGAGGAATTTCGGTTTCAACTTCTGTTTTGGCATTTAATTACAAAGGAAAGAAAATAAACATATTAGATACTCCAGGGCACAAGGATTTTGCCGAAGACACGTTCAGAACTTTGACCGCTGTTGACAGCGTTATTGTTGTGATTGATGTCGCGAAAGGAGTTGAAGAACAGACTGAAAAACTGGTTGCCGTTTGCCGAATGCGCAATATTCCCATGATTGTTTTTATCAATAAATTGGATAGAGAAGGAAAAGATGCCTTTGACTTAATGGATGAAGTGGAGCAAAAACTGGGATTAAGTGTTACGCCTCTTAGCTTTCCTATAGGAATGGGATATGACTTTCAAGGAATTTATAACATATGGGAACAAAACATCAATATTTTCAGTGGTGATAGTCGAAAAAATATTGAAGATACGATTGCTTTTTCTGATATGAACAGTCCAGAATTAGAGAAAATTATTGGAGAAAAACCTGCAGTGAAGTTGCGTGAGGAATTAGAATTAATTTCCGAAGTTTATCCGCCGTTTGATAGAGAAAAATACCTTTCTGGGAATTTGCAACCTGTATTCTTTGGTTCGGCTTTGAATAATTTCGGAGTTAGAGAATTATTAGATTGTTTTGTTGAAATTGCTCCAGCACCAAGGCCTAAAGAATCTGAAACACGCTTGGTTAAACCTGAAGAAGAGAAATTAGCCGGATTTGTTTTTAAAATTCATGCTAATATGGATCCGAAACACCGTGATAGATTAGCTTTTGTCAAAATTGTTTCCGGAACATTTGAACGTAACAAACCTTATATGCATGTTAGATTGGGCAAGAATTTAAAATTCTCTAGTCCGAATGCCTTCTTTGCTGAAAAAAAAGAAATTGTAGATATTTCTTACCCTGGAGATATTGTGGGACTACATGATACGGGAAATTTTAAAATTGGCGACACCTTAACCGAAGGTGAAGTGATGAGTTTTAAAGGAATTCCGAGTTTTTCGCCAGAACACTTTAGATACATTAATAATGCCGATCCGTTAAAAGCAAAGCAGTTGGACAAAGGAATCGACCAATTAATGGATGAAGGTGTTGCGCAGCTGTTTACTTTAGAAATGAACAACCGCAAGGTAATTGGAACGGTTGGTGCACTGCAATATGAAGTAATTCAATACCGTTTAGAACACGAATACGGAGCAAAATGCAGTTATGAGAACTTCCCAGTTCACAAAGCTTGTTGGGTTAAGCCAAATGATGCTAAAAGTGAAGAGTTTAAGGAATTTAAAAGAATTAAACAGAAATTTTTGGCGCATGATAAATATGGACAGTTAGTGTTTTTAGCTGATTCTGAATTTACGATTCAGATGACGCAAACTAAGTTTCCTAACGTAAAGTTGTATTTTACCTCTGAATTTGATTAAATCATCGTAAAAACCAAACTAAATTTTTTAGTTTTGAAAATGATTCCTATATTTACCCCTCGAAATAAAGTGTTTATGAGAAATTTATCGAAGTTTTATTTATTGTAATTTCTAGTCTTGTCTGATTTTATTGCTTTTGCACAACCGGGTGATGACGATGGTGGCGGTGGCCTTGAAGGAGGTGATCCAGAACCAGCACCTATTGACAGCAAATTAATCCTTTTAGCAATTACTGGTATTCTTTTCGCAGTTTACAGTTTTAGAAAAAATAGAAAACAAGCTTAAACTATTTATAAGTTTTAAAATAAAAAAATCCCTGCTATCACTAGCGGGGATTTTTTGTTAGTTTTTTTTACTGACATTTCCACCATTATGAATGTAAATAAATACTACGAGCTGCGCCCTTTAAAAATATGATGAGAATTGTAGTACCAAAAAAATATAGTATAACTTTCAGAACAATGATTTTCTCAATTTTAAATCAACCTAAGTGAAAACTCTAATACAACCTTAAATGAACTAAGTAAAACAAGAAATCTCCACTGTCACTAGCGGAGATTTCTTAATGTTTACGATTTCTTATTACTTATCTAATCACTTTCTTAGTAACTACTGTTCCATCTTCTGATGTAATTTGAACTAACAAAACTTGGTTTGCCAATCCACCTTTTATGGTCGCTTGATTTGAATTAATTGCTTTTTTCTCTTCAATCAATCTGCCTCTGATGTCAAATACTTTTATTGATTTCATAATTGCATTTCCACAATTAACTACAAACTCATAGTTTTGACTGTAGATAACAACAGTATTATCAGTAAAGGTTGGATTTGCTAGCTGTGTTTGATACACAATTTCAAAACGATTGTTAAATGTACCTGCATTAGAAGTAAAAACATAGCCTCCAGCATTTAAAATATGAAAAGTGTTTGTTAGATTATCTTTTAAATAAATTAGTTGCGCATTTCCTGAAAACAGTCCATCAACGCGATCAATAGCAATAGTATAAGTACCTGCACTAGTTACTTTAAAATGCATTGGAACACTATCAGTACTTTCAAATGGCAACGATCTGCCTTGAATGGCATAAGGAACAGCATCAATTAACGAAGCAAAAGCGATATCACCATCGTTGATATATCTTCCGTCAATAGAAGGATCAACACCTTGCGTAGCATTGGTCATATAACCCACCATAGTTTGCGAAAACACTCCAGTCGTGCCAGTCGCATTCAACCAAATTCTGTTCCTTTCAGTCGTATTTGCTGTTACTACCGCAGTAGATGAAGTTCTAAAAAACTGATTGGCAGTATTAGCAATTCTCATTGTATTAGTAAAATCTACTGTTCCGCTTCCGTTTCCTTCTACAAAGAATCCTTGTCCGGTTTGGATAACATCATTTGGATCAAAAACCTGCGCTTCGCCATTGCTCACAAAACCTCCCAAAGTCCATGTGCAATAGGACGGACTTAAAGCATTATTGGTTTTTCTCCAGAAGTATAACGTTCCTGTTATCGATGAATTATTATTATTATTTTGAACAAAAGCCGTTGCATCAATTGGAGAGGGATACGGATTACCCACTAAATTAAATCGATTACCTGCTCCATTATCCACTAACGTATGGCTGTAGTCTCCATTGTGGGGAACTCCTGTAAAAGTACCACTCCAAACAGTAGCTGCCGTTGGGTGATTCCAAGGCACACGAATTAAATATCCTTTAGCCTCAGTGAATTGAACCGAGTTAGCATCAGTACCATTAACTCCATTTGCGTCTAATCCGGTAACATTTAATCCGATGTCTGCGTTATTAAATATGTTTGTGCTAGATCTGTACACGTAAAATCTGTTTGCAAATGTAAATGGTGAAAATGAGTAAACTCCTTGACTTGTTACTGGTGATGACCATACCGTATAATCTAAACGTTTCAACGCTGATGAATTGCGATTTACGACGATGTTACCAGAGTTACTTAGCGTTGTATTTTGAAGTAAATTAGCATTGTTATTCAAAGTAAATGAACTACCTGAATCGACCGTTAGCTTACCATTCAAAGTAACATTAAATCCAGATGTTACAGAAACCGTGGCATTATTGATTAATCTAAGTGAACAAGCCGTTACATTTGCTCCAATTGTTCCGGTAGAACCATCATAAATTAGTGACTTTGCACCAGTTGGTGTTCCATTAGACCATGTTACTCCTCCGTCGGTAGATATTGTTGAATCTATAGCAACGGTTGCTGTACCACTATTGCCGATACCAGCACATCCGTTCGCATCAGTCACTGATGTTAAGGTGTAAGCTGTTGTAGTTGTTGGTGTTACTGTAATATTTGATCCACTTGTATAACTGTTGGCAGTACCACCGCTGTACACTACAGTGTAAGGAGATGCTCCTCCAGTAATCGCTACCTGTAAATTTGCAGAACTTCCTGAGCAAATTGTTGCGCTTCCTGAAAGTACAGATGCTGAAGGCTGAACGTTAACGGTCCACGTTACTGTGTTATATGCTGACGTTGTA
>Ga0105047_10010818_pt1 | contig 14868 bp, 11 predicted proteins | sample MAT04_FD_78384 | JGI IMG/M metagenome (GOLD analysis project Ga0105047, IMG submission 78384) | Freshwater microbial communities from Lake Fryxell liftoff mats and glacier meltwater in Antarctica - MAT-04 (megahit assembly) | ecosystem: Environmental > Aquatic > Freshwater > Ice > Liftoff... | reverse complement strand
GCGTTTTCCTTTGGGAATGCGGCTTTTTTCACATCTCCTATTCCGCCTTTGGGAAGGTAGCTTGCCTGTATCCAGTTTACAAACAGGTTTATGGTAGATATCTGTTCCACGCTGTAAAGCCGGTGGTTGGCAGACTCGGGTTTGGTGGCTCTTCCGTAATTATACACTTTGTACCAGCCAAGAACTGTATCCTGTATGGAAAGTTGTTTTGCCGTCTGGGCAAAGGATGCAGTAACTATTAGGATTGCGATTATTATGAATGTGATTTTTTTCATTTTTAGAAATCTTTGACATCACGGTTAAAAATCGGGTGTTTTTGACCCATATGGATTGCATTTAAATGAACTCCGCTGATAGCAAGAATGGCTGTAACTTTTTCCTCCACATTGAATACACCAACGGTGGCTTCACCTCCTCCTTCGAATTTCATAGCCATGTCAATAGGTGAAAAATCCTTATCAAACCTACAAACCATCTGCCCTTTTGCCCCTCCTGAAAATATTTCAAAGTCTCCGTCAATGCCCAGTCCAAAAGCAAAAGCAAATTCTCCTGTTTCCCAATCCTCTTCATAACCCAGGGCTATTACTTTTCCTCCTTCAATTTCGTAGCCTTCGCAATTTGCTTTGAAGCTGGCTACTTTAAATTTAAATTTTATATTTACCGGGCATTCTTTTTCTATTTTATCGGTGCTGTCTTTTACTTTTTTTATTTTCTCCAGTTCTTCCTTGTAATTTTTGCAATGCTTTGCAATGTAAGCAGGTGTTGGATAAAGTGGCTGCACCTGGTCATAATCGTGAAGAGCTTCAAAAAAATCTTTAATAAAATAATGATAGTAATAGTTGTACTGTTCTTCATTGAAAAGAAAATGATACCAATACAAAGACTGGTTGGTATAATCGTAAAGTTTAGGCAGAGTTTGTCGCTCATAGGCTTCCTGGTTTTTTGCAGACAACGAGAGGTAGTCATTCAGAATTTCAACTTTTCGCGCGCATTGCTGTGCATCATTGTCGTATTGCCTACCATGACCATACATATCAGTAAGTTTTTGCTCCATTTCTACATTTAGACTTTTTTCCCTGGCCAGGTATTTGTTTTTTTCTTCCGCAATTATGAGGACATAAGAATCTTCATTTATCAGGCGGATCATTAACTTGGCTTTTTTCGAAAACGGGTTATTGGAAAGGAAACCACCTCCCCTGGCTGCCAATTGCCCCATGGTTTCCTTTTCTATTTGCGCTGTTTGCTCATCACTGACCTTTTGAAACTTTTCATACCACATTCTGGCGGTTTCTTCCAGTCCCTGTCTTAGTTCTATAGTTTTTTCAACCATCTCCATGCTGTAAGCTGCCGGAACGGGTTTATATTTCTGAGGATTAAAATAATCGGGGACTTTTGGTTTTATATCTTCTAATTTAAGTTTAACCTTGTTCTTTTTTATCAGTTGTTCAGCCGTTTCGGTATAAGCGGTTTTAAGCGATCTGATTATATAGGGTGTTGCTTCTGCTATCTTTCCCGACTCAGCTATAAGCAAACCCATTCCGCAGTTTGCCTCGCAGAAGTCAGTATCCTTTTTCAGGCAGCCCATAAAATATTTCCTGGCATTTGCTGTATCACCTAGCGACAAATAGGATTGCCCCAGGTTGTTTAACACAAGCGGGTTATTATTAGTAACGAGTAAAAACTTAAGAATGGGAATTGCCTTTTCAGGATAGCCAGTCTGATGAAGAATAACTGCCAGGTTATCCTGAACCAGGGCTTTATTGGGATTTCCGATCGCCGATTTTATTGCAGTATAAACAGCAGCTTCAGGATTTTTTTGAAGAAAAAGTTGCGGAGCCATATTCATCAATGCCCCGGGATCGCCGGCAGATTGAGTAATAAGCTTGTCAGCCTCGGCAATAACAGAAGGTTTGGTATTCTTTTTACATTCGGCCAAAAGAGTGCTTATGTATGTGTTGTATTGCGGTTGTGAAGCGATGACCGGAATCTTGCTTAATAATTTAACCTGTTTAGCCGGTATTTTCGTACCATCTGTGGCGGAAGCATTGCCAGTTATTCCATTTGACTTCATGAATTCCGCCGTTTTCATGGCGTCTCCCATATTTTTTTTCATTTCTTCCTGTTCTTCAGGACTCAATCCCTGGCTTTTCATGGCATCTTCCATCATTTTTTCCATCTCAGCCTGTGAAGGTTGTTTCTCGGTTGAAGTCTGCTTTGGTTTGGTTTGTGTAAATGCAACAAACACTGCAAGCAGAAAAACTGATGTGAGAAGTAGCTTTTTCATCGTTTTGTATTTTTGAAAGTGGTACAAAATTGTTTCGATTCTTATTCTTTATCCTTTCAGAAAGAAGTCCACGCAACGGATCGTTCGGAATCCCATCCACTCTTACCGGAAACAGTGAGCGCTCCGCTTTTGCTGGAGGTATAATAGGTCCAGCCGATCCGAACAGCCCTGAGTACAACCTGTGTTACCACCTGACCGCTTAAATCCTGGACATCGTCGCAACTTTCCACTTTGATATTTTCCATATTGATTTTATAAACGATCACCAATCGATCGCTACCCCGGGATGTAATAGTTACTTCTCCTTTTGGAAGGAGTTGTTTGGAGTTGATATTTGCACGCAATTCGCCTGATGCAGGGCCGACGGGCATGGTAAAACTTATACGTGTATCATTATTCGCGGAGTTGCTTTGAAATGGATAGGCTTCAATTTGTCGTTCGAATCCTCTTGCTACAGAATTTCCTTTGATGGGAAGGCCGGTGGCGCCTGTAAGTTTTATGTAAGCATTGTTTTTCTGGCTGAATGCAATTGCCGGCAGAAGTACTAAAATAGACAGTAACTTTTTCATTTTCTGATTTTTTAGAGATGGATTAATATTATTATTTAATTGGATCACTATAAATGTTGAACCTCGTACCGGCAATGCCCGTGTAAGCTGCAAAAATCCCGCTCGACTGGAACCTGCTATCCAGTTTCGGGCACATGCCAAATACCACATAGCTTGCGTTTGCTGACATAACCGGCTGTGTGGTCAGGCAACCATCACTTCCGGTAGTAACCGCTCTTGTTTCGCCGGTAGCAGTATTATGCATAAAGAAATTATAATCCGGTGTACCAAGATTTTTTGCCTTCGAATTAAAGGCTATCCATTTGCCATCATAGCTAATAGCAACTTTTTCACCTTGCCCGATCGGAGTATCGCCGTTTCCCTCAATTCCCTTTGAGTCGGTACTGACACGGACTACTGTATCTTTTTCTGTGTCAACGACAAATATATCCTGGGAATTATTATTATCTTTTGGAACCATATTGGTGGCAGTGGTGGCAAATGCAACGTAACGGCCATTACCCGAAATGGAGGGTCTAACATCCCGGGTGGCACTTTCATTTCCCTGTTCCCGTTCCTCTCCGTTATAAGTCAGACTGATGCGTTTGAGTGGTTTGTTTTTGCTGTAAAGGAAAATATCCCATAAATTATTTTTATCTCCCGGCACTAAATCAGGTGAAGCTGAGTGAAATGCAATCCTGGTGCTGTCGCCTGAAATCATGCTGATAGAAGGTCTTGATCCGCCGCCACCTTTTTTTGTTTTGTAATCGACACTAATTAGTTTCTGATTGCCTGTACTCAGATCGCGCCAGTAAACATTAACCATTGAGCCGGCATCGACCCCGGCAACGAGGTTACTGGCAGAAGATGTATATGCAATTTCACCCATACCCAGCGAAGGCTCAAAACTTTCGCCATTGGCTTCAACGCCGCCTGTTCCGACGCTAACGCGTTGTATTTTGCCAGTAAAACAGTCCCAGGTAAAAATATCTTTAAACCCGTTTTTATCTCCATCAACCAGGTTGGTGGCACCCGATTCAAAAGCCACGGTATGTCCATCCATTGACATGGAAGGAGCATTACTGTCGTTGTTTCCTTCCTCCCCGTTTGGAGCTGCACTTACCAGTTTTGTGATGCCGGTATTCCGGTCGCGCCAGAAAACCTGCCTGAATTTTCCGCTGGTACCGCTAAATTTAACGCTGTTTGAAACGAAAGCCACATAACGTCCTTCTTCATTATTTCCACCCGCAACAACGGGCCAGCCACCTTCATAAAAAGTACTGAAAGTTGCGTCTTTTGTACTTCGGCTGACAAGATCGTATTTATAATCACATTCAACCTTCACCGGATTTCCATTCTGAGGCATAACACCATTACCGTTCGTTATCCGATAAACCATACCGGCAGGTGCAGTCTTAACGGTAACATTGTATTTCGCTTTGGCAGCAAGTGGTTTCAGAAATTTAAAATCAGTCCGGAAAGAAGTATCCTTTTTTACAACCACCGAAAGGTTATCAGCTGCATTGTTTTGCAAAATAATGGTTGAGCCCGGAGGAGCTAAAAAAACACCGTTTACAGAAGTGGTAGTTTGAGCCTGTAACCCAACGGCTACGGTAATCAGAATCAAAAGCAGTGTTAGTTTGTTCATTTTTCAGGAAATGATTTCGTTTATTTATACTTATTTGTTACTGACTAATAATATTGTTTTCATTAATTTTAGAAAACATTAAAAGCAATTCTTCATTTTCACGTTTCAATTTTTCATGATTTTTATCGTTTGTGAATTCCCTTCAGCAGAAAAGGTTAAAAAATACAAACCTGCCGGTTGGTTTTCCAGTGTTATTTTATCGGAATTATTACCGTTTTTTTTATCTGACGTATATTCTGAAATCAGCAGGCCCAGGCTATTCATCAATTTTATAATTACATGCGAATTATGAAGCAATTTATAATCGATGTTTAAAAAATCGCTGGTTGGGTTGGGATAAACATTTACAGCTAATTCGTCGGCGGATATATCAGGAATACCTAATGCAGGGCAATTGAATGCATATGGAATATAGGAATCAGTGAATGTGCCATTACCCAGCGTTCCATTAATATTGGCTCCCCATGTCCATAAGCTGCCATCTGTTTTAATCGCAGAAGTATGATAATCTCCAGAAGATATTTTTGCCCAGTTTGAGGTGGTGCCAACAAGAGTTGGGCTGGTTTTAAGAATGCTGGTCCCATCACCTAATTGCCCAAAACTGTTATTTCCCCATGCCCATAGCGATCCGTCCGATTTCAATGCTATAGAATGATAAATGCCAGCTGAGACTTCCTTCCAATTTGTTGATGAGCCAATGTGAGTAGGTGAATTTTTATCGAGAATAGTTCCATCTCCTAATTGCCCTCCGTTTAATCCCCAGGCCCACAGCGTTCCATCGGTCTTAATGGCAATTGTATGATGGTGACCTCCCGAAACAGTAAGCCACCCTATATTGCTGGTTATAAGTGTCGGGACATTTTTCCTGATATTAGTACCAGCGCCTAATTCACCATAAAAATTCTCTCCCCAGCCCCAGAGTGTTCCATCAGTTTTAATAGCCATTGAATGGAAACTACCAGTGGCTGCAAACTGCCAGTTGTTGTCAGTACCAATTTGAACAGGGGTGGTTTTATCGACAGTTGTGCCATCTCCAAGCTGACCATATGCATTTGATCCCCACGCCCAAAGAGTTGCATTGGTTTTTATTGCAATACAAAATGCGCCGCTATTGGCAACTGATTGCCAATTAGTGTCGGCACCAATTTGTGTAGGAATGTTAATATGATTATGGGAGCCATTTGCTAATTGACCATAGGTGTTTTCTCCCCAGGCCCATAAGGTCCCATCCGTTTTTATTGCAAATGCACTTAGTACCCCGGCAGAAATGGATTTCCAGTTGGTTGATTTACCAATACGGGTGGGAATCTCCCTATTTGTATTTGTGCTATCGCCTAATTGTCCATAAATATTTGAGCCCCAAGCCCAAAGTGATCCTTCAGATTTTAAGGAAATGGTAAAAGTACCCCCGGCAGAAATTTTGTTCCAGCACTGTGCATTTCCACTTGCCAAAAAGAGGAGTCCGATTGCTAAAAAGATAAGTTTTTTCATGGTATTGATTTTTAAGAATTTATTTTAGATCTCCGGCAATTATATTGGTAACATTGGCAACCTGGCTGATAATGCGTTTCAGGAAAACTGAATTAACAGTTTCCTTATACACATCAGCCCTTAAATAAAAAGTGCCATCATCGGCAAGTCCGATTTTAACAATATCGAAATAGCCATTGCGCTGCAACAGGTATTTATAGTGTGATTCAGTTAATTTCCAGGGCAAAGTGCTACTCAGGTCAACATATACGATATACAATTCGCTGACAGTCTGAATGATGACATCATACGACTCAATATTGTCAGCCTTATACGGAATAACCGCCAGGCTGTCGTTCTTCATTTCATATGGTAAATCCGTGCCCGACAGAATTTTCTCCAGGCCGGTTAAGGCTTTATTCGCAGGAGCTTTTTGTTTAGTTTGGGGAAAAATCGTTCCTGCTAAAAGAATTAAACAAAATACTGTGAGGCATTGTTTTTTCATTATGAGTTATTTACGTGTAAATTTTTGGATTAAAGACTTTTAAGAACTGTGCATGTATTTTTCCGAATTCAGATCAGATGGTATGAGTGTGGCTTGACTTTTTCTTTTAGTTGAATATTATTTACCTTCGACTGATAATACATGTTGCCTGCATTATTTTTGTACAGCTAATCTGCTTTCCAATTCCCCTACCCGCTTTTGCAGATCAGCATTTTGCTGTGCCAGTTCCTTTACTGCATTGATCAGCAAGAAAGTATAAGCCTGGCTGTTCACCGAACGCAGGTCATCGTAGCCATCTTGCTTATTTTTATCCACCATGTAAGGAGCAACTTTTTCAAGATCCTGGGCAATGACTCCGGTTTGCTGCTTTTCTGTTTTAAACGGGGCATCAGTATTGTAGTAGAATTGCACCGGGTTTATTTTGTTGATCACATTCAACCCGTCAGTAAAAGCAGTGATATTATTTTTTAGCCGGGCATCGCTGAATGAACCGATTGTTCCACTAGCTGTAAACGCCATACCATTCATTATTTCAAATCCTTTTACATTCCCATACAAACTCGTTGATCCGGAGCCATTGGTGTAAAAATCAATTGCACCTGTAAAACCACCCATGTCATTGCTCCGGATATAGCCGGGACGCCATTGGCTGCTTTGCCCGTAGTCGCTTACCAGTTCAAGTGCTGCAGGGCCAAATCCTCCCTTATTGCCTATCACCAGCGTAACCGGTATTGCACTGGCTGCACCCACAACTTCCAGTTGTTTTGCGGGAGCAGAAGTGCCAATGCCAATATTCCCGTTTTTTAAAATAACCAATGCATTGGATCTGTTGTACGGACTCAAACCATTACCTACCATAAGCAATGGGTCTGTTGGCACCCAAGAAGTAGATGGAGTAGTGCCAACAGGATCATTATTACTGCCTAGTGATGTCGAATGATAAATATTAGCAATGGTTGAGAAGCCCATTGCCGTTGATACGTATCCGGAAGCTTTAGAAGAATAACCCAAAGCAGTTGAGTAATTCCCCGATGCTGTTGTGAGAAAACCCATCGCGGTTGAAGCAGTTCCGGAAGCATTTGATTCCTGGCCCAGAGCTGTAGATGCATATCCGGTTGCATTTGAACTATATCCGGATGCAGTTGAATTCATACCGGAAGCGGTTGTAAGGCTTCCCATTGCAGTTGAGCTAGCTCCGGAGGCTATAGTGGAAGAACCCATAGCCGTTGAGTAATCACCCGAAGCATTCGTTCCAAAGCCCAAAGAAGTTGAGTAAGCTTTCGAAGCAGTTGTACTATAACCGAACGCTGTTGAATAATCTCCTGAAGCAATTGTATTGGCGCCTGAGGCAAACGAATAAATACCTATGTTGCTTTTATCCCATTGATTTGCCGTAATGCCACCTGCTCTGAATGCGGCTTTTTCAGGATACCACATCATCCGGATTCCCTGGCCGGATACCGGTGGATCGTATGTGGTCGGATTTGTTAATGTTATGGGTCCGCTGAACAGCACAGCGCTGTCTGCAACATGTAAACGTGCTTTTGGTGTAGTAGTGCCTATCCCCACATTGCCTCCGTTGTTAAAAATATTCCCGGAGTTTAGAATCCAGGAAGTTCCGTTCCAGTAAGGTGTATTCCCAGCAGCCGATCCCGGGCTCAATAATCCGGCAGGACCGATTGGGCCTTGAATTCCGGCTATTCCTTGTGGTCCGGTTGGGCCAGTCAGGCCTGTTGTTCCCTGAAGTCCTGTTGCACCGGTTAATCCAGCAGGTCCTTGTGGTCCGGTGGCTCCTGTTGCCCCTTTTGCCCCGGCGACTCCTGTTAATCCAATAATTCCTTGCGGCCCGGTTGCTCCTGCAGGACCAGTTATACCAATCGGACCCTGCGGGCCCGTTGCTCCGGTTAAACCAGTTGGACCTTGCGGTCCGGTTAAACCAATAGTACCCTGCGGACCTGTTGGTCCTTGAATACCGGTTGCTCCGGTTAATCCGGTTGGTCCCTGAGATCCGATTGCACCTGAAAGGCCAATTGGTCCTTGAGGCCCGGGAGTGGAACTTCCGGATGTTTTTGAATAAAGTGCAAACGGAACACTCATCAATTGGTTTGTTCCGGCAATGCTGTAATTTGTGCCACCAGCCGGATCTGTTTCGATTTTAATATAATAGGATCCGCTAGCCCAGTCGATTGCTGAAAAAGTACCTGAGACGACAGTTCCTCCACCAATTTCGAGAGTTACAAGACCGTTGGCATTCGTATTTTGAGTTTGTGTTTCAGCATATACCGGAGTTGTGCCTTGCAAAATACTGATTTTCATTCCGATTGAATGATTTATAACCAGCGTATTGCCAGCATCGCGGATAACCGCCTGGTAGCTCATTTTCTGAGGGGCCTGGGCGAATACGCCTGAAGCAAATAAGATTACAAGTAAAAAAGTGCAATTATTTCTCATAGTTCTTTGGTTTTGTCTTTTTATCAATTAGGAGTGACGTAGAGTATTATTTTACAATGGTTAAAGCGTGAATCTCCTGAGAATATATCGTTATATCTTTTGAAAACGGCTCTTATCTGGTAAAATCCCGGATTCAGGTCAACTATATCCATATTATTTAAGGTAGCACCATCATAATGTTGTACATAACCTGATGCAGATAATTGCAATTTTAATGTATTAGTTGAAGATTCCCATAATTCTATATACATCGAGCCTGATGCCGTTCCATCAGGTACCGTGGGGGTTAAATTTGCAGAAACATTTACTTGTACCCTGCTAGCCTCTGCAATAAAAAAGGATAGATTATCTATATCAGGAATCGGAATGGATTTTACACCAGCTCCTGTTAAATAAGTATAACCAGATTGGTCTCCTGCCGGACGAAACGACATATAATAGGGCTTAGTTGCCCATTTTGGAGCTACCCCACTGCCACCTGATTGCAGAACTTGTCCGGCAGTACCCGTGCTCCCACTTACTGCCAAAGCCCCGTTTCCTTTTATTGCCAATCTTTCGGTAAAGATTCCTGCCACATCGCTACCAATTGCCACATCTGCACCTGTGTTCTCCGAAAAAATCCGCAGGCGGCTGTTGGAAATTCCAAATCCGTAATCACCGGTAGGTCCCGGGTAAAGTACAATTTTCTTTCCTTCGCTTGCCCCGAAACTCAGCGGTGCCAGCGGATTTTCGTTACCGATCCCAACACGGCTGTTTATAGCATCATAGGTAAATCCCCAACCTGCGGGTCCACCATAAAATCCGATATTCTTATTGTTTTGGGTACCCATAAATCCGAGTAAGGCAGAGTTATCAGCTTTTGTAAGCCATACTCCACCTCCGCCACCGGTTAAATCGGTACTGCCATTTCTGAGGATGAGCCTGCCATTTAAGCTCATACCATCATAACCGGAACCAGTTATTATCCGCATACGCTCTGTGAAAGAAGTGCTTTTACCATAGCCAAAAGCAATATTGGCAACGGCAGCATCCGAATGAATCTGTAATAAGCCACTTTGTACGCCTATTCCGTAATTATTGCCTGCAGCATTACCATCATCCCATAAAGCAATTTTATCACCCAATGTACCTGCAAAACTTAAAGGTGCTCTTGGGGAAGTTGTGCCGATCCCAATGAAAGCACCATTATTATAAATATTGCTGCTGTTGGTTACCCATGCTGATCCATTCCAATAAGGTGTATTGCCAGCGGATGAACCGGGAGATAATATCCCCGAAGGTCCGGTTGGACCAGCAGGACCCTGAACTCCTGTTAATCCGGTAGCACCTTGAGGTCCTGTAGCACCTGTTAAGCCTATGGAGCCATGTGGGCCGGTTGCGCCGGTCAAGCCTATCGGACCTTGCGGGCCGGTTGCACCTGTGGCACCAGTAGCACCTTTAGCCCCGGCAGCCCCGGCGGGTCCGGTTAATCCAATCGGGCCTTGTGGTCCGGTTGCCCCGGTTAATCCTGTTAATCCAATTGGACCCTGAGGACCGGTTGCCCCGGTTAATCCAGTCGGACCCTGCAAACCAGTGGCACCTGTATTTCCTGCCGGACCAGTCTGACCCTGAATACCTTGTGGCCCTTGTGGGCCGGCAGGACCAGTCGGTCCATTTGCTGAGAACAAAGCATACGGAACACTGGTTAATTTACTTGTTCCTACAATGCTGTAATTGGTTCCACCGGTTGGATCTGTTTCGGTTTTAACGGCATAAGATCCGCTTGCCTGGTTAATAGTTGAAAAGCTGCCTGAAACAACTGTTCCTGCGCCGATTTCAAGAGTTACAAGCCCGTTTGCATTGGCCACAGGTACCTGGGTTTCAACATAAACCGGAGTTGTACCCTGCAAAATACTTATCTTCATTCCGACAGCATGATTTACAACCAGCGTATTTGAAGCGTCCCGGATTACTGCCTGGTAGCTCATTTTCTGAGGGGCCTGGGCATTGGCCTCACCTGCAATAAATAAAGTTGCTGAAAAGAGTACAGCTGCAAAAAGAGTATATGTTTTTTTCATTTTGATTAGTTTTTAATGATTTTAAAAGTTTTTATTTCACTTTGCGAAGCAGTATTTTTCGTTTGCCTGATTTTCAAAAAATAGGTAGCTATTGGCAGGTTGCTCATACCAATTCGGGTGTCGCTACCCGTTATATCCCAGGATGCTAACAGCTTTCCATTCATATCAAAAAGGGATGCTGAGTATGCATTCTTCACTTCTCCATCGAAATGAACAATCAGGTAACTGGCAGCAGGATTTGGGTACACTGAACATTGCAATGAAATATCTTTACCTTCCTCAATCGCGGTAACAACCGAAATCTCGTACGGTTGCTGAACACCCTGAAGCACTGAGCCGCCAGTGCCGGTATTTGTTGTATAAAATACCTGTCCTACTGAGTAACTCACAGAACCTCCGCTCCCGGCTGCGTTGCCACCTGCGGCTGTTATTGTTTGCTGTGCATGCAGTGCTGTAAGCCCGATTACCAGCATAAGTATGGCAAATAATCTTGCTTTTTTGTGTCTCATTTTGTTCTCCTTCCTTAAATAAACATTGCTGTTACTTTTGCTCATCCTGTTAACAGATGCAAATATCTGACTATATAAGCCGGTTCCATATCCTGTAAAAACACTATATTTGTCTAATGAACTCAAAATCATGGAAAAACAGGATAGCCTGATCCATCTAAGTGTTGTTTATTTGTATAATCAAAATCATAAAAAACATAGCCGCATGAAAGTACTTGTAAACATGGTAATTCTCCTTTTCTTGACATTACCAGTTTTGGCTCAGTTTGAAAAAAGGGATAGCCTTCTGAGGTTGGTCCCTAAAGCAAGAGAGGATACATCGGCTGTGTTGCTTTATATTGGGATTGGAGATTTATACGAAGGCGATAAACCCGATCAAGCGAAAATTTTTTATCACAAAGCCATTAATCTGAGCAATAAATTAAAATTCGATAAAGGGATTATTAAAAGCCTCACTTATTACGGAGGCGTTTGTTCATTACTCGGGCAATATGATTCTGCTTTAATTTATTCTCAGAAAGCATTGGCAAAAGCCAGGAGCGACAAGGATTCTTTAAACATTGGTATTGGATTAATGAATATCGGAGCAACATATGGATTCATGTCCGATTATCAAACTGCAGTTGAGTATTGCCTCGAAGGCTTAAAAATTGTTGAAGGCAGGAAATATAATACTATTGAACTGCAGATAAATGATAAGCTTCAGGTTTTATATATGCAAATGAGCCAGTATGACAAAGCGATCAATTTCGGGCAAAAAGCGGTACAACAGGCGCGGCAGTTGAAAATGCCTTATTTTCTTGCACAAACACTGAGTAATCTTTCGATGAGCTATTCAGGTAAAAGAATGTCTGAGAAAGCTGTGCCATTATTAAACGAAGCATTGAGTATTTCGAAAAAGCTTGGGAATATAAATATGGAAGCATCTATCCTGCTTAATCTTTCGGATGTATCACTGGCAACCGGTAATTATGAAGCATTAAGAAAGTATTGTGAAAGAAGCCTCTTGCTTAGCCGCGAACTTGGTGCTTTGGAGAGTGAAGCCACTGCTTTGAGAGCCTTATCCATTTATTATCTGCACATAAATAATTTTGACAAGGCAAAGCAATTACTTAAGGAGTCAATTTCAATTTCGAAAAAAAATAACTTTAAGAGTGAATACGCATCTGGCTTAAAGGTATTTTCAAATCTTTCGTTTGCTACGGGTGATTTTGATTCGGGTGAAAAATATTACAGACAGAGTGAAGAAATTCTCAGCGAGATGATCAATGATATTATTTCAGAAAAGTCTGCAAATCTTGAGAAAAAATACGAATTCGAAAAGAAAGATATTGAACTGGAACTTCAGAAAATTCAACTTCACAGGAAAAACACTATTAACCGTATGCTGATTATCACTGCCTTAACCTTATTAATTATTTCTTTGCTGTTGTACCGGACCTACAAACAAAAACAAAAACTACAGCAACAGCGGATTTCGGAACTTGAAATAGAAAAACAACTCACTACCACGGAGGCTGTTTTAAAGGGGGAAGAACAGGAACGCACACGACTGGCTCAGGATTTACACGACGGACTCGGAGGTATGCTAAGTGGTATTAAATTCTCAATGAACAGTATGAAAGGAAACCTGGTAATGACGCCTGACAACGTGCAGGCCTTCGAACGCAGCATGGATATGCTGGACAGTTCCATTAAAGAAATGCGCCGCGTGGCACACAATATGATGCCCGAAGCCCTTATAAGGTTTGGCCTTGATACTGCTTTGAAAGATTTCTGCAACGATATCAACCAAAGTGGTGCCTTGAAAGTAAACTATCAGTCGATCGGATTGGAAGGAGTAACCATTGAGTCTACAATCGCCATTACACTTTATCGCATCGTTCAGGAACTGCTGAATAATTCGATGAAACATGCCCAGGCTCATTCAGCCATAGTGCAAGTTACCAATTCGAACAATCTGCTTTCGGTTACCGTTGAGGATGATGGGAAAGGATTCGATACCAGTATTCTGAAGACAAACAAAGGCATTGGCTGGACAAATATTCAGAACCGGGTCGATTTCCTGAAAGGCAAACTGGATATACGCTCGAAAGAAGGGGAAGGAACTTCGGTGCAGATTGAGTTGAATGGCTAGGAGACTAATGTCGGATATTGGATGTCGGATGTCGGATGTCGGATGTTGGATTTCGGATGTCGGAAGTTGGATGTCGGATGTCGGATTTTGGAAGACGGAAGTAATGAAGGATAAAATATACCTCGGTCTCTCCATCTCTCTCACTCTCACACTCTCTATCTCTCAGTCACTCTCCCACTCTCCCACTCTCCCACTCTCCCACTCCCCTACTCTTTCATAGCAAGTTTCTCCATAAAACAAACACCATTAATTTAAATCCCAAAAACCAATGGCTATCAAAGTATTTATAACCGATGATCATTACATGGTGGTTGAAGGCATACGCTCGTTACTGTTGCTTGAGAAAGGGATAGAATGGATGGGTCATGCCATGAATGCGGCTTCGTGCATGGCTTTTCTGCGCCAGCAACAGCCCGACGTAATCCTACTCGATATTAACCTGCCGGATAAGAGCGGAATTGATCTGTGTAAAGAAATAAAAGAACAATACCCGGATATACAGATTTTAGGTCTCAGCTCATTTAACCAGCAAAGCTATATTCAAAAAATGATTCAGAACGGCGCATCCGGCTACCTGCTGAAAAATGCCAGCCAGGAAGAAATTGTCAAAGCTATTAAAGCGGTTATGGACGGGGATACTTTTATGAGCACCGAAGCAGCCAATACCATCAGGGAAAACAAGAATGCAAGAATACCTGTTATTACCCGGCGGGAAAAAGAAGTGCTGCAACTTATTGCTGATGGCCTGACCAATCATGCCATTGCTGAAAAACTTTTTATCAGCACCACTACCGTCGATACGCACCGAAACAGTTTACTTGCTAAGTTCGATGTCCGCAACACGGCAAATCTTGTAAGGCTGGCTGCCCAATTCGATTTAATCTGAACTTATAATTTCACTTCCTTTCTATTGCCTGTGATCGTATGATTTACAGGCTTTTTGATTGCAAAAGCCAATCCGGTTCAAATCCATGCGCCGATTATAAATGGCTCCCTCCTGCCTTAAATCTTTCAGCAAAATAATTATCGCAGGAAATAATGTGTGAATTATATAAGGTTTCCCAAAAGTTGTGTAACACATTTACGATACAATTATTTCACCTTTGTACTCTAAAATCTATTGATGCCTTCAACCTTGATCAGCGATTAAGAACTCAGGAAAAATAATTTATTGATATAAATCATAAGCCACCATGAAAACAACAATTTTAACGATGACTTTCCTTGCCCTCCTTGCAACTGCAGGGCTTACAGGCTGC
>Ga0105047_10010816_pt1 | contig 14870 bp, 11 predicted proteins | sample MAT04_FD_78384 | JGI IMG/M metagenome (GOLD analysis project Ga0105047, IMG submission 78384) | Freshwater microbial communities from Lake Fryxell liftoff mats and glacier meltwater in Antarctica - MAT-04 (megahit assembly) | ecosystem: Environmental > Aquatic > Freshwater > Ice > Liftoff... | reverse complement strand
CAACTTCACCGTCACCGGCAGCAAGGCCGTGGCGGCGAAGGAGTATTCCGTGGCCGAGATCGTGGACATGTGCCTAGCCGAGAATGACCGCCACTTCCTGGGCTATGACGAGCGGCTGCTTCGCCCCACCACCATGCCCTGGCTGGTGCGCCTCGCGCGGCGCTTCATGCGCTCGCCGCAAGGTGTTCCAGCCTGAATCATGGACGCGCTGGCTGAGATTGCGCCTGCGCTGTTGCAGGCGTCCGCCCTCGCTGCTCGCAGCGCTCTGCTGGGCGGTGCGGCCTTCCTGCTCGCGATCTCCAGCCCCATGAGCCGGCGCCTGCCCGAGGGGCAGGCCATGCTGCTCATGGCGCGCACGCAATACGTCCTTCGCCTCGCCGCACTGGCCACCTTGCTTCTTGGCACCTTGCAATTCGCGGGTGGGCAATTCGCCGCGCTGGGTGTGATGCTGGCCGCAGGCACGGTGCTGTTGCTCGCCCCGCGCGAGGGGCCTTCCCCCCGCAGCGCCTGGGCCGTTCTGGTCCTCGCGGCGCTGGCCATGATCCTGGCCGTCAGTGGCGGGCGTTTCGCCACGCCCGGGCTGACACTCGCCACCTTGCTCCGCGAGGCGGGAGCCGCGCTTTGGATGGGCAATCTGCCATTGCTGTGGATGCTGCTGCGCGCCCCTTGGCCGGCCGCGGTGGGCCAGGCCATTGGCCTTCGGCATGCCAAGCTCATGTTGTTGGGGATGGGGCTGGCTGCCGGCGGTCTTGCCTTGGCCTGGCCGTCCCGAACCCTGCTTTTTGGGGATGCGGCGTTTCCTTTGCTGGCGATCACGGGGGCGTTCGTTGTCCTCGCGCAAATCGCGGCCATGCTCCGCGTGGCTCTTTTGATCGAGGCCGGGCGCGCGTCACCCGCCCGCACTTGGCTGCCCCGGCTCAGCTTCGTGGTGGAGGCCGAGTTGCTTCTGGCCATCGTCCTGTGCGGGCCGATCGTGGCGCTCTTTGTGCTGGCTTCGCAGGGGCTGGTACCCGGGGCGGCACCGGATTGGGGCGCGCTCATCCCTGATTTCGCGTTGCATGCGCTCGGTGCAGTGGAGGCTACGGGGCTGGTGTTGATGTTGATCGCTTTGGTGGCCTGGCTGCATCGCGCCGGAGCTGCCCCATGGACCCGCTTCGGCCCGGCGCTGCTGGTGCCGCTGGGCGCGCTGCTGGCCTTGGATGCCGAGGGAATGGGCCTGGGCCTGGCCCTGATGATCCTGCTGGCCGGGCTGGCCGAGGCCTGGGTGGCCTGGCGCGGTCAGGCCCAGGCGGTGACTGAAGGGATCGCGATGGTGCTCCCCTTCACCGTGATTGCCGGAGTGGTTCTGGTCCTCGCGGCAGGGCCGCCACCCGGCGCCTTGCTGCCGTGTTTTCTGGCAACCATTGCACTGCTGATTCGCTGGGCGGCGCTGCGCCTGCCCGATCCGCGCGATGCGCTGGTGGCCAGCATTTCCTGGCCGCTGGTGCTGGGCGCTCTGGGACTTGTGCTGACCCTCTCTCGTGGCGGCTGACCCGGCCGCTGCCCTCGGCCGCATTGTGGTGGCAATGGTGCGGGTGTCCATCCATCGCGCCGGGACGGTGCTGCTGTTGCTGGCGCTGGCGACGGGTGCTTGCGGTTGGCTGACCGTGACGCGCTTCTCGCTTGATTCCGACGTGACAAACCTTTTCCCGCAGGACCTCCCCTGGCGGGTTGCGGAGCGGCAGATCGAGGCGGCCTTCCCGCAGCGCCTCGACCTCATTGTCATTGTGCTGGACGGGGATGACCCAAAGGCCAGCGGCGATGCGGCCGAAGCGCTGGCCAAGGTTCTGCGCGAGCGCCCAGCGCTGTTTCGCTCCGTCCGTCGGCCTGATGGCGGCTTGTTCTGGGCCCGGCATGGCCTGCTCTACCTGGATTTGCCGGAGGTCCAGGCCATCACCGAAAAGATCATCGAGGGCCAGGGCCTGCTCGCCTCCTTCGCGGCCGATCCCAGCCTGCGCGGCGTGGCCGAATTGCTGCGCCTGATCGGCGAGGGCATCGCGCGCGGCGAAGCGGAACCCACGCGATTGGCCGCCCCCCTCGCCGCTTTCGCCGCGGCGGCGGAGGCCGCCAACCAGGGCCGCGTGGCACCGCCCGACTGGGACCGGCTGCTGATCGGCCGCGAACCGCGCGCGGAGGAATTGCGACGCCTGATCCTGGTGCAGCCGACGCTGAATTACGAAAACCTCTCCGCCGGCGCCGATGCCAGTGCGGTCATCCGCGCTGAGGCCGCGCGGCTTGGCGTCACAATTCGCCTGACCGGCCCCGTTCCCATGGCCGATGAGGAATTCGCCACCGTCAGCACGGGTGCGCTGCAAAACGCGGCCCTCTCCTTCGTTCTGGTGGGGGTGCTGCTTTGGATGGCGCTGCGCTCCTGGCGGTTGATCTGGCCCTTGCTGATGCTGGTGGTGGTGGGGCTGGTCTGGACCGCGGCCTTCGGCATTTTGGCTGTCGGCAGCTTCAATCCGCTTTCCATCGCCTTCGCCGTGCTGTTCATCGGTCTTGGCGTGGATTTTGGCATACAATACGCAGTGCAATATCGCGCCGAGCGTGCGCATCTGCCCGGCTTGCTGCCCGCCCTGGAACAGGCCGCGCGGGTGGCGGGGCCAGGGATGACCTTGGCCGCACTCGCCGTCACGCTCAGCTTCCTCGCTTTCCTGCCGACGGATTATCGAGGTGTGGCGGAACTCGGCCTGGTGGCCGGAGGCGGCATGGTGATCGGCTGGTTCCTGGCGATGACCCTGCTGCCCGCGCTGATGGTGGTCGCGCGCCCGGCCAGCGAGGCGCGGGAAGTGGGCTACCCGGCGCTGCGCCCGCTCGACGAATTCCTCTCGCGCCGCGCTTTGGGGGTTTGCCTCATGGCGCTGGTGCTGACGGCGGGTTGCCTGTTCTCGCTGCTTTGGCTGCGCTTTGACACCAATCCGATCAACCTGCGTGACCCGCAGGCGGAATCCGTGAACACTTGGCGCGACCTGGCCCGCAGCGCGGCGACCAACCCGAACACGCTGGACGTTCTCGCGGCCGATCTGCCGGCGGCGCAGCGCTTGGCGGCGCGCCTGGCGGCACTGCCGGAGGTGGCCCGGGCGACCACGCTTGCGGATTTCATCCCCGACCAGCAGGGCGACAAACTGGCCCTCATCGAGGATGCGGCCATGCTGCTGGGGCCGGCTTTCAGCGGCTCCCCGCGCCCCCCGCCCGATGACCCTGCCAGTGTCGCTGCCCTGCGCGCCGCGGCGGCCGAGCTTCTGCCGCTTACCGGCGATGCGGCGCGCCTGGGCGCGGCACTCGGCCGCCTCGCGCGCGGGCCATTGGGGTCCCGCGAGGATTTCGCGCGTGCCGTGCTGCCCAGCCTGAGTGAACTGCTCGCTCGGGTCTCCACGCTGCTCTCCGCCGAGCCGGTGACGCTGGAGAACATGCCCGAGGATCTGCGCGCGGACTGGATCACGGCGGATGGCCGCGCACGCGTCGAGATGACACCGGCGCCGGTCACCCTGGACGAGACGCTTCTGCTGCGCGGATTTGCGCAAGCCGTCCGCCAGATCGCACCCGAAGCCACGGGGTTGGCCGTTTCGATGCAGGAATCCTCTGCAACCATTCAGACCGCGTTCATCCAGGCTGGGGTGCTGGGGCTGATCTTCGTGATGGCGCTGCTCTGGGCCAGCCTGCGCTCCTTCCGGCTCTCACTGTTGGCGATCACGCCGTTGGCGCTGGCTGGGCTGATGACCATGGCGCATTGCGCGATCTTTGGGCCAGACCTGAACCTCGCCAACATCATCGCGCTGCCGCTGCTGTTCGGCATGGGGGTGGCCTATGACATTTATTTCGTGGCCGCCTGGCAGCAGGGAAGGCGGGATTTGCTGGCCAGCCCGCTCAACCGTGCGGTGATCTATTCAGCCGTGACCAATGCGGCGGCCTTCGGCGCGCTGGCCCTTTCGCCCCATCCGGGCACGGCCAGCATGGGCATCGTTCTTTCGGTGAGCCTCGTTTACTCGCTCGCCTGCGTGATGCTGCTGCTGCCGCCCTTGCTGAAACTCTTCACGCCGGGGCCGGTGGCGTGCAAGGCTTCCGAAAATTCCGGAGGAATCACATGACCACCCGCCGCCTCATCCTGGCCTCCCCTGCGCTGCTGGCAGCCCCCGCGCTCCTGGCGTCGCCTGCCATCGGCCAGACGTGGCAGCCCGAACGTCCCATCACCATGATCGTCGCCTTTGCGCCCGGCGGCGGCACCGACGTGGCTGCACGCACGCTGGCGCGCTTCATGGAGCGCGAGCTTGGCCAATCCGTCGTGGTTCACAACCGCGCCGGCGCGGGGGGCGAGGTGGGCTGGGCGGAACTCGCCCGCGCACGGCCTGATGGGCTCACCATCGGCTTCATCAACACGCCCAACCTCGTCACCATCCCCATCGAACGCCAGGCGCGCTACCGGCTGGAGGATTTTTCCCCGATCGCCAATGTGGTGGATGATCCGGGTGGTTTCTGGGTGCTGCCGGACAGCCCTTGGCGGAACCTCACCGACCTCGCGGCCGCCGCCCGCGCCGCACCGGGGACAATCAGCTATGGCACTACGGGCGTGGGCAGCGATGATCACCTCGCCACGCTGGCTTTTGAGCGGCTGAGCGGAACCCAACTGCTGCACGTGCCTTTCAACGGCTCCTCACAGGTGCGCAACGCCATCCTTGGCCGAACCATCCAGATCGCGGCGATGAACATGGGCGAGGGCGTGGGCGATTTCCGCCAGAACGTGCTCCGCCCCCTCGGCCAGATGGCGGATGCGCGCTGGGCGAACACGCCCGAGGTTCCGACCTTCCGCGAGCAGGGCTTTGATGTGGTGGATGGATCGTTGCGGGGCCTGGCCGCGCCCGCCGGAACCCCGCCGGCCGCGCTGCAGCGCCTCGCACAGGTGGTACGGGGCGTGATGGAGCACCCAGACTTCATTGCCGCCGCGACGCAGCAGCAATTGCCGCTGCGCTTCCTTGACCCCGATCAACACCGCGCCGTGCTGATTGCGATGCGGGAGAAGTACCAGGCGATGTGGACGCGCCATCCCTGGCGAGAATAGCTTGCCGCGGCCTGCGGCTGATCCTATGCGGGGGCGCGCAGTCCAGGAGACCCCGCTTGCCCTTCCATGTCGCTCCGGCCTGAATGCCCAAGGTGATCCGCGCAGTGGTCCGCGCAGTGGTCCGCGCAGTGGTCCGCGTCTGGGGGTTGTTCCTGCGCCTGATCCGATTGTTCGGCGCCCGGGGGCTGGAAGTGGGGGTTCGCTATGGCCTGACCCTCGCCTTTGCCATCGTGCTTGGCGTGAATGGCGCGGGGCAGATTTATCTGGGCCTCGCGTTGATCGCGCTCATGGCGGGGCTGGCCCGGTGTGGGCTGGATGCCGGACTGGTGCGGCCCTTGAGCCTTGCCCGGCAAGCGCAGGATACCGAGGCCGCCCGGGGGTTCGCCGTCTTCGGCATTGCTTTTGTCGTCATCATCGGCAGTGTGTTCTCGCTGCTTTTGGTGCTCAAAGCCCCTTGGCTCGCCACCCGCGTCTTCAACGGTGCCGTTTCAGCGGCGACCCTCACGGCCTTCGCTTTCGGCACATTGGGGATGGCGCTTCTCGCCATGTTGGGAAATCTGCTGATCGCCATGGGCCGACCGGTGCTGGCCCAGACCATTGCCGCCGTGCTCTGGCCGCTGCCCGTGCTGGTCTGGTTGGTGCTGCCCGGCGCCATTATCTCGGGTGGGGAGGTGACCGGCACAGCCTGGGTCATCACCTTGGCCATGCTCACCTCCTCGGCGCTTGGAATCGCCCTCCTTCTGTATCTTCTGGGAGGGGCACGTCCGCTGCGTTGGCCAGCCAGACTGCCTGCCCTGCTGGCGGCACTGCCTTTGTTCGGCAGCGAAATCTCACTGATGGCGATCTACCATGTGCCCATCCTGCTGCTGGGGATGGTGGGAGCAGCTGCCGATCTCGGGCTTTTCGGCTTGGCCAGTCGGCTCTCTGTGCTGCTGAGCGTGATCGGGATGGCGGTTTATGCCATCACCGCCCCGCGCTTCGCCGCATTGTATGATGCGGCGGACACTCCAGGCCTGGAACGCGCAGCCCATGCCGCTACGCGCCTGGCGGTGGCGGCTTGCCTGCCCGTGGTTCTGATCTTCTGGCTGCTTCCTGGTCCGCTGCTGAGCCTGTTCGGTCCAGATTTCCGAGCCGCGGCGCCACTGTTGATCATACTCTCGGTGGGCCATTGCATCCATCTCACGCTCTCGCCCGCGCACACGCTCCTCGCGATGAGTGGCCATGCTCGCGATATCGGGCGCAATTCGCTCATTGGCGTGCTGGTTTTGCTGCTGAGCCTGCCCCTGCTCATGCTCCAGTTGGGGGCACTGGGGGCGGCGATCGGCGGGGCGGCCGCCTACGCCACGATCAGCCTGGCCAATGCCCGCAGCGTCCGGCGCCGAATGGGCATCAAGCTATGGCACGCCTTTCGCCAGGCTCCGGCACGGCCGATTTGAGGCGCGATTGCGCCTGCCGCTGACCCCCATCCGGGAGGTCCGGTGAGGCTGCGCGTTGCATCCAGACGGCGATGGCGAGCACCGTCACGATCTGACCTGGGGTCAGCACCAGCGACAGAACGACCGAGGTCGCAAGAACGTAAACCACAAAATCCTGAAGCGCCTGCCGCATGGGGGTCGGCGACAGCTTCGCCGCCCGCCGCGTCTCAAGCAACGCGGCCAAGTGCAGCAGCAGCAGCAGCAGCGAGCCGATCACGCCGTATTCGCCGATAAGGCCGAGCCAGCCGAGATCAGCGAAGAAGAAGTCCCGTGTCCGAAGGATGTCGGTAATCCCGATGCGGCTGATCTCGGTGGTGCCGCCCACGCCAAACACCCACCGTATCGGGTCTTCGCCCAGGAATTGCAGCAGCACCTTCGTCGAGTTTTGCCGAACGAGAAGCGACCCCCCCAGGCTTTCCTGCACCGTGCCGACCACGAGCGAAGATAGAATGAGCAGCGCGGCCGCGCCCAGCGCGCCGCCGCCCAGCACAAGGCCCCAAAAGAGCGTAGGAGCCCGTCGGCGGAATCCTTCCGACATGCCCCACAGCACGATCAGCGCCGTCGCCGCGATGACGGTGCGGTATTTCAGGATGGTGAACATCAGCACGAAAGCCAGGATGATGAGCAGCACTGGCCAGACCGCCGGGCGCTGGGCGAAGCGCCGCGCCAGCCAGAAAACGCCGATCAAGCCGAACGCGAAGGGTAGCAGCAACCGCTCCTCCCGTTCCTGGTCCCACAGGAAAATGGTTTGACCCGCTGGTTTGAGGCCATACATCGAAGCCGGCACGGTCACCCAGAGCACCCAAAGCAGCACAAAGCTGGAAAGGGCAAAGCCAAGCAGCACGCGCGTGAGTGTCGCTTCCGTCACCCGGAAAGCGACGAGCGAGGCGACTGCCGCGAAATAGAAAGTCAGCGACCAGACCTTCACCGTACTGCCCAGCCCCTCCACGAGATCGTTCTGAAGTTGCAGCATGGAGAGGATCGGAGCCGCCAGCAGCACATACAGCAGCACCAAAAACGTCAGCCCCGTGTGCGGCAGGCGAAGCCGGAGCAGGCCAAGCAGCACCAACGGAGCCAGAAGCAGCGGCGACACCTTGGCAAAGGTCCAAAGTAGCGGAAGATCCGCCAGATACTGAAAGACCTGGAAGTAGAGCGGCAGCAGAAATATCAGGGCCAGCGTTGCGCCAAATTGCGGAGGTGGCGCCTCAGCCACCACCGAGGTTCGCGGGCGCTCTGGGACCGTGACGCCGGGCTCAGCGCCCACTGCGCCAGGCCCGCCAAGCCAAGAGGAAGATCGGTGAGGATTCGACTGCATAGCGCCGCCAGAGTCGGCGCGGCTCGCTCAGCAGACGGAATAGCCACTCAAGGCCGCTTGCTCGCATCCAGCCCGGTGCGCGGGATACTTCGCCAACCGCAAAGCGCAGCGAGGAGCCGACCGCGAGGCCCGTGCCAGTGACGCCCCCCTCCTGCAGCAGGCGCAACAGGAAGGCCTCCGAGCGCGGCACGCCGGTCGCCACGAAAACAAATCGGGCAGGATGCGCCCGCACGAAACCGAGCGCTGCCGCCACGGCCTCGGGCTTTTCCATGTAGCCCATCGGCGGATCGTGAAGATGGATCCGGCCCAAATTGTAGCGCTTGCGCAATTCATCAGGCAGGTCGGGCGCCCCGCCGATGATCGCGATGTCGTCCTCGGGGGTGATGTATTGGCGCAGCAACAGCACCGTCATGTCGCTCCCGGCGGCGAGCGGAAAGCGCCGGCCGGTGGCGATCCGAGCAAGGAAGCGGGGGATCTGCCCATCGGTCAGGCGAATCCAGGCAGCGTCATAGGCGGCGCGCAGCGGGTGGTCCGGCTGGGCCAGCAGCACCAGCACTTGTGCATTGGCGGTCAGCATATATCCGAAGGGGGCATCGGCCGGGCGCGCAGCCAGTAGCGCGGTCGCGGCCTGAAGCCCCATCGGGGAAAGCCCGATGACGCCCAGCATGTCCTGATCGGGAAGCTGGCGCTCCAGCATCAAAGTCCCCCGCCCCCTGTGGGGAAGCGGTTGATCGAATAACTGAAGGCGCGGCTGAACGGGATGGTGCGGCCGATGGTCTGGTCCACCCAGAGCGCCACCTCGGCCACGCGGCTGCGCGGGACGAAGATGATGTCTCCGGGGAAGAGGGGCACGTCATCGGTGGTGGCGGCGGAGGCCGCGAAGCTCTGGAGGTTCACCGTGCGCAGCATGGGACGGTTGTCGGGGTTGCGGCGGATCAGCACCACCTCGTTCATGCGCGCCTCATTCTCGAAGCCACCCGCCAGCAGTACCGCCTCCAGCGCACCGCGCCGGCCGGTCAGCGGAAAGGCGCCGGCGCGGCGGACCATGCCGCCGACGAAGACCTGGCTTGCCGCCGCATCCTCGAAACTGACCGAGACCTCGGGGTTGCGCAGCACGGCCAGCGCGGCCTGGGCGATGACGCCTTCGGCCTCCGCCCCGCTCATCCCCAAGACCTGCACACGGCCCGTCGCGCGCATCGCGATCGAGCCATCGGGGCCGACCAGCACCGTCTCGTTCAATTCGGGCGTGAGGCGGAAGCGGACGTTCAGCCTATCATTCGGGCCGATGCGATAGACGGGAACGGTCTCCTGCCAGGGGGCGAAGCCCTGGGGTTGCCGGTTGGAGACAAAGATCTCCTGCCCGGTGCAGGCCGGCAAGATCAGCAACAGCAACCAAAGGAGACGAAGCCTCACAGCGTCAGCCATCCGCGCGTCGCCTTCGTATAGAGGAAGCCGAAGAAGCGCCCGCCGCTGCCCTGCACGCGGTCAATCATGTCGGCTGCCGCATCGCTGCGGGTGACGTCCTGCGCCACGACGAGGAGATTGCCGTCCATGATCACGGCCAGGCGCCGCCGGGCGTAGCTTTCCACCTCCCCCGCGCCGATGACCAGCACGATGTCGAAGGCGCGCCGAAGGCGATCGGCCAGGATGGTCACGTTCGTCTCCAGCGCGTGCGGCCGGGCCAAGTCTGAGTCGAGCGCCTGATAGGCGATCCAAAGCCGGGGCACCATGGTTTCATGCGCCAGAATCCCTTCGTCGGAGGGAATGGGCGGCTGGTCGGGATCGCCCAGCTCCTCGAAATGCCGGCGCCCATCGCCCGCCAGGTCAATCAGCAGCACGCGCTTGGAATGGGTTCGGGCCAGTTCGATGGCCAAGCCGCGCGCCAGGCGGTCGCGTTCATCGCCCTCGCCCGTGCCGAGGAATTGCAGGATCTGCACACGCGCGCGGGAGCCGGCGTCCAGCAATTGCGCGGCCAGCCCCGCGATGGGCGCGGCCGCGGTGCCGGCCTGAGCTGGCCAGCGCCCGGCAGGCAGGATGCCCAGCGTGGGTAGGCCCGTCCCACGCTCCGCTTCAGCAGGGTGCAGCCAGGTGCGGCGGAGAAAGGTGAGGATGAAGGCGGCGGCGGCGGCGAAACCCACGCCGCCGATCAATCCGGCCGCCAGGAAGTTCAACGTCAAGTCACGCCCGATGGCCGGAACAAAGGGGCGTTGCGCCAGACTGACCGCCGCACCGCGTCCGAGGCGCGATTCCTCGCTGAGGCGTGCGGCCGTTTCGCGCTGACTGAACTGCCGGAAATTCGCGTCCAGTGCGTCCCGCCGGCGTTCGAGGTCCCGCAAATCGCGCTGGACACCAAGAAGGAGGAGGTTGCGCGCCTCGCCTTCGGCGCGTTGGCGCCGCACTTCGCGCTCCTGGCTTTGGATGGTCTCGGCGTCAACGCGCGCGGCAAGCAGCCGCGTGGTCAGCAATTCCACTGCCGGGTTGCGCACCTCGCGCTGGGTCTGGACTCCACCGACACGGGATTCGCGCAGTTGGGCGCGCGCGCGGAGGATCTGCGTCTCCAGCTCAACGAGCATGGGCGCATTGGGCTGATATTGCGCAACCATTCTGGTGCGCTCCTGCAGCAGCCGCGCCAGCGTGTTGCTCGCCTCGTCATTGGGGGCAAGGTTGGTCTGGTCCACTTGAGCCACCACCCGCTGTGGCTGGGCGGCGAGTGCGGTCTGCGCGGCCAGCATGGCGGCGTTGGCGGCCTCGCGTTGCTCGCGCAGCCGGTCCAGGCGCTGAAGCGTCTGGTCAAGCCGTTGGCTCGCCAGGGTGATCTCCTGCGCGATGTCGAGCACGCCCCCACGTTCCTTCAACGTGGTGATTTCGCGCTCAAGTTCGCGCAGTTCCCGGCCCTGCCGCAGCACTTCGGTGGAGATGACGCCGGCCGCAGGGCTTGCAAAAACCTCGTTGCGCAATTCCATATAGGCCGCAACGACCGCCTCCAGCAGCAGCAGCGCAGTGGCGCGGTCGGGATGGAGCACGAACAGCCGCACGACGTTGCTGGTGGGCTGGCCGTCAGTCAGCAGCGTCGTTCGAAGGCGGTCGGCAGCGCGAGACTGGCGCTGCTCCTCTGGGCGTGGCGGCAGCAATCCCAGCAGACGGCGTTCGCCGAGCGCCGGGTAAACGCGCTCGGGCGGCACCCTGGCAAAGACGCGGCGCACCACGGCCTCGCTCGTCATCAGATCCACCTCGGACTGAACGAGTTTCTGAACATCGGCCTGCTGCAGGGCCTGGCCTGTTCCACTGATTTCATTGGCGCTGGCGTTCTCGCGACTGGCGGAGACGACCAGCAGAGTCTCCGCAGCGAAGCGCTCGGGCACGACGGCGGCGGCGGCGATGGCGAGAATCAGGGGCAGGAGGAAAGCGCCCAGCAACCACAAGGGGCGGTGCTGGGCCGTGGCGAGGACGCTGCGCAACAGTGCCCAGCCCTCGAAGGAGAGCTCCTTGAGGCCGCCCGAGATCACGGGCGGGGCGATGGGCGCAAGCCCGCCACGCCCGTATGCCCCCTCCGCCGCCAGATCGTCCCGGCTCATGCGTTAACCTCGGTTCCGCGCGATGCCGCTGCACAACGCAGATTGCCCTTGGCCGGCCCGCAGATCAAACTGCCCACCCACGCGTTTCATGCGGGGGGCAGCGTGATGCCGAGCGCGGCAAGCCTGGCGCGCTGAGCGGCCTGACCGGACACAGGGAGGAAAAGAAAATCATGAACATACCCGCTGCCCTGATATCCGGTCTCGGGCGGTGCTCCCTGGTGACGGGCCTGGTCAAACCCGGCCGCCGGCAACAGCCGCGCGCCATCAACCATCCAAGCTGAATAGCCCAGGACACCCAGCCAGGCGAGAGTTTGGGCCACGGCACCAGGGCGATGGCGTTCCTCGATCTCGATCAGAAGGGCCGGATGATCGCGGCGCAACAGGGCCTCGGCGCCGGCCAGTACGGCAGCCTCATGCCCCTCGACATCCAGCTTGACGAAACCCACCGGGCCCAGATTCAGGGCATCCAGCCTTTGGCGCGCAACCATGACGCCGTGTCCGGGCATGGCGCGAACTGCGTTGGACGCCTCGATGGTGGCAAGGGCCGAGGATTGGTTGGGGATGTGCAGTTCCACGTCGCCTTCCGCGTCGGAGAGTGCGATGCCATGGACCTGGGCCCTCTGGCGCAGGCTGGCCTTCAGAAACCGGGCTTTCTCCGGGTTAGGTTCAAATACGTGCAATTCGCCGACCTGCCCGGCAAGCGCCGCGGAAAAAAGGCCCCAGGAGCCGCCGATATCCAAGCCAAGCCGCGCCGGGTCGGCCAGGCCGCGCGCCAATGAGACGCAAAACCCGGTCTCCGCATCCCGCCAGGCTGCCAGCCGCCAAGCCAAGTCGGGGCTCAGTCGAAAGACCGCCCGTTTCACCGTGAGGGAAAGCCCACTCATCACGAGGTTCCTTGGGATATTGGGCGAATGACGCGGCGGCAAGCATCGCCATCACCCCTGGCACGCTCCAGCTCTTTTCGCAAATCTTGCGCTGCATCGGAAGTGACAAGTAGCGGGCGGGCGATAGAACTTGCGTGCAGCGCAGATTTTTCCTCCACCGTCAAAAATATGGATGGACGTCATTCTTTCGGGGTGAGACATATGCCTCTGGTAGGAGCTGCACCAATCAGCATGACTCTGAAAATCGTTCCATCCGGATCGGGCTTGCCGGCTCCGCACCGGCAAAGGGGGCCGCGAGCTGGCTCCCTGCAGCCAGTCGCCGCCTATTGCCAGCTGACGTCGTTCCTGGACCTCGTCTGCCTATGCATTGGCGGCGCCCTGTGGATTGATGCGGCCCAGGTCCGTCTGGTTTTCACCCCCATGGAGGCCGGCCTGATCAGCGTCGGGCTCGCGGCTTTCGGCTGGCTTTCCATGCTGAAGATGGCGCCAACCTCACTCGGCCGGTTGCTCGACATGCCCTGGGCCATCGCCGATGCCTTGCTGGTTCCGGCCTTTGCCGGTGGCGTGGTGGCCGCCTTGGCCTTCGGCATGGCCGATGCCAGCTTTGGGTCTGCGTTGATGCTTTGGCCCGTGGCCGTGGTGACCATTCTTCTGCCCTGCCGGATATTCATGTGCGGCCTGGCCCGCCGGGGGGTTCGCGCCGGTTGGCTGCGCCGCCGCGTGGCTGTCGTGGGCGCGACCGAGATGTCGGGCGTTCTCATCAACCGCCTGAACAGCTCCGAGAACGCGGAAATCGTGGATATGGTCGGCATCTTCGATGATCGCGATGCCACTCGCCGGCCACCACAGGTCTCTGGCGTTGCCGTGCGGGGGGACGTGGGCGCGCTGTGCGATCTTGCCGCCCATGAAAGGCTGGACCTGATCGTCATCGCACTGCCACTCAGCCGCGCCATTGATATCCTGCGCTCCGTGCAGCAAATGCAGTCGCTTACGGCGGAGGTTGTTGTCCTGCTCGATGGCGACAACAGCGCCCCGCAGGGCACCCATCGTTCCGTCATAGCCGGCCAGCCTGTTCTGCAACTCGTCCGCCAGCCGATGCCGCCCGGAGCCTTACTTGCCAAATCATTGATGGATTTCATTCTGGCGACCTTGGCACTGGTCGCGGTGTCACCCGTTCTTCTGGCCGCGGCGATCCTCGTGCGGGTCGAAACCCCCGGGCCGGTTCTGTTTCGCCAGCCGAGGGTCGGCCTCAACGGGCGGAGTTTCCAGATCCTGAAACTGCGCACCCTCACCTGGAATCCTGACGACAGCGGCATTCATGGCGTAGTGCCGGGCGATGCACGGCTGACGCGTGTGGGCAACATCCTGCGGATCTTGTGCGTGGACGAACTGCCCCAGCTGATCAACGTTCTGCGCGGCGAGATGAGTATGGTGGGCCCACGCCCGCATGTGGCCCGAATGCTGGTGGGCGGCGAACCGATCGAGGAACTGGTGCCCGGCTATGGGGCGCGCCAGCGTATCAAGCCCGGCATTACGGGTTGGGCGCAGGTGAACGGCCTTTCCGGAACCATGACCGATGCAGGCATGGCACGCGCGGTGGTCGCACATGATCTTGCCTATCTCAGTGAATGGTCGCTCTGGCTGGACCTTCGGATCCTGGCGCGAACCCTGGTGATTTCAGTCTTTGGGCGCAATGCCTTCGATGCACAGCTGCGCGAGTGGCGCGGGCTTTAGGCCAGAGCGATCTGACGCTGCGGCAAAGACCTGTGTTGTCGCGACGTCCAACCGGCCAATCTCGCCAAGACCGAGAATGGGGTGGTCGTCTTTGCTATCGAGGCAGCAAGGGCGCCGGGCAAACCTCGCTTCGTACTCTCGATCATCGCCGTGCGTGATGAACTGGGCCGCATCCGCTTCGCCGACTACGGAGGCAAGCTCCACAATTCGGTGGAGGAGCTTATCCACGGCAAGGGCGCGTGGAGCGATGTGCAGCTTTCAACCCCGAAACTTTACGCGAAAGGCAACCCCGCAACCGTCGTCGAAGGCCTTGAACTCACGGGCCTGCTGGAAAACGCCTTGGTCCCGTTTACGGGTTCGATCATCGTGATCGCGGGCATGACGGCAATTGAAACAATTGAGGGGACCGATCTTGCTGTTCCCGTGGTCACTGGCGCCACCCCAGAGCCCGGTAAGCAGGACCCGGCGCCAACGGAAGTCGTGAAAGCGCCCTGCGAAGCGTTCGCGGCCCGCAAGCAAGGTCGTCCTGTCATCCGCCTGCCGGAGCTGCGGATCACTGGCCATGCACCGCCCCGGTCAGACTGGCTGACCGGCGGGCAGTACCGCCTCCATGCAATGGGCTTCGGAGCCGGGCCAGTGGACGGGATCATGGGGCCAAAGACGCGTGGAGCAGTGAAAGCCTTCCAGAGGGCGTATCCGCCCCTCTCCGTGGACGGCATATCTGGGCCACAGACGCAGTCCAAGCTGGTCCAGAGCTGCGGCTACTGACGACCGCGCAGAAGGCGCGCTTTG
>Ga0105047_10010811_pt1 | contig 14874 bp, 10 predicted proteins | sample MAT04_FD_78384 | JGI IMG/M metagenome (GOLD analysis project Ga0105047, IMG submission 78384) | Freshwater microbial communities from Lake Fryxell liftoff mats and glacier meltwater in Antarctica - MAT-04 (megahit assembly) | ecosystem: Environmental > Aquatic > Freshwater > Ice > Liftoff... | reverse complement strand
GGCGGATCTCGAGAGCATCCTCGAGCGCATCGAGGACGCCGCCAACGACGCCCGCGCCCGCGCCAACCCGGCCTTCGTCGATCTCGAGGACAAGGAGCCGGTGACGCTCGATTTCAAGGACATCGAGGCGAAATACGCCGACAAGCTGGCGGCCGCTTCGCGTTTCCCGGACGACTACTTCGAGTCGAGCGACAAGAAGAGCCTCGCCGTCATCATCCGCAAGAAGGGGCTCGCGTTCGGGATCAACGACAACATCGCGACCGTCGATGGGGTGCAGAAGGCGGTCGATGCGCTCGATCCCAAGAAGTACCACCCCGAGATGAAGGTGCAGCTCGGCGGCGACGTGAAGAACCTGGTCGAGGAGCACGAGTCGCTGCTGGAGGACATCGTCACCGCCACGCTGATCACCGTGGTCCTCCTCGGGCTGGTGGTCTTCGCCTTCTTCCGTACGTTGCGTGCGTTCGTGATCATTGCGGTGCCGCTGCTCGTGGGCCTGACCTGGGCGTTCGGCCTGGGGCACTTCGTGGTCGGCTACGTCAACGCTTCGTCGGCTTTTCTCGGGCCGATCGTGGCGGGCAACGGCATCAACTTCGGCCTCATCTTGCTCGCGCGATACATCGAGGAGCGGCGCGAGGGCATCCCGCTGGAGAAGGCCATTCACGGCTCGATGTCGCTCACCGCGCGCGGCACCGGCGGCGCGGCGCTCGCGGCCGGTATCTCGTACTTCTCGCTCATCCTCACCGACAACCGCGGCTTCCAGCACTTCGGCCTGATCGCTGGGATGGGCATGGCGGTCTGCTGGATCGCGACGTTCACCGTGCTGCCCGCGATCCTGTTCCTCTGGGAGCGCGCGTATCCGCGTGACTACACCGCTCCGACGACCGGGATCCTGGCGCCCGGCTCGATCGCGCGCCTCCCGTTCAAGCTGATGGCCGCCGCTCCGAAGGCGTTCGCGTGGGGCGGCGTGGTGCTCGGCATCGTCGGCACGGTCTTCACGATCAAGTTCCTCCACGATCCGTTCGAGAAGGACTTCAGCAAGCTGCGCAGCACGTTCGCGCGCGACGAGGGCGCGTCCACGGTGGCGCGCGAGGTCGATCTCATCTTCGATCGTTACAGCGCGCCGCAGGTCATCCTCGCCGACAGCGCCGAGCAGGTCCCGGAGATCGTCGACCACCTCGAGGAGCAGATCCGCAAGGGCGGCCCGAAGTTCCCGATCACCAGCGTGCTCTCGCAGGACATGCTGGTGCCGCGCGATCAGGAGGGCCGGGTCGAGGTGCTGAAGAAGATCCGCAACGTCCTCAGCGACAACCTCCTCTCGCACCTCGAGGACGGCCCGCGAAAGCAGGCCGAGAGCTACCGTCCGCCCGAGGACATCAAGACGTTCACTGTCGAGGACCTCCCCGAGACCTTGCGCTCCGACTTCCGGGAGAAGGACGGCACCGAGGGTCGCGTGATCCTGGTGTTCCCAAACTACAAGCTCGACCTCTACAACACCGACGAGATCCACCGCGTCGCCGAGGTCATGCGCGACATCCCGCTGAAGAGCGGCAAGCGCGTCGAGGCGTCGGGCTCGTTCGTCATCTACGACGACATGCTGCGCTCGGTCTCCGAGGACGGCCCGCAAGCGACGCTGGTCTCGCTGATCGGCGTCATGATCCTCTGTTTCTTGCTGTTCCGCGGGCTGCACTTCATCCCGGTCGGCGCGTCGCTCCTGCTCGGCGTATTCCTGATGTGCACGATCATGCTGGGCATCGATCTGAAGGTGAACTTCCTCAACTTCATCGCCTTTCCGATCACGTTTGGCATCGGCGTCGACTACGCGGTGAACATCTACGCCCGCTACTTGCTGGAACGCAGCAAGGGCGACTCCCCGCAGCTCGCGACCGAGCGCTCCGTGATCGGCACGGGCGCGGCGGTGATGCTCTGCTCGATGACGACGATCATCGGCTACGGGTCGCTGCTGGTGGCGCACAACGGCTCGCTGATCTCGTTCGGCCGCGCCGCGATCCTGGGCGAGCTGACGTGCCTGACCACCGCGGTGTTGTTCATGCCAGCGTGGCTCTACGCGTGGGCAGGCGCCAAGAAGTAACGTCCACGATCACGCAATCACGAGCCACGAGCCAACCACCACGCGCACGCGCACGAGCACGCGCGTGCTCGTGCTCGTGCGCGTGACGGTGGGTCGTGATGGTCGCTCGTGATCGTGGGATCACACCTTCTCGTGCGCCGCCGCCTCGACCACCGCTTTGGGCGCGAATCCCAGCGCGGCGAGCGCCGCGTAGCCCGCGCCGATCCAGATCAGCTCCTTGATGCGTTTCAGCACCACGAACGCGGCCGCGAGCGCAGTGCCGCCCGGTAACTTCATCGCCACCAGGATCGAGGCATATCCGAGGTCCTGCACGCCCAGCCCGCCGGGCACTGCGAACGCCGCGACCTTCAGCACCGAGACGACCGTCTCGAGCGCGAGCGCCTCCACGAGGCTGATCGGGGCGCCGAGCAGCCGCATGATCACCCAGGTCTCGACGACGTCCATCGCCCACACCGCGAGGTAGCCGGCGACCATCGCGAAGCTGTGGAACGGGGGCAGATCGGCCACCGCGCGCAGGCGATCGTCGGTGGCCGCGAAGTGGTGCGCGCGCTCGTCGAGCCAGGCACCGACCCGCGGGATGCGCCGCACGAGGGCCAGGATGCGCGAGGCCATCTGCCCGTTTTGCAGCAGCGAGCCCATCAGCACGGCGAGCGTGATGAACACCGCCGACACGGCGAGCATGAGCCAGTTGACGTAGGCGAAGCCGATCATCTCGCGCGCGGCGTTGTTGATCGGATCGGCCCCGAGCAGCCCGCCGAGGCCGAGCAGGATCCCGTGCGTCATCAGGATCGCGCGCTTGCGCCCGGCCTGGGCCGCCACCGTGATCGCGCCAGCGATGCCGCTCCGCCGCGCGAGCAGCCACGGTGAGACGCCCTCGGAGACCAGCGCGCCGGCGATGACGCTCAGGCTGACGGCCTCGGTCCCGAGGCGGATCGCGAACAGCGTGGGGAACTTCGACCGCGCGCCCAGCATCACCAGGAGCGATCGGAACATCGCTGCGTCGATGATCCGCGCGATGCCGAACGGGACCAGCGCGAGCAGCGCCGAGGCGTCGAGCCGCGCGAGGTAGCCGCCGACCTCGCCGACGTCGAGCCGCGAGATCGAGATCCCGAGGATGACGACCGCGACGAGCGCCAGCAACAGGCGGAGCGTACGCGGCGACGGCTTCATATCTCGTAGGTGCGCGGATCGCCGGTGGCCAGCTCGAGGGCCACCACTTGTTCGGGGCTCAGGTTCTCGAGCAGCATCGCGATCGAGCGGTTGGAGTTGCCGTGCGCGACGACCAGCACGTTGCGGCCGGCCTTCAGATCGAGGCGGATCGTGCGCTCGAAGAAGGGCAGGGTGCGGGCGGCGGTGTCCTTCAGCGACTCGCCGCCCGGAGGCGCGATGTCGAAGCTGCGCCGCCACAGGTGCACGATCTCGGCCCCGTAGCGCTTGGCGGTCTCGGCCTTGTCGAGGCCGGAGAGATCGCCGTAGTCGCGCTCGTTGAGCGCCTGGTGGCGGATCACCGGGACGCTCCAGGCGTTCTCCTGGAGGATGATCGCGAGGGTCTCCTGCGCGCGGCTGAGCGTGCTGGTGTACGCGACGTCGAACTTCACGCCCTTGATCTTCGCGGCCGCGGCGCGCGCCTCGGCGCGGCCCTTCTCCGTGAGCGGGACATCGATCCACCCGGTGAAGCGGTTCTGCTCGTTCCAGAGGGACTGTCCGTGCCTGATCAGGACCAAGGTGCTCATTCATGCCGCCATATCAGGCCTGCAGCTCGAGCGTAACGGGCGCGTGATCGCTCGCCTTCTCCTTGGTGCGCGCGACGCGATCGATCGTGACGCGCGACGCGCGCTTCATGACCTCGGGCGTCAGGAGGTGGATGTCGATCCGCAGCCCCATGTTCTTCTGGAACGAGCCGGCCCGGTAATCCCACCACGAGAACTCCTGGGTATCCGGGTTCAGGGCCCGGTACGCGTCGGTGAGGCCCAGCGCCTCCAGCGCATGGAACGCCGCGCGTTCGGGCGGGCTGACGTGCGTGCCGCCGCTGACCTCCTTCGGGTCCCAGGCGTCGACGTCGAACGGCGCGATGTTGTAGTCCCCCGACATCACGAGCGGGACGCCCGGCAATCCGAAGCTCGGCAAGTACGCGACCAGCCGCGCGAGCCAGTCGAGCTTGTAAGCGTACTTGTCCGAGCCGAGCGACTGGCCGTTCGGGACATAGACGCTGATGAAGCGGATCCCGCCGACGACCGCGCTGATGAAGCGCTTCTGATCCTCGCTGCCGGGGAGGCCCTTCATGACGCCGGTGATCTCGTCGCGCGCGCAGATGGCGACGCCGTTGTAGCTGCGCTCGCCGGTGAACACCGCGTCGTAGCCGAGATCGCCGAGGTCATCGACCGGGAACTCCTGGTCGGTGCTCTTGGTCTCCTGCATCAGGATGACGTCGGGCCGGTTGCGCTCGATCCAGTCCAGGACCATGTCCTTGCGCGCGTGGATCGAGTTCACGTTCCAGGTCGTGATCTTCACCGGGCCATAGTAGGCTCGGGGATGGCGATCCGGAAGATTGCGCAGATCGGGCACCCGATTCTGCGAGAGCGAGCGCGAGAGATCACCGCCGAGGAGATCGAGGGCGCCGAGATGCAGCAGCTGGTGGACGACCTCGTCGAGACCATGCATGACGCCAACGGCGCGGGCCTCGCGGCGCCGCAGATCTACGCGTCGGTGCGGATGGTCGCGATCCACGTCGACAAGAACCCGCGTTATCCGCACAAGCCGCCCATCCCGCTGACCATCCTCGTGAACCCGGTCGTGACGCCGCTCGATGGCGAGATGTTCGACAACTACGAGGGCTGCCTGTCGGTGCCGAACCTCCGCGGGCTGGTGCCGCGCTACGCGCACGTCAAGGTGACGGGCTGGGATCGCCACGGCGCGGAGTGGTCGCGCGAGGCGCACGGTTTCACCGCCGGGACGTTCCAGCACGAGCTCGATCACCTCGACGGCGCGGTGTTCCTCGATCGGGTGAAGGACCCGCGATCGCTGACCACGTGGGATCAGTACGACAAGTTCTACAAGGAGTCGTTCGTCGAGCGAGCGCATGTGCTGGTCGCGAAGTACGGCGGCTAGTACGCTCGTCATCCTGGCCGCGTGTTCGACCGATCGTTTGGATCTGGTCGCGCCCGCCGGATGGGCCTCCGCGATCCTCGGCATCGAGTCTCCCGGCGCGCTCGAGGTTCAGGCGGTCGAGGGCCCCGGTCCCATTCTTCTCGAGCGGGGCGCCGCGCTCGACGTGGAGATCGTCGGCGTGTTCTACGGCGCGTCGCTCGCCGAGCTGGCGATCTTCCCCGGTCCGATCGCCGACACCACCGCGGCGCGCCCGGTGCCCCCGGGCGCGATCGCGTCGCTCTCTCGCGCGCTGGTCGGCGGCAGCCTGGACGTGCAGAAGATGCTCTCGCCCTCCGATCCCCGCGTCACGCGGCTGCGCCTGCCGCTCCTCTCGGACGCCGCGTGCGCGCTCGACGGCGGGTGCCTCGCGCTGGGCGGCGGGGAGCGGCGCTGCGAGAGCGCGTGCGACATCCCGGTGCCCATCGAGCCAGCGCCACCCGCGGCGCCCGTGCCTCCGCGCATCGCGCCGTGCCCGCCGTCGTGGATCGAGAGCGCCGATGGCTGCTCGTCCCCGGCGGTGATCACGCGGGTGACCTGCGCCGCCGGTGATGTGCAGCGCTACGGCGAGACCACCTGCGCGTCGGTGGGTCAGGCTTGCCCGCCCGGCGACTGGCCGCTCGGTGCGCCGGCGGGGGCGGCGTTCGTGCATCCCCAGCAGGCGCCCGGTCCGGGCGGCGAGGTCAGCTTCGCGACGATCACCGACGCGATCGCCTCCGGGAGCAGGACGATCGTGCTCTCCCGCGGCGCGCACGCCGGCGGTGGGCTGAGCGGACAGGCGCTGCTCGGCCTGTGCGCGCGCGACACCCTCGTCGCCGGCGCGCTCGCGCTCGACGGCGGTCAGGCCACGAATCTCCGGGTGCGCGAGGCGCTGGTGGCGACCGGGAGCGTGTCGCTGTCGGGCCTGATCCTGGACGCCGGGATGCAGGCGCGAGGCCACGTCGACGCGAGCGACCTCGCGATCACCGGCGCCGTGTCCGCGAGCGACGGCGCCGACGTGACGCTCGCGCGCACGGTGATGGGAGGCGCGAACGCCGACGGTCCCGCCACTCGGCTGGTGCTGCGGGACGCGGTGGTGGCGGGCGAGATCCTCGCGAACCGCGGCGCGCACGTCGAGATCACGCGGGCGGAGCTGCTCGCGGGAAACATCGGCGCGCGCGACGACGGCGCGATCGACGCCGAGGACGTGGCGATCCGCCGCAGCGTGCAGATCGCCCTCGCGGTCGTTCGCGGCGCGATCACCGGTCGTCGCATCGCGGTCGACAGCAGCGCGCGCTCGGCGATCTCCCTCGATGGCGGCGCGATCACCCTCGAAGACGTGGAGGTCGTCGATCGCTTCGATGGGCCCAATGGCCTGATGGCCATCGCCCAGAACGGCGGGACGCTGAGCGTCTCGCGCGCGACGTTCCGCGGCTTCCCGCAGTTCGGTTTCGTCGCCGACGGCCTGGGGACCCGCCTGGTGATCAGCGACGCGTCGATCCGCGACGCGCGCGGGATGCTCATCGTCCTCGCACCGGCGATCACTGCTCAGGCCGGGGCCCGGCTCGAGATGCAGCGGGTCAGCGTCGCCCGTGTGCAGACCGCAGGGCTGGTGCTGTTGACGAGCGCGACCGCGACGGTCACCGATCTGACGATCGAGGACGTGCGCCTGACCGAAGATGGCGCGAGCGGCGTCCTGGTGAACACCAGTCGCCTGTCGCTGTCGCGCGCGAAGATCGCCCGAATCGACGGCACCGCCGTGCGCGCCGACGCGAGCGCGGTGGTCGTCGAGGACATCGACATCGAGGGCGTCGAGTCGCCGTCCGAGTCGGTGGCGAACACCGGCTTCCACATGGGCGCGGCGGGCGAGCTCACCGTCACGCGCGCGCGCGTGCGCCGCACCAAGTCGCGCGCGTTCGAGACGGTCGACGGATCCAGCGCGACGCTCCTCGACATCGACATCCGCGACACCTACGGCGCGGGCGTCGTGACCAAGCAGTTCGGCAAGACCCGGCTCGACCGCGCGCGCATCGAGCGGATCCAGAACCGCGGCCTCGACGTCGACGAGATGAGCGAGCTGATCGGCGCCGATATCTGGGTGAGCGAGGTGACGCTCGGGGACGGCGGGCTCGCGCTGGGCATGGACGTGAGCGACGGATCGAAGGTCCAGCTCGAGCGGCTGACCCTCATGGGCGCGGTGCAGGCGGCGCTGCGGGTGGTGGTCGAGTCGCCCGAGGTCGCGCCCGTCCCGCCAGTGGTGAACATCCAGGACGGCACCTTCGCAGGGTCCGGCATCGGCGTTCAGGTCCTGCTGCGACCAGGGGAGAGGGGCAGCGTCCATCTGGAGGACGTGCGGCTCATCCGTAACCTGACCGACTTCGATCCATGACGGGAATGGTGCGACCCGTGTATAGAAGAGGTCCGTGGCGGGCGTGACCAACAAGCTGGCGAAGAACCCCGCGTTGGCTCAGCACCTCGAGGTGATCAAGGAGCGCAGCGCCGCCACCGATCAGGACCTCGCCAAGATCCCCAGCCTCGCCGGCAAGCTCTCCGCCGACGAAGGGCACGCGATCCGCGAGGCGCTCGAGGGCGTCCAGGTGTCGCCCGACGCGCGCATCAAGCTCGACAGCTACATGCTCGACGAGTTCGAGGCGCGCATCCACCACGCCGAGAGCGCCAAGAAGCGCGGCGACATCGTCAACGTCGTGGCGCTCGGCGCGACAATGGTCGGCGTCCCCGTCCTCAACCACTTCCTCTCGATCGGCGGCCTCGACAACGGCGTGAACCTCGCCGCCAACGGCGTGCAGATCGCCATCATGGCCGGCGAGTACCTGGGCGGCATGGCCGCGGTCCGCGCCGTCAGCAAGTTCTTCAGCAAGGACGCCGCGTCTTACGGCGAGTCCGACTGAAGGATCGGCAATCCTGCCTTGAAGTGCTTCGGCTTGGTCGACGGCACCGGATCCGGCCGCACGTCATCGGGTCGATCGCCCCACGCCGCCTGTAATTCCTGATCGAGCAGGTGCGACGGCCGGATGTTCTTGAGCGCGTTCATCATCACCGCGCGCAGGTGCGGGTGGTCCTTCTCGAGCGTCACCAGGAGCTGCCCCATCGCCTCGCGTTTCATGCCGGTCTGCGAGCCGCACAGGGTGCACGGGATGATCGGGTACGCCTGCTCCGTCGCGAACGCGAGGATGTCCGCCTCGGCGCACTCGAGCAGCGGCCGCACGACCTCGAAGCGCTTGTCGTCGGTCGTGTACTTGGCCGGCATCGCCTGCATCTTCCCCGCGTAGAAGAGGTTCATCAGGAACGTCTCGAGCGTGTCCTCGCGGTGGTGGCCGAGCGCGAGCTTGTTGCAGCCGAGGCGCTCGGCGACCGAGTACAGGATCCCGCGCCGCAGCCGCGAGCACAGCGAGCAGTACGTGCGCCCCTCCGGCACGTGGGCCGTGACCACCGAATAGGTGTCCTCGGAGACGATCTCGAACGGCACGCCGTGCTCGTCGCGCACGCCCTCGAGCCAGCGCCGGAGGTGCTGGCCGTCGTAGCCGGGCTGCTGCTGATCGAGGTGCACCGCGACCAGCTCGATCGGAAAAGGGAGCTTCTTCTTCAGCCGCACGAGCAGGGTCAGCATCGTGTAGCTGTCCTTGCCGCCGCTGAGGCACACCATCACCTTGTCCTGCGGCGCGAGGAGGCCGTAGGTCAGGCTGGTCTTCTGGAGCTGGGAGAGGAGGCGATTTTCCAGCTGCGACGCGTGCATCGACCGGTCCTAGCAAGGTTGCGCGGGGCTTTCCAGCGCAACTCAACCGGGCCAGACTTCGCGCGCGTGTTTGCTCGTCGGACGGCCTGGCCTCGGGCCGAAAATGCCCTCGCACGAGCGCGGCGCGAGGGACCCGAGCCGCGCTTCGATCTCACGGTCAGCAACCCTACCGAGCTCGATCTCCCGCGCGAAGACGCGGCGATCTTGCGCGCGCTGAGCGACCCCGCGGCGCTGACCTACGCGCCCGAGCCGCTGGGTCTCTCGAGCGCGCGAGAGGCGGTCGCGAGATACTATGGCGGCAAGGTCGATCCCGCGCGCATCGTGCTCACCGCCAGCACGAGCGAGGCCTATGCCTACGCGCTGCGCTTGCTGTGCGATCCCGGCGACGCGGTGGCGATCCCGAGGCCCAGCTATCCGCTCTTCGATTTTTTGCTCGATCTCGCCGACGTCGCGCCCGTGCCTTACCGGCTGGCGTGGGACGGCGCGTGGCACCTCGATCGATCGAGCGTGCCCGACAAAGTGAAGGCGCTGTTCCTCGTCTCGCCGAACAACCCGACCGGCAGCGTGCTCGACGCCGACGATCGCGCTTTTCTCCTCGAGCGGGCCCGCGCGTCGCGAACGGTGATCGTCTCGGACGAAGTGTTCGCCGACTATGCGACGACGCCGGCCTCGCTGATCGGCGCCGATCAGCCGGTGATCTCGCTCAGCGGCCTGTCGAAGGTCGCCGGGCTCCCGCAGCTCAAGCTGGGCTGGATGGTGATCAACGGCCCGGACGTGTGGGCGAGCGAAGCGATGGCCCGCCTGGAGATCATCGCCGATACGTACTTATCGGTGAGCACACCGGTGATGATCGCGCTCCCCGAGCTCCTGCGCCTCGCCGGTCCATGGCGCGCGGGGCTGTCCGCGCGCATCGCGGAGAACCGCGCGGCGCTGGCGCGGATCACCGCGGGCACCGCCGTCCGCGGGCGCCCGTCGCAGGGCGGTTGGTCGGCGATGATCGACGTGCCGCGGCTCGAGACCGACGAGGCGTGGTGCCTCCGCCTGCTGGCCGAGGACGGGGTCCTGGTGCAGCCGGGGTACTTCTTCGACGTCGAGGAAGAGGGCTGCCTGGTGCTGAGCCTGATAGTTCCTCCGGACCTGTTCGCAGAGGGCGTCCGGCGTCTCGTGGCGCGCATGGGGCCCGCACACGGATAACCTGGTCGCTGCGGTCGCCGAGGCATCTCGCCTGGCTGCGTTGCGCCGCTTCGCGATACGAGGAGTATCGCTCAGACGGCGCGCCTTGCCAGACGAGCGCCTCGGCAACCTCGCTTGACCAGGTTATCCGTGTGCGGGCCCCTGAGCGCGTGATAGACGTGCCGAACAGATGACGCGCCTGCGGGTCCTGATCGTCACGAACCTGTTCCCGAGCAACGTGGAGCCCGGCTATGCGCCATTCAACCGCCAGCAGTTCTCGATGCTCGGCAAGAAGGCCGACGTCGAGGTCATCCACCCGGTGCCTTGGCGGATCGCGCCCGGGAGCGCATCGGGCCAGCTGGTCGATCACGAGGTCATCGACAGCCTGGACGTCTACCACGTGCGCTACCCGACCATCCCCGGGCTGCCCTCGCTGAACGCTTCGGCGCTCGCGGGCGTGCTGCTCCCGCGGCTGATGAAGCGGAAGAAGGACTTCGACGTCATCCTCGGCAGCTACGCGTATCCCGACGGCTGCGCCGCGGTGCTGCTCGGAAAGACGCTCGGATTGCCGGTGGTGGTGAAGTGCCACGGCAGCGATCTGAACCGCGTCCCCGGCGATCGCGCCGCGCGTCTCCAGCTCGAGCAGCTCCTGCCGCGCGCGACCAAGGTGGTGTGCGTGAGCGAGCGCTTGGTGCGCGCCGCGGAGGCCCTCGGCGTGCCGCGCGAGAAGATCGCGGTCGTGTACAACGGCGTCGATCGTCGGCGCTTCCCGGTGATGGATCGCGTCGAGGCGCGGCGCCGATTGGGCCTGCCCACCGACAACGAGATGGTGGTCTACGTCGGTCACCTCGCGGAGCACAAAGGCACGCTCGATCTGCTCGCCGCGATCCCCAAGCTCGCCGATCTGCGGCCCGGCGTGACGGTCGCGTTCGTCGGTGACGGCCCGCTCATGAAGGAGGTCACCGCGCTCGCAGAGCACGGAAATCCGGCGCGCGGGATGGCGATGGCGGTCGGTCGGGTGCGCCACGACGAGGTCCCGCAGTGGATGGCGGCGGCCGACGTCTTCTGCTTGCCGTCGTGGGACGAGGGGATGCCGAACGTGGTGCGCGAGGCGCACGCGGTCGGTCGGCGGGTGGTCGCGACGCGCGTCGGTGGCCTGCCCGAGGCGGTGCATCGCGAGGAGCTCGGGCGCCTGGTCCCGGCCAAGGATCCGGCCGCGCTGGCGCAGGCGCTGAGCGCCGAGCTGGCGGTCGCGCGATCGCTGTCGCCCGAGGAGATCTCGCGCATCGCGGTGGTCCCGTCGTGGGAGGAGTCGGCCGACGCGCTGTTGGCGGCGCTGGAATCCGCCGTCCATCAGCGATAGTCTGCCCCTCATGACCAAGTACGGCGTTCTGGGCACGGGAATGGTGGGCGAGGCGATCGCGAGCAAGCTGATCGCGCTCGGCCACGAGGTGCGCATGGGCTCGCGCACCGCGAACAACGAGAAGGGCGCCGCGTGGGCCGCCAAGAGCGGCGACAGCGCGTCGATCGGCACGTTCGCCGAGACCGCAGCGTTCGGCGAGATGCTCTTCCTGTGCACCTCGGGCACCGGCTCGGTCGACGCGGTGGCCGCGGCCGCCTCCGCGCTCACCGGCAAGATCCTGGTCGACGTCACGAATCCGCTCGATTTTTCCCACGGAATGCCGCCCTCCCTGTTCACGCCGAGCACCGAGTCGCTCGGGGAGCGGGTCCAGCGCGCCGCCCCGAAGGCGCGGGTTGTGAAGGCGCTCAACACGATCAACGCCGACGTGATGGTCGACCCCTCGAAGGTGCCGGGCGATCACGACCTCTTGATCGCGGGCAACGACGCCGAGGCCAAGGCCGCGGTCACGTCGCTGCTCCAGGTGTTCGGCTGGAAGAGCATCCTCGACGTCGGTGACATCACCGGCGCACGGGCGCTCGAGGCCTATGTCCTCCTCTGGGTGCGCCTCTGGGGCGTGCTGAAGACCCCGAATTTCAACCTGAAAATCGTGCGCTGATGAGTGCCTGTTGCCATCGCGCGCGCCGTCGGTGAGGGTGCCGCGCGTGTTGATCCTGCCCGGTCGATCGGCGCTTTCCCTCGCACGGATCTCCGATCGCCTCGGCACACTCAGCGCGCACAACCCGCGCATCACGGCGCTGACCGCGCGCTTCGTGCACGTCGTCGACGCCGCTGAGCTCGCGCCCGAGCAGCGCGCGATCCTCGACCATCTCCTGCAATACGGCCCCAACGAGCACGCCGAGCCGATCGCCGGTGCGCCTTCCCGCTGGGTGGTGCCGCGCATCGGCACGCGCTCGCCGTGGTCGTCGAAGGCCACCGACATCGCGCGCATCGCCGGCCTCCTGGCGGTCCGCCGCATCGAGCGGGGCATCGAGTGGGCGTTCGGAGGCGCGATCGACGACGAGGGCGCGCTGCGCGCTGCGATCCACGATCGGATGACCGACTCGGTGCTCGACGACGAGGGCCAGCTCGCGAAGCTCTTCGTGCAGAGCGCGCCGCGGCCGCTCGAGAAGATCACGCTGCTGGTGCAGGGCCGCTCCGCGCTGATCGACGCCGATCTGCGCCTGGGCCTCGCGCTGTCGTCGGACGAGATCGATCACCTCGAGCGATCATTCCGCGCGCTGGGCCGCGACCCGACCGACGTCGAGCTGATGATGTTCGCGCAGGCGAACAGCGAGCACTGCCGCCACAAGATCTTCAACGCCGACTTCGTGATCGACGGGCAGGCCATGCCGGCGACGCCTTTCCAGCAGATCAAGAAGAGCACCCAGGCCAGCCCGACCGGCGTGCTCTCCGCGTACCACGACAACGCCGCGGTGATCGAAGGCACCGAGTCGACCCGCCTCGCGCGCGATCCGAGCGACGCGATCTACCGCGCCACGACCGAGCGCGTGCACATGGCGATCAAGGTCGAGACGCACAACCACCCGACCGCGATCGCGCCGTTCGCCGGTGCGGCGACCGGCACCGGTGGAGAGATTCGCGACGAAGGCGCCACCGGCGTCGGCGCGCGACCGAAGGCGGGGCTGGTCGGCTTCACCACTTCGCACCTGCGAATCCCGGGATTCTCGCGCCCGTGGGAGACGCAAGAGGCTAGCCCGCGCCGCATCGCCACGCCGCTCGCGATCATGACCGAAGCGCCGCTCGGCGCCGCAGCGTTCGGCAACGAGTTCGGCCGCCCCTCGATCACCGGCTACTTCCGCACGTTCGAGCTCGAGGTGAACGGCGAGGTGCGTGGCTATCACAAGCCGATCATGATCGCTGGCGGCTTCGGCAGCATCCGCCCGCGCGACGTGATGAAGCGGCCCGTTGCCCCTGGCGCGAAGCTGGTCGTGCTCGGCGGCCCGGCGATGCTGATCGGCCTCGGCGGCGGCGCGGCCTCCTCGATGGCGTCCGGCACCTCGGCCGAGGATCTCGATTTCGCCAGCGTGCAGCGCGACAACGCCGAGATGGAGCGGCGCTGCCAGGAGGTCATCGACGCCTGCATCGCGCTCGGCGAAAACAGCCCCATTCTGTCGATCCACGACGTCGGCGCGGGCGGGCTGTCGAACGCGCTGCCGGAGCTGGTGCACGCCGCTGACCTCGGGGCGCGCTTCGATCTGCGCGCGATCCCCACCGACGAGCCGGGGCTCTCCCCGCTCGAGCTGTGGTGCAACGAGGCCCAGGAGCGCTACGTGCTCGCGCTCGATCCCGCGCGCCTGGCGGTCTTCGAGGCGGCGTGCAAGCGCGAGCGCTGCCCCTATGCGGTGCTCGGCGAGGCGACGCGCGACACGCGGCTGGTGCTCGAGGACCCGCTGCTCGACGGCAAGCCGATCGACGTGCCGCTCTCGGTGATCCTCGGGAAGTCGCCGAAGACGACCCGCCGTGCGGAGCGTAAAAACAAGGGCTTCGTGGCCTTCGACACCAACGAGATCAGCTTCGCCGAGGCGCTCCTGCGCGTGCTGCGCTTCCCCGCGGTGGCCGACAAGTCGTTCCTCGTGACGATCGCCGATCGCACCGTCGGCGGTCTGGTCACGCGCGATCCGCTGGTCGGTCGCTGGCAGGTCCCGGTGGCCGACGCGGGCGTGACCTGCGCGGGATTCGAAGGGTACACCGGCGAGGCGATGGCGATGGGCGAGCGGACTCCGGTCGCGCTGCTCGACGCTGCGGCGTCGGCTCGGCTCGCGGTGGCGGAGGCGATCACCAACATCATCAGCGCGCCGATCGCCCGCCTCTCCGACGTGAAGCTGAGCGCCAACTGGATGGCCGCCGCGGGCCACGGCGACGAGGACGCGCGCCTCTACGACGCGGTGCGCGCGGTGGGCGAGGCGCTCTGCCCGGCGCTCGGAATCGCGATCCCGGTCGGCAAGGACTCGCTGTCGATGCGCACGGTCTGGAGCGAAGGGAAGGTGATCTCACCGCTGTCGCTGGTCGCGACCGCGTTCGCGCCGGTGACCGACGTGACCGCGGTGCTCACGCCCGAGCTCAGCGAGGGGCTCGGCAAGACGCTGTTACTCGGCATCTCTCTCGGCGGCGGCAAGGAGCGGATGGGCGGCTCGGCGCTCGCGCAGGTGTACGGATCGATCGGCGACGTGCCGCCGGACCTCGATGATCCGAACAAGCTCGTCGCGCTGTTCGAGGCGATCCAGGCGCTGCGCCCGTACCTGCTCGCGTACCACGATCGCTCCGATGGCGGCCTGATCGTCACCCTGCTCGAGATGGCGTTCGCCGGCGGCC
>Ga0105047_10010810_pt1 | contig 14874 bp, 9 predicted proteins | sample MAT04_FD_78384 | JGI IMG/M metagenome (GOLD analysis project Ga0105047, IMG submission 78384) | Freshwater microbial communities from Lake Fryxell liftoff mats and glacier meltwater in Antarctica - MAT-04 (megahit assembly) | ecosystem: Environmental > Aquatic > Freshwater > Ice > Liftoff... | reverse complement strand
GAGCGATCCCGTGTGGTGTCAATGGCTGGCGCAAAGGTGCCGATGAAAGTTGAAGGCTGTGCAGCGCGTCACTCCGCGACCGCACTGGCTAGGCCGCGATACAGCGGCCGAGCCAGTGGCACCAATTTGTAAAAAAAAAGCCGCAACAAAGGTCTAACCCTCCCGCCGCAAGATAGCTGCGCGGGAGGGTTAGACGCTCTGAATCTAACTACATGTTGTCAGCCTAATGGGATTTCTTAACCGGTTTTCCGGTCGGCTTGCCGTCGGGTGCCTCGCGCTCCCAGGCGCGCGGGCTGGCGAGTGCTTTGACGAATGCAGCGGCGACTTTTGCGATTGTACCGTCGCCACCGGTGATCACACCGGCCTCGACAGAGAGCGACGTGGCGCCGGTTTCGCCGGTATCGAGATCGGAAAGTCCAATGAGCAGTTCGGCTGCGGCGCCCGTTGCGGCGATGGGCTTGCAGTGTTTGTATGTCTCCTCGATGAACTCATGAACTTTCGACTCGTCGCTCAGAGCATTGATGCTGGACTCGCCCCCCGGAATGTAGACGCCGTCGAAGAGCACCGAGGCGGTGGTCATGAGGGCGTGGTCGACGGGAATCGATTTGCCGCTGGCGCCGACAATGGCTCCACCGTGTGGCGCGATCACTTTCAACTGAGCCCCGGAGGCCAGCAGCGTTTTCTTCATCGCCGCAAGCGCGGCATCGTCGCAGCCGTCGGCGGCCAAGGCGGCGATTTTGCGTGTTTTGGCGGTCTGAATTGTTCCCGCCATGCTCAGCGCGGGCGAGAGGACCGGCTTGCCGGTAAACTTTTTCGGCTGGAAATCCTTCGGATCGCCGTCGGCGGGAATATTCTGGTTGAGCGCGGAATCGATCCGCGCGGGCACCTTCATTCCAAGCCCCTCGGCAACGTCCGCGGCCAACTGATCGTTGATCTGCGACAGCACAAACAACATCCGTTCGCGCACCGCCGGCGTTTCAACTTTGCCCAGTTCAAAGCGGAGCGCATTGACAATGTGGGATTGTTCGACGGCCGATTGACTGTGGAAGAACATCGCCGCCTGACTGAAATGGTCAAAGAAGCTTTTGCTCCGTCCCCGGATTTTCCTGGCGTCGATCCGCTCGGCAAAACTGGCGAACCCGCCGCTCTTGAAGGGCACCTGCAAGGGGGCGTTGCCGCCCAAGGTATTGGGTGAATACGCGGTCTGTCCGCGATTGATCTCCTGGCGCATGAATCCGTCGCGCTGATTGTTGTGCAGTGGCGCGATGGGCCGGTTGATCGGGATTTCGTGGAAGTTGGGCCCGCCCAGCCGGATGAGTTGGGTGTCCGTGTAGGAGAACAGACGGCCCTGCAACAGGGGATCGTTTGTAAAGTCGATACCGGGGACGATGTGGCCGATATGGAAGGCCGACTGCTCGGTCTCTGCGAAGAAATTATCGGGATTGCGATTCAGGGTCATTTTGCCGATGCGCTGCACCGGCACGAGTTCCTCCGGAATAAGCTTGGTCGGATCAAGCAGGTCGAAGTCGAATTTGTGCTCGTCGCTTTCGGGGATGATCTGAACTCCGAGTTCATACTCCGGAAAATTGCCGGCTTCGATTGCTTCCCACAGATCGCGGCGGTGGAAATCGGGATCGCAGCCGGAGATGCGCTGAGCCTCGTCCCAGACCACTGAATGAATGCCCAGCAAGGGCTTCCAGTGAAACTTGACGAAGTTGGATTCGCCGGCGGCATTGATGAAGCGGAAAGTGTGAACGCCGAAGCCTTCCATCATGCGCAGGCTGCGCGGAATGGCGCGGTCGGACATGACCCACATGATCATGTGAGCGGACTCGGGCGTCAGGGAGATGAAATCCCAGAAGGTGTCGTGCGCGGAGGCGGCCTGGGGCATTTCGTGATTCGGCTCTGGCTTGACGGCATGTATGAGGTCGGGAAACTTCATTGCGTCCTGAATGAAGAAGACCGGCATGTTGTTGCCGACCAGATCGAAGTTGCCTTCCTGCGTGTAAAACTTAACGGCGAAGCCGCGCACGTCACGGGCGAGGTCGCTTGAGCCGCGCGATCCGGCGACTGTGGAGAAGCGCACGAAGACCGGTGTTTTGGCGCCCGGGTCATTCAGGAAATGAGCGCGCGTGAAACGCGCCATCGGCTTGTACACCTGGAAGAACCCATGGGCTCCCGAACCGCGCGCGTGAACAATGCGCTCGGGGATGCGTTCATGATCGAAATGCGTAATCTTTTCGCGCAGGATGAAATCTTCGAGCAGCGTCGGGCCACGTTCGCCGGCTTTCAGCGAATTGTGATCGTCGCGCACGGGCAGGCCCTGGTTGGTGGTCAGGTTTTGACCCTCGGCGCTGGAGGTATTGAGCGCAAGATCGGCCGACTTCGCATCCAAGCCGTGGTTGCTTTTCTTTTCGGAAGAACGATGATTTTTCTTCATCACAAACCTTTCTGTTAGAGACAGAACTGCAATGTCCTCTGGCGGGTCGGCGGAGCTTACAGAAGTTTATTTGCGACTTCAACATTGAAGTTGCAAGGAAGAGCGATTTGATGTTTTAAGAAATAGGGACTGGTTCTAGTTTCATGAGTTGATTGATGCGGCTGCCGAGGTGGCGTGTTCGGCGTAGCTGGCTGGTGGCACTGTTTTACAATTTGGTGCCACTGCCTCGTACGCGGCCGTATCGCGGCCTAGCCAGTGCGGTCGCGCGGGTGACGTTAATTCCGCTTGAATACCGTTCCCACGCCAAGGTACTATCCGGAACATGCCTCTCGAACTTCTTCCTCACGGAAAACCGCGACAAAATACAACTTACCCGGTCACGCTCACTTTCTCACCTTCTCCTGTTACCGCCGGCTCAATTTCTTGAGCAATCCCGTGTGGTGTCAATGGCTGGCGCGAAGCGCCGATGAAAGGTGAAGGCCGCGCAGCGCGTCACTCCGCGACCGCACTGGCTAAGCCGCGATACGGCTGCGTCTGAGCCAGTGGCACCATTTTGCACGTGTGCAATCGGGGCTGGCGGGCGACGAGGTTATTGGACTTAGAATGTTACTTGCGCGAATTATAAAAAAAGCGATCTTTTAAGTCTTCAGGTACGTTTTGTAATCGTGCTGGTTATCGGTACTTAAACGGGGCGCTCAAATACTTATACGATTTTTAAAAATTCTTCGGACAAATCGCGAGGCTCAGACGTTTTAGTATGGTTGAGGGGAGGCCGGACGCAGTAAGGGCTTGGGGCAGCGGAATCGCTCCTTATGTATTGCGGCGCGCGATACAGGCGCTGATTGTGTTCATGAGCGTCTGGAAATTCGACCCCGCTCATGCAGCCGCGTCGTCAGACTCACAATCGCACTGAATTAGAACGATTACTTCGCTGGCTCCTTCTCGTCTGGCGCGGGCGTTATTTTATCCTTCGGCTTTTCGTCCTTGGATTTTTCGCCCTCCTTTAATGCGCCGCTTTGCGGTGTGACTTCCAGCGATGGCGGCGGCACGCGTTCGATAATCTGCTTTGCTGTGCGCGCCGACGCGGAGGTCTCCGGAAGCTTCTTTAAAAACGCGAGTCCCTCATTGTAGGAGGCCAATGCCTTGGGCATGTCGGCCTGCGTCGCATGAATATGTCCGAGGCGGAGCAACCCCTTGCCCTTCAGCACGTAGGCCTCGTCTTTTAATTGGTGCGCCGCCGTTGACTTCTCGGCGTCCTGAATCGCCTGCCGGACAAAGTCGATGCGCGAAACCGGCGTGATCGCCTTCAGATAGGACTCTTGCAGCTTGGCTTCGCCGCGAATTAGAAAAGCGCCCGCAAGCGTCTGCGGCGGATAGGAGGTCAGAAAATCGCTGCGCGCAAAGCCCACATGCCCGCCCTGTTCGATCAACTCGCGGCTGCGCATCGTCATTCCTTCGGGCGGCAGTTCCTCAAGCAATTTTATCGCAGCGGGCCCGTTGCCTGTCGCAAGCGCCAACTCAGCCGCCCATGCTCGCAGGGAGAACGAATCCACAAGCCGCGAAATATCCGTGCAAAGCCCGGCCTGCTGATACTGCTTCAGAGCGTACGTCGCGGCTCTCTGCGCGGACTCGGGATCGGGCGGCTTTGCGTTGGCGGCTTCGTAGTAAACACGCCGGAAGGCATGGGCCAGCGAGAGCCGCGCCATGCCGGACGTGGGCTGCCGCTTCACGGCGTCCATGCACAGATTGTCGCTGTCACTGAATTTTTCAGAGCGCAACGTCAGCAGCACAGCCAGAATAACGAGATAAGCACCCGCCGCGCGCGGCAGCCAAATTTCAGCTTCTTGAACACGATCGACCAGCCCGCTCAGTCCCGCAGCAAGCAAAATGAGCAAACCCACGCTGGCAATATATAGATAGCGATCCTGCATCCAGAACGGAATCGCCACGATATTTGAGTTCGGCCCCAGAGCGCCCAGGAACCAGATCGCGCCCAGGATCGCCAGAGAGCGTCGCTGCGGTCCGGCCAGCCAGATCAATCCGCCGAGCACGCCCGCGATCGCCAGTCCATAGAACAGAACGCGCGAATCCGCAAACGATGTCACCGGTTCGACGGCGTAAAAAAAACTGAGGTTCACCGGCAGCAGCACATTGAAAATGTAGCGCCCGAAAATCTCGATGTCGGTGAGCAGCGCCGTGAAGACGCTTCCACCCGGAGGTTCGACCAGTTCCTGCTGATGGCTCTGCATCCCGATGGCGACCGCCGCGATGCTCAGCAGCACCGGCACGACCATGCGCTCGGCCAGAGTCAGCCAGTCGCGCGAACGCGCCATCTGAAATTCACGCTTGTGCGGATCGAGAATATCGAGCGCAAACAGCACCGGCAGCAGGCCCAGCGCGCTCGGTTTGCTCAAAAGAGCCAGCGCATAAAAAAACCAGACCAGCGGCCAGCGCCACAGTCGGCTGCGGTCGCCCGACCAAGCCCACAGAGCGGCGAAAGCGAAGAGCGCGCTGAGCACATTCTTCCGTTCGGAGATCCAGCAGACCGATTCACAGGCGAGCGGATGCCCCGTCCAAGCCAGCGCGACGAACGCGGAAAGTCCCGTTCCAAAACCGGCGCGCGTCAGAAATTTCCAGAGTAAAAATCCGGCCAGCAGATGGTACAGCCCGTTTATCACGCGCATCGCCGGCGCAAGCGAACCCGGCTTTACCGGCACGGTGCTGGCGGCGTCCGACGGATCGGCCGGCGCTGCGGTGCCCCGGAACAACTGGCTGTCCAGCCAGTAACTGAAGAGCGTCACCGGGAAAAAAGTGGAGCCCACCCGCGGCCGCACCCAGTCGCTTGCCGGTTTATCCAGCGCCAATGCCACATGCCCTTTGTCGTCGAAGGCGTAGAAATCAGAGTGCCAGTTGGCGCGCAGCATCAGCGCCACCATCAGCAACATCAGAGCAAAGATAATCGGCGGCTTGCTCAAAAGCGGAGCGTCTTGAGATGGCGATTGAGTCTCATTCATGAATTGGCTTCGCTTGCTCCTCGATTAAACAGTCACAACTTTAAATGAAGTAAATGGAGAACGGGCAGTGGCCAGAGAGGTCGAAGTTCATCGCCTGAAAATACAGTTCTCCGGGACCTCTATTGCCGTTCTCTTCTTCCTCCGTATTATTGAGTCCAGTGTGGATAAAGAAGATTTGAAACGATTTAACTGCCAATCGTTTCAAGTCTTCTTTCCCTTCATTAACAACACTGGACTCAATAAAGTCGTTGCTTTTACTTGGCCGGCACCACACTCGCTACTGTCGGCGCATCCGCCGGCGGATCCTTGATGATAAAATTCTTGATGTAGTAGGTCTCGGCAATACTGAACATCGCACTGGCCGCAAAGTAGAGCACCAGCCCCGACGGCATTGTATAAAAGAGGAAGAAGAAAATCAGCGGCATGTAAACCATCATCTTCCGCGACATTTCGGCCTGCGGGTCCTCGTTCTTGGGCGCGGGCGTCATCTTGGTCTGCAGGATCATCATCGCCGTATAAAGGATCGGCAGGAGATTGATCGCGTCCGTGCCCAGCAGAGGCAGTTTGAACGACAGTTTCACCAGTGTGTCCTGCTGCGACAGGTCCTTGATCCAGAGGAACTGCGCGCCGCGGATTTCAAAGGCGTGATTGAAAATTCCGTATAGTGCCGAGAAAATCGGGATCTGAATCAGCATCGGCAGACAGCCCGCTACCGGGTTTGCGCCTGCCTTCTTCATCAGGTCCTGCTGTTCGGCGAACAACTTCTGCTGCGACTCCGGCGATTTCTGATTGGCGTATTTTTCGCGGATCTTGCTCAGTTCAGGCTGCAGCTTCTGCACTTTATTCATCGAGACCATCATCTTGCGCTGGATCGGATGCAGCGAAAGTTTTACCACCAGCGTCATCAGGATCACGGCCAGTCCGTAGCTTCCAAAAAGCGTGTACAATGCCGTAAACAGTTTCATCATCTGGCGCGCAATCCAGTCCACGCGCGGCCAGTTCCAGGCCATGATGTCGCAGTACTGAACGTTGGTCCAGAGATGTAATTTGTCGGCGGCCGCCAATTGCATCTCGGCCGTCTCCAGTTCGCCTTCATTGGTGGGGCCGGTATAGAGCGCGTACGCGTCGGACTTCGAAGACTTGCCTGCTTCAACCAGATCGCTTTGCCGGCGAATGCCCACGATTCCCAGATTGGGTTCGGCCAGGCGCTTGTCTTCCGAAGACACATTCGGTTCGATCGCATACGTCGAGATGCGGATCAACTGCCGCGGATCGATCGAAATCAGCATCGCCGAATAAAAGCGGTTCTTCAGCGCGGCCCACACGTTCTGCTCGCGGCTGACGGTGCTCTCCGGATTGGCTGCTACATCAGCCGAGATCATTTTGACCTCCGGCTTCTCGGCCTCCTGTCCGGCAGCAGGCTGCGACCGAGCCGCAATTTTCGCCATAACCAGCACGCCCTGCGCACTGCCCTTCGGATTATTCTTGGGGCCGTCGAGCAGAATCCCGGCGGGACCATGCAGCGAATAGGAGAAGCAGACCGGCTTGTCGGAATTGTTCTGCAGTCCGATATCCAGCAGGATGTAGTAGCGATCTTTGTAAACCGTGTAGGTGCGCGTAATCTTGTATTTCTTCGCGACGGTCGTGCTGTACACAATCTTCCACAGTCCCTGCGCATCGAAGCTCTTGCTGTCGCTCTCCAGCTTCCAGACGCGCCCATCCAGCGTCTCGGTGGAGAACGCAGGCTTTTCGGTCTCTTCGCCTTCCCAGACACGGCAACCGGGAGCGCCGCCCGAACGCATCACCGAGCCCGGCGGGCCGATGTCGAATCCGCGCAGCCCGAAGGTGCGTTTGCCCGCCTTTATTTCAGCGAGCAGTTCCAGGCCCTTGTGTTCTTTCTTCGTCGGGTCGACGAATTCGTTGGAGAGATCCACCGACTTCAGCGTGCCGCCTTTGGATGTGAACGTGATCTTCAGTTTTTCCGAACTAACCACCGCATCGTCGACGGGAGCGGGCTCTTCGTCGCTCGCCACAGCTCCCGGGACGGGCGGCACCGGCGTAGGCGGCGTGTCGTTGTTTCCAGCCGGCGAGCCGCCGGCCGCTTTCATCACCGGCTTCTCGCCGCCAGGCGGTGGTGGATTAAGCGCCGCCAGCCGGGCCTCTTCTTCCTGCGCAATCTTTTCGGCTTCCAGGCGCTTGGTGCGCTGAATCCCCACGTACCACTGTCCGCCTATGAACAGCACGACGGCAAGCAGCAGCCCCATGATCGTGACAGGATCGAATTTCTTTTTCTCGGCCATGTAAGTCTCAATCTCTCATTTCTTGGGTGGCGGTACTGGATCGTATCCGCCCGGATAAAACGGATGGCAGCGGCAGATCCGGCACACCGCCAGCCACCAGCCCTTGATCACACCGTGCTTCTCCACGGCTTCCAACGCATACCGCGAACAACTGGGAGTATACCGGCAATGTCCGCCCATCACGTACGCCAGCGTATGGATGTACACCCGGATGGGCAACGTTCCGACACGGCGAATCCAGCCAACCGGTGGCGTTTGCGGAGCGGCGCCGGATGGCGCAGGAGTCTCGGGTGCTGGGCTCATACGGTTTGAGTTCTGTGGGATAGCCGTTTCGGGATTCCGTTTTCTGTCGGTTTAGAACCGCTTACTTGCCTTGATCAATGCCGCAGCCACAAGCGCAGTGCTATATTCTTTCACTCCTTTGCGCGGTATTAGAACGTAATCGAATCCTTGCGGCAGGATGCTCTGGCATTGCCTGTAGGCCGCCCGGAAGACCCGCTTGATACGATTGCGGCGAACCGCGTTGCCATGCTTGGTGCTCACCGAGACGCCCAGGCGCGCACGCTGCATCCCGTTCGGACTGTAAAAAACGACCACCTCGGAAGCATGTACCGCTTGCTTGCCCGCATAAACGCGCTCAAAATCACGCGGCGCATGCAATCGCTGCGCATGAGAAAGCCGTCTCTTGCGCGGCACTTCCAACGCCTCTGGAGCAGCACTCAGCAGCCCATCCATGAACCTCTCTCCCTCATGATCGGAAGTATAGGTCCAGCCCCGCCAAAACACAACATGTCCTTTGGTTGTGAAAGGCTGCATCTCCCGCGCGAGTGAAGGGCGCCGGTGACTCACGAAAGCAGGCCGTTTTATGGCGCGCCTTTCGAGCACTGAATCGTAGAGCGCGCGGAGGATTACACTGTGCGCTTGTCTCCGAATGAGTCCAGCGTGGGTAAAGAAAATTCGAAACGAATCGTTTCAAACTTTTATCCTTCATTAACGACACTGGACTCATAACGCCGAACCGATAGCTTATGCAGAAGCGTTTTTTAAGCGGACAGGGGTAGGCTGCGCACATGGCGCAATCAGCAGAGAGTTCGACACCAGCGGACGTTGGCGCATTCGGCAAGATTGCAGTGCAGTTGCGTTTCGTCACGCAGGCACAGCTTGAGGAAGCGCTGAAGGTTCAGGCGTCGGCGGCAAAAGCGGGCCTGCCTAAACGGTTGGGCGATATCCTCGTCAAAAAGGGATACCTCAGCGAAGAGCAAGTTCAGCAGATCCTTAAAGGCCAGGCGGCAAAAAAACGGATCGGCGACTATGAATTGCTTTCCAAGCTGGGCGAAGGCGGCATGGGCGCGGTCTTTAAAGCGCGCCAGATCTACGCCGACCGACTGGTCGCATTGAAAATTCTTTCGCCCAAGATTGCCAAGAATAAACAATTTCAAGATCGTTTTGTGCGCGAGGCGCGCGCCGTCGCCAAGCTCAACCATCCGCATATCGTTGCCGGCATCGCGGTGGGTTCTGAGGGCGGCTACTGCTACTTCGCCATGGAGTTCGTGGATGGCGAATCGCTCGGCCAATATATGCACCGCAAAGGCGGGAAACTCGAAGAGTCTCTGGCGCTGGAGTTCACCCGGCAAGTAGCGCTGGCTCTGCAGCACGCGCATGAAAACGGGCTGCTGCATCGCGATGTGAAGCCCGACAACGTGCTGCTCGACAAAGCGTTGACGCACGCAAAACTGGCCGACCTGGGATTGGCCCGATCATCGGAGAGCGCGGCGGACGATGCCGCGCTGACGCAAGCGGGGCAGGCGGTGGGCACGCCGTTTTATATCTCGCCGGAGAAGGCGCGCGGCCAGACCAATCTGACGGCGGCGACGGATCTGTACTCGCTGGGCGCAACGCTCTTTCATCTGCTCGTTGGCCGGCCTCCCTATGAGGGGCAGACGGCGGCGGTGATCATGACCAAGCATTTGACCGATCCGGTGGCCAGTCCGCGGGATGCCAATTCCAGTGTCAGTGCTGCGGCGGATAAGATCTGCCGCAAGCTGATGCAGAAGGAACCGAAGGACCGCTACGCCAGCGCCGAGGCCGTGGTGGCCGACATTGAACGCGTGCAGGCGGGCGGGGCGGAAGTGAAGTCGGCACCGAAATCAAACAAGTCCGCGAAATCGCATGCGCGGGCCGAAAAGGAAACCCACGACGACGAGGAGACTCCGGCCGGGTCGATTACTTCTTTTCCACGCTCGGTGCGCCGCAGACGCCAGGGCAAGCAAGACGTGGCGGGAATGGGCGTGGCGCTGGTTTTGATGGCGATTGCCGGCGTGCTTATTTTTGTACTGCAGCCATGGAAAGCCAAGCCGCTGCGCCCGACAGCCAATCCCACGCGGCCGACCCCGCCACCGCCGCCGATTGCGCCACAATACGAAACGCCTCCGCCGGCCGTCGCCGCTTCGTTGACGGTCGAGGCCGAAGGCGGGCGATCGTATCGCACGGATTTTGAAGATCGCAAGGCGCCGAATTTTGAGGCCAATCCGCTTCTTGCAAGAGCCGGCCAAAGTATTGCCGTTATCACCGACGGAAGCGGAAAAAATCAGGTGCTCAAACTGGCCCAGGTGCGCAACGCCGAAGCATCCTGTATGGTGCGGTTGGTGCTGCCCAAGGAATTGCGGCTCAGCAAGAAAGCGGTGTTTACGTTCTCGGCGAATTTCGGACCCAACGCCACGAGTCCGGATTCGGAGATACGCGTTTCGTGGGATCACTTCGAAGGCAATCGCCGCATCATCAGTGAGTGGATCATCCAGGATTCGCTGCTGCGAACGAGCTGGGTGCGCAAAAACATAGCGCTGGGCAAACCGGCGCAACATAGACTGCCTTCGCGCGAACCGCCCACGGCGCCGCAGTATCTGACGATTTATGCCGGCAAGCCGGACGAAAATGTGGACGTCTTCATCGACGATGTTGAGCTGACCGATGGTCCCGTTGAAGAGGCTGCTGAAGCGCCGGCGGTTGCGCCTGCCGTCAAGCTCAAGCAGGATCCGACGGCCGTGCAACCGGCGACTGGCGATCCCGTTCCGCCGCCGGCGACCAAGCCGCCGTCCAACAGTGGAGCGGAAGCGATTCGCAACGCGCTGTAGCAATGCCGGTTCGAATTAAAAATTACGCTTAATTAATGGAGAGAAAAGATGAGTCTACTGGTTGTTGGATCACTGGGCATTGACACGGTTGAAACGCCCACCGAGCGGCGCGCGGATATCCTGGGCGGATCGGCGGTTTATTTTTCGTATGCGGCCAGCTACTTCACGCAGGTCTCGCTCGTCGGCGTGGTAGGGACGGACTTTCCGCCGGAGCACCGTAAGTTGCTCGAGTCGAGGCGCATCGATCTGGCCGGACTTGAAGTGGCCAGCGGAAAGACATTCCGCTGGACCGGCAAGTATCACGAGAACATGAGCGACCGCGACACGCTGGAAGTTCATCTCAATGTCTTCGGCGATTTTCAGCCCAAGGTGCCGGCCAAGGACCGCGCTTCGGATTTTCTCTTCCTGGCGAATACGGTTCCCGCGCAGCAACTGAATGTGCTCTCGCAGATGAGCAAGCGGCCGCGCTTCGTCGCCGCCGATACGATGAACTTGTGGATCGAGACGGCGCGCGAGGACCTCGACAATTTACTCAGCAAGATCGACGCGCTGGTGCTGAATGACAGTGAAGCGCGGTTGTATACCAACGAGCGCGAGCTGCTCCGCGCCGGCAAGATGATCATCGCCAAGGGGCCGCATACAGTGATCATCAAGAAGGGCGAACATGGCGCGCTGGTGGTGAGCAAGAATGGAAATTTCTCGATCCCCGCGTTCCCGCTCGAAGAAGTGACCGACCCGACCGGCGCAGGCGACACGTTCGCCGGCGCGATCATGGGATATCTGGCCGAAGCCGGCGACGTGACGCCCGCGAACCTGCGGCGCGCGGTGGCCTACGGATCGGTCGTGGCGAGCTTCACCTGCGAAGAGTTCTCGCTGGAACGGTTGAAGACGATCGACCGCAAAAAGATCGACGCGCGCTTCGGCGAACTGCTGGCGATGGCGACGATTCCGGGGTAGGCGTCCTTTGGGTTCAACACAAAGGCACGAAAACACGAAGACAGAAAAAGGAAATACTGGACGTCACGGCGCGGCTTCGCGTCGTGCTTCCTCGGCGAGTTCTTTAACCTGTTGACGATAGATTTCGGGAACCGACGCGCAGAGTGAGTCGATTTCAGCGAGCCTTGTTTTCAGCAGGGCGACGATGTCGGCCAAGTCCTGTCTGCGGTGCGCCTCCAGCTTGAGCCTGATGATCGCGGCGATACTGGCGAAGCCGCAGTTGGGGCCGAGCTCGCTGGGATGCGGCAAGGGAAACTTTGAATCCTTCAGTACGGTGCCTTCTTTAAGCAGATCGAGCTTTGCGCCGGTCTGATTATTCTGCAGCGAGAAATCGGCCTTCAGCGTGAAGCCGGCCGCGCGCAGCCGATCGAGAACTTCGCCGTAATGTTCGGCATCGACGACGACGTCGACATCATCGGTCCAGCGTTCGTATCCCAAATTCTGCACAGCCAGGCCGCCGATGAAGGTTGCGTATGCTCCGTCAACTGCTTTCACCGCGGTACGCAATTGCATGATGGCCTCGCGCAGTGCATGCGGGTCGGCGTCCACTTTTCGCCCTCCAGTGATTTCAGCCACAGCGTGTTGAACAGCCAATAGCCTTGCGGCCACTGAATACGCGTACTCTTCGGGCAATGGAAGGATCGCGGCGTCCATGCAGGAATATACCATGCGCACGCTCTGAATAGAAAGACTTGAATTCCGTCACCCTAGAGCGGACGATGGGTGCGTCGTTTTCTGCGAGGGTGCGGTTATGCGTTCACTTCTTCTCCTTATAGTGATGAGCGTCTGTGCGGTGGTCTGCGGCGCGGAGTTGCAGATTCGCACCACGGATGGCCAGACGGTGCAGGGCGAGTACCTCGGCACCGACAATAAACTGGTCAAAATTCGGACCAAGTTTGGCGTCGTCCAGATTCCCTCCAAAGACATTGTCACGCTGACGGCGGTCGCTCCGCCGGCAGCAGCGGCTCCGGCCGCCGGCGCAGTTCCGGGTGAGACTCCCCAGGCCCCCGTGGTCGCCACGGGCGTGCCGTTGGGGATCGGCGATGTGACGGCGCCGGCGTTTCCGGAAGTGAAGAGAGTCGATTTTATTTCGCTGGAGGCCAACCGCGCGGCGTTGTTTCCGCCGGGAGAACTGAGCAAAGGTGAGCGGCAGGAGTTGAGCCGCGCCATCCGCAATTTCTCCGACAGCACGGAGCTCTCGCGCAAGAAAATCATTCGCTCACTGCAAGGCTTCGGGCGCGCGGCGTACCCGTTCATCGCCGCTGCGTACACGCTCCCGGCCGAACTGGGAGACCGCATCGAATTGCTCGAGGCGCTTGCCGTGCCGGGAAGCCCGTTTACCGCGTCGACGTTTGCCGAATCTCACGCCGCGAGCCGCGCATCGTATGCGGGAACGGCCTCTCTGCCGCCGCCGCCGCCGCCCGACTATCCATCCAGGCGCGATCGCATTCCGTCGCGCAGCGCGGATCTGAAGGGGGCCGCGCGCGACGTTCTGGACATCGAAAATTATGCATCGATCGCCGGCGGGCCTTTCAACGCCTTGATGCTTGTGGAGATTTATGTTGAACGCTACAGCGCCGAAAAAGTTGACCCGCTGGTGAGCGACGTTGCGCGAGACCGGGTGCGCCTGGCAGCAACCGCCGCGGATGCCGGCAAGACGCGTACCTCGTGGAGCGGGGCCGACCGCGCGATGCTGGCCGACCAGCTACTTCCACTGCTCTTCAAACCCAGCGAAGAATTGCAATTGCTGCCCCGCGATATGCTCAAGAAGATCCTGCCCACCGGCTATCCCAAATGGGATGCGGGCCCGACGGAGTGGAGCGAGTGGTGGAGCAAGAAGCGCGCGGATGTGGAGAAGAGCAAGAAGTAGCGGCGGAAAAATCCAAGAAAGAAGAACGCAAGAACCAAACAAATTCTAAAACGAAAACTCCAATTCATAAAACTGCCGGGCGTCTGGCAATGAAATTTACGAAAAGCGAATGCTGTTTGGAGCGCAGGTCAAGGCCAGGCCCTTGATCTTCGTGCGCGCAATCTCACCGTTCAATGCAGCGTCGGTTCACGCTTTCATCCACGCTGTGAAAGAGGGAGTGGACAAGGCCAAAGCGCCGCAATAAAGTTTATCAGCAATACGTTGCGAGATCGCCGATGACCATTGAAATACAGAACGCGCTGGAAAACCGTCTGCAAGAAGCCGCGAGGCAACGACACCTGTCCGTGCCGGCGCTGGTGGAGCAGATATTGAGTCAATATCTGGACGGATCGCCTGCCGATGAGCACGCTTGGGTGGCTGTGGCGCAAGACCAGCTAGCTCGGGCCTGGCCTGCCGAAAGCTTCAAAGATTGGAACCCGCCGAGTGGAACTTAAGCAGGGCCAATTGTGGTGGGCAAATTTGCCGGAGCCGGTCGGCTGGCGGCCGGTGCTCGTGCTGACACGAACCGACGCGCTCAAACAATTGCATTGGGTGACGGTCGCGCCCTTGACGCGCACCATTCGAAATTTACCTTCAGAAGCGCTACTCGCACCCGTAGAGGGGGTTCCCCAACGCTGCGCCGTGACGCTCGACAACATCGCGACCGTCGAACAGCCCTGTCTTGTTCAATTCATCTGTGAACTCTCGGAAGAACGCATGGCCGATGTATGGGACGCTATACGTTTTGCCTTTGCCATGCCGCACTGACCACCCCTTCGAAAATGCGGCCTTCACGGCATCGTTGAAATAGAGCACTTGCCGATGCAGACAGGAATGTCTGCTCCACCTATCGACTCGAACTTCCGTTCCCACGTTGTCAGTTTTTCCGCATGCGTTATGATCAGGATCGTCAGCGCCTCCTTGTTTCAGCGCTCTTTTGTGGGTCACGAAACCATTGTCTTATGCGCGATACTGAATTGTTGCAACGCATCACCGCCACTCTGGGTGCCTCTGGAAAAACCAATATTAAAGTGGGGGTCAAGGGTGGCTTTGTGACTCTGCGCGGGCCTGTGCAGACCTTTCG
>Ga0105047_10010808_pt1 | contig 14875 bp, 11 predicted proteins | sample MAT04_FD_78384 | JGI IMG/M metagenome (GOLD analysis project Ga0105047, IMG submission 78384) | Freshwater microbial communities from Lake Fryxell liftoff mats and glacier meltwater in Antarctica - MAT-04 (megahit assembly) | ecosystem: Environmental > Aquatic > Freshwater > Ice > Liftoff... | reverse complement strand
GATATAAAATTGCCACGGAGTTATATTTTTACAGCCAAACTTTAATACGAACAAATACAACTCTTCAGGAAGAACAACTAAAGCTGAACATGTAGTTTTAGAAAATTTATTTTTTACATCAATCCACTTTCACCCTAGATGATTCGCTTTCTGAAGCACTGCTCCTTCCGGTTATATTTTTCATTTTGGTATTGCCAAACTGATAACTGCAGGTGAGTCTGATCTGTCGGGACAATTCTCTTTGAAAGAAGTTGACGCTCACATCGCTGAAATCTATAGTCGCGTTGGAGTTTTGGGAGTATAGGATATCATTAAAACTCAAAGCAATACGACCTTTTTTATCAGCAAATGATTTTGAAACACCAAGATTAACAGCCGCAAGATTATCGATGGTTATAAATTCTTCCAGAAATTTGGTCATATAAAATCCACCAAATTCTATTTTGAAATCTCGGGGAAGTGAAGCATTGATCTGCCAGTAACCCAACCAGTGCCACCTGCTGGCTTTATATTTTACATCTAGGTAGGTGGCATCATAGGCATTGTATATGACCTGATTACCACCGAAGCCATCTATAATTTTTCCGATTTTTATTGGAAAGTTGAGCTGTATTTCTAGTCTTTTTTGTTTCGCCAGGTTTTCTGCCGTAGTAAATGTTTTAGTTCCTTCCAGTTTTGGCGCATTTTCTATGATGACATCATCGGTATTGTAATAAGCTACACCAAAAAATGGCTGACCATCAAAGGTAAGATTGAGTTGTGCCGTATGTATGATTTCAGGTTTCAAAGTAGGATTTCCTCTGGTGTAAGTCAAGGAATCTATAAAATATGAAAATGGATTCTGTTGCTGAAATCCGGGTCGATTTACCCTTCGACTATAGGATGATTGCAGGGCCATGTTCTTATTTAACCTATACAAGGCACTCGCACTTGGAAACAACTGCGTATAATTTCTGTCCAGCACTAAAGAATCCATCACTTCTCCACTGATGATGGTTTGTTCAGCCCGGAGACCTGCATTAAATTCGAATTTATTCAGCGTCTTATTTATATTTACATATGCCGCATTGATGTTTTCTTTATACAAAAACGCATTGGATTCTGATGCAGACCTGACATTATTTCTATAAAAGTTAAGGTCATTATCCACGGTAGCAAAGCTGGTTTTAAGACCGGTTTCTATCTTAAAAGTGGAATCTACAGGATGTTTGTAATCTGTTTTGGCAACGATAATATTTACCGGCTGATCCACGTCTTGCCGGGAAAGTGACCTTAAACTCGGTGCATCATCAGGAAATATAGTAAGATCATTGATGTTTCTGGTATTAAATGTATTGAAGTCCAGATCAATATTAAAACTCCGACCTGTTTTTCGGTCGAACTCATGTTTAAAATAAAGATTACTGAATATGCCGCTTCTTTTTGAGTCACTGGCATTTTCGGTATTAAATTTTGCATAAAGGATACTTTCCATGGCATCATACACACTGGTCCTATTGAAACTATTGCCATCACCTGTACGCGCCCAAGTGCGGAATACTGTTCCAAAAGTGGATTTATCCGTGGCAAAATAATCTGCTCCAACCCGTACATTCTTAAATGTGTAATCTACTCTGTCTATATTTTTGCCTTTGTATACTTCATCACCGATGTACCTTTCCATAATAAATACCTCGAAGAAATTGCCTTGGTTGAAAGCAGCATTTCCAAAAAGATTGATCTTGCCATTGCGATAGGTCATATTTACAGATGGATTTAATCTATAGTAATTTTCTTTGCCAGCATCTACATCGGACTGATCCACCCTATATCCGCCAAAAGTAACAGCAGCGGTGCCTTTAAATCCCAAGTCTGCATTTCTTTTCAGTACAACATTCAGGATAGGTCCTCCTGCTGCATCAAACTGCGCACCGGGTTGGGTAATCAATTCTATTTTTTCTATCTGGTCTCCGGGCATATCCCTCAGTAGGGCATTCATATCAGTGTATGGAGATGGTTTTCCGTCTACCCAGACCTGTAGATTCTGGCTTCCTCCCAGCGTAACTTTGTCTTGAAGTATAACTACACCAGGTACTTTCTGGAGAATCTCCATGGCTGTGCCTCCTGCTGCAATGGCGCTACTGGCTACATTTACGACAAGCCGATCAGATTTTTGCTCCAGGAATGGACGTTTTGCAACGATAACTGTTTCATCAAGCAAAATACCTTTTTGTAGAAAAAAAATATCTACGGTGGCGACTTTACTGTCTGGTTTTAAATCAATGATGTCGCTGTAAACATTATCATATCCTAAGAAGGATGCCAGAACGCGATAATTACCAGCAGGTACATTTTCTATTTTGAATTCTCCATTTTCATCTGTTAGACTACCCCTGACCAGTATTGAATCTGAAGCATTGATCAGGGCAGCAGATGCAAATGCTACAACTGTCCCGCTTTCATCTTTTATTATTCCTTTCACTGTAGATTGGGCCTCAATGGCAATAGCACAAATCATGAATATAAAATAGAAAATACTAAATTTCATAAGCAAATTTTTTTTTGTTAAAGACGGTAGTAAGCGCTGATAGGTTGCATAATTTGGACTATAAATATATGAATAAATATTTTTAGCATCTATGAAAGCTAGCTATTTTGGTTTTATTTCCAGCCAACATTAACGAATGAAGCATCTTTTTAGAATGTAATGTATGTGGTAAAAGCATATAAAATGCATTCATAAACGAAGACTGACAGCTTTTGGGCTAAGGTATTTATATTTTCTGTTTAGTAGTGATGTACTCTAAAATCATAAATAGAAATAAAACAAAATATTCTAAGGCAATCCACCATAAATTTTCATAATAATGCGAATAGCTATAATTTACATAAGAGATAAAAATTAAATATGACCAAATGAATACGTATCTGAATGACGTGAAAATACTGAAGAAAAGTAAACTGCTGACATACCAGGGGTGAACTGTAGTTGCAAATAATAAATATGCAGTCCAAACGAACAGTACATAGGTAAAAAATGATTTCAAATCAAATATCTTATTTTTAGCCGCCAGATAAAAATTATATCCAACCGTTATCAAGCCGAGTATAGGTCCCAGATATCTGATGAGATTATATCCACTTATTAGTTCTCCAATATATCTCAAAACATAATAAATTCCTGCATTGAATTCAAATTTTCTGAAATATAAATCCACACTGCTTAAAAAAGAAATAAATCCTACACCATTTGCCATCGGAAGAAAGATAATACTTGATATACCTGTCAAACTGATGAAAAAATACCATTTGTCTTTTCCTTGTAGCCTGAACCAAAAATAGGGTAGAATCATCAAAGGTAATAATTTTATACCTATGCTTACACTCATCCATAAAGCCCCATATATTAGTTTATTATTAAATATGTTATGTATTGAAAGACATAAAAATGAAATCATTAATACTTCAAAATGCAAATTTCCAATGCCTTCAATAATGACCAATGGGTTTAGAAAATATAATGAAAACAGTCTTATGGGTAAATTTGCTTTTTTTAACAATCTAATCATATAAATAACACCAACGATTTCTGTCAAAAAAAATAATATTTTCAAAGTTACGCAAGCGAGACCTACATCGCCCATTCGGGCAGAGAGAGCATAATAGAGTTGGCTTATTGGAGGGTAGATGGTGTAATATTGTTGAGAATTTAAAAGGTCAAACAAAGCCTGATCAAGATAGGGCAGATTTTTATTTAGCACCACTTCAGGCAGAATACCATAAGGCGAATACCCTGACACCACTAATCTGCCATCCCAGTAGAAACGGTAAATGTCATCAGAAAGACCGGGAAATACAAAAACAAGGCTTATTCTGCTGACTATTCCTACCAAAAACAGAAATTTCCATGTTGACTTGCTTTTGTATAATAGAATCAGGGAAATAAATGCCAATGTATATAATGGGAAAAACGAAAAAAAATCCTTTTGATCAAATAGAAAATCTACACAGAATACCGTAATAACGAATATCGCGGCCACCAAACCGCAATAAATGTACTCTTTGGTAATACTACTTGGAAAATTTGCTTTGTACAGCATAAGCAAATAAGATGAGATAGCCAAAAGCAAGTAAAATATGCAGCGCAAAAAATTCTTTCATGTCAAATTGCCAGCCAAAATATAATGCTATAAAAAAATACACACTCAAAATACCTTCTCCAATAGCTACATTGTTTAACTTCCTTGAAAAATAGATAGATTTTACCACATCTTCATTCTTTTTCCCCGCTCCGTATTTAGGTGTACGGACGAAGGATGATTTTTGTCCCCAAAATCCCTGAATGACTGCCAATGAGTTGTGAAATGCAAGCCCCATTGATAAAGCAAGAAAAATAGGAAACAGAAAGATAAATTTCGCAATCATTTTTATTTTTTTTTCTTTTGGCCAGGCCATTTCTACATTTGCCACGTAATAGACCAACACAATGGCAAGCAGAGATGCAAAAAAAATACTCAACTTTCCAGTGTCCAAGCCCAATGGATTAATAAGAAACAAAAGCGGAAAACTAAATACGCCCATGATAAATACAAAAATAAATATAGAACTGGAGAGTAAATGCACAGTTGCTTGTATTTTGTTATTCAGACTTATACCGGAAGACCAGACTCTTGGCAACAATTTACGTGCCGTCTCAGCTCCACCTTTCATCCATCTGAACTGTTGTGATTTGAGTCCGTTGATCTCGGCAGGAAGTTCGGATGGTGATGTCACATCTTCCATATATTTTATTTTCCAGCCTTTCATTTGCGCTCTGTAACTAAGATCAAGATCTTCGGTAAGGGTGTCAGCTTCCCAACCGCCAGCATCTAGGATACAACTTTTTCTCCACAGACCGGCAGTGCCATTAAACTGTAACATATACCCAGCATTGTATCTACCTTTTTGTTCTACCGTAAAGTGAACATTAAGTTGAAAAGCCTGTAGCTCTGTCAGTAAGGAATAATTCTGATTGGTATGTTCCCACCGGGTCTGTACTACACCTATAGCAGGATTAGAAAAAGATGGAATAGTCAGCCTGAGAAAATCAGGTCTTGGGAGAAAATCTGCATCAAATATAGCTATAAATTCACCTTTTGCTTTTTCCATACCATCTTTAAGAGCACCTGCCTTATATCCAGTCCGGTCTTTTCTGCTTATAAGGGCTATATTGTATCCTTTGTTTTGATACTCTTTCACTTTCCGGTGTGTGATTTCGATGGTATCATCTGTGGAATCATCCAGAACATGGATTTCAAATTTGTCTTTTGGATAATCCAGCATAACTATATTGTCAATCAGTCTCTGAACCACATACTTTTCATTGTATACAGGCAACTGGACAGTGACAAAAGGTAGTGCATTGTCTGATGATTGGATAGATTTTTCAGGAAGGGTATACCCAAACTTTCCATAGAAATACCTATACAGCAAATGAAGCTGCATCAGACAAAACACAGTAATATACAACAAAGAAACTGCATAAATAATAAAAAGTATATACCCCAATATCACCAGCACATTCATCTCAAATCAATTTGAATATAGTCCACAAAATTTTATGACCTGCCAGAACAGTTCCTTTAACCGTACCCGAAACTTTTGATTTGCCGATCCTTTTTCTATAACTGACGGGTACTTCTTTTGTTTTCATTTTCATTTTTGCAGCTTTGACTTGCATCTCTACTGTCCAGCCAAAAGTCTTATCAGTCATCTCCATATCTATAAGTTTGTCATACCTGATCGATCTGAATGGCCCAAGGTCGGTAAATTCATAATTATAAATAAATTTTATTAAGGTTGTTGCCAACCAGTTTCCAAAAATCTGCTGCGGCATCATTGCACCGGATTCCATGCTTCCCAAGGCCCTTGATCCGATGACCATATCAACTTCATTTTTTAATATTGGTTCGATCAGATGGGGCATTTCTTCAGGATAGTCGGAATAATCTCCGTCAATAAATACGATAATATCAGGTCTCGATTCCAGAGCAGCTACATATTCCATTCCTTTCAGACAGGCATTTCCGTACCCTTTTATAGGTTGATTGACCACAACAGCTCCTGCTAGCATCGCAATGGCTGATGTTTCATCTGTACTTCCGTTGTTACAAACAATAATATGCCGGACCAAATTTGTAGGTATTTCATTTATCACTTTGCCGATCGAATCAGCTTCATTATACACAGGAATGATGACATCTATGATGGGATTCAAAACAGGATTTTTATTAATGGCTCAAAAATAATACTTTTGCACGTCGTTATTGGTATTGTTTTCTGAATAAACCTGACGAATAAATTAAATTTATTTTTATTTTTAGGAATATTTATGATTTACACTTCGTTAAATGATTAAATTAAGCGTAAAATTGAACAAGAATACATTATCTTTTTGCATACTTTTATTGGTGATACTTACCTTTTTTTCATGTAGAAGAGATGACTACTATGAAGGAAAGGATATCAATATTACCTTTTCAGAAGACACTCTTCGTTTTGATACAGTATTTACAACCATTGGTTCTGCTACCAGATTTATAAAGATATTCAATCCGAAAGATCAGCCCATTCTTGTAGATGTAACGCTGAAAAATAGTAGTAATTCATTTTTTCGGATTAATGCGGATGGATTAAAAGGCCCAGTCGTAAAAAATATAGAAATCAATAGTAGAGACAGCATTTATATATTTGTGGAAGTGACTGTTGACCCTGATCAACCATTGAGTTTATCGCCATTTATCCTTTCAGATGAAATAGAAGTGACTGCCAACGGCAATGTATTTGTTGCGCATCTGGAAGCATGGGGGCAGAATGCCAATTATATCCCTTCCACTTCCGGAAAAGGAAAAGGTGCCCTTCTTTCTTGTAATCTTGGTGAGCGTACCTGGAATGATCCCAAGCCTTATGTGATTTATGGTATATTGTATATAGACAGTTGTACATTGATATTGCCTGCCGGAACAAAAATATACGTTCATGGAGGCATAGTAAGAGATACCAACACGATATATAATGACGGCCTGATAGTTTTTCTTCAGGATGGGAAGTTGGATGCCCGAGGTACAAGCGAAAATCCTGTCGTCATACAGGGAGACAGACTTGAGCAGGAGTTTCGGGATGTAAAATCTCAGTGGGTTGGATTGCTTTTCTGGCAACTGAGCAAAGGAAATAAACTATCTCACACGATCATTAAAAACTCCATCATAGGCATCAGGGCAGATTCACTTGCAAATGTTTCGCTCTATGGATGTCAGATATTCAATACTGGAGGCCCGGCCATCATAGGCAGGCATGCTTCTATCTATGGGGAGAACTGTATCATGTATGATAATAGTTCTTATGGCATTCAACTTACCTATGGCGGTAATTATAGCTTCAATTACTGTACAGTAGGAAACTATGAAGGGCAGAATGAAGCGGTAATATTGACAGATTTTTATTGCAGCGATCCATTATGTTCAGAAGGTATTCAGCTAAACCAACTCAATGCCAGTTTCACCAATTGTATTTTTGTAGGGTCTGATAAGGATGAGATAGGTTTGGTGCAGGCTTCAGACAATGACAATGATTTTAAATATATATTTACCAATTGTGCGGTGAAGGTAGATGAATTGCTTGATGCTAAAAATAATCCAGATTTTTTTGACCATTGTATAGATTGCATCAACTTGAAAACCAACGATAAGCTGTTTCTTAAGTTTAGAGAAAATGATTATCGTCTGGATACCATGTCTGTGGTGCTAGGGAAAGCCAAAGCTTTATCGTCCGTGACTCTTGATATATTGGGTAAAATGAGAAAATCGATGCCTGACATGGGATGTTATGAATTTTAACCTATACAAGCTATCAGCTTAAAACGATGATGGTCTCGTAATGAAGAAATGTTCCTTACGTTTAAAAATTTTGAGTTATTAAACTGATATTTGTATTTTCCTACCCATACATTTTAAAATCATATGAATCTTTTAGCGGATAAAATTCTTGACTTTTACGCAAATGTAAACTACGAAGGTAAGTTGCCGGATAGCATTGGAATCATGAATCCTTATCGCGAAAGTGAAGATATCAGGATGCTTTGCGGATTATTTTATCGAAAGTATTACAGTGATCTGAATCATCGCAAACTTATTCTCGGTATTAATCCCGGAAGGCTGGGTGGAGGTGCAACTGGAATTCCATTTACAGACACCAAACGTTTGAATGAAGAATGCAGCATTCCTTACCCTAATTTTGTCACGCATGAACCATCTTCTGTTTTTATCTATGAGATGATCAGAGCATTTGGTGGACCTGAAGCATTTTATGCCCGTTTTTATATCAATTCCGTCTGCCCGCTTGGATTCATAAAAGTGGATGGTCATAAAGCGGTCAATTACAATTACTACGATTCCAAAGAACTGGAAGCTGCCATGAAAGCATTTATTATAGAAAATATAAAAAAGCAAATTGACCTTTCAGGAAGTGACAAAGTTTGCTATTGTCTTGGGATGGGTAAAAATTTTCAATACCTCAAAAAACTAAACAATGAGTTTGGTTTTTTTAGCAACATCATTCCATTGGAACATCCTCGATATATCATGCAGTACAAAGCCAAACTAAAGGAGCATTATATAGCAGATTATCTCTATAAGTTAAGCATTTAATCGTCAGAATTTACATTACCAGAGACTTCAATTTTATGTCCACATCTGGATTTGACTTCATAAACAATGCATACAGTTGTTTGCTGGCTAGAAAGGTAATTTTTTTACCAAAACTACCTTTGGCTTTCAATCTGAAAGTTATAAGTTGTAGTCTTCCTATGGGTAGAATACTGATTTTTTCTATATCTTCATAAACCAATTTGAAGGATTTCAGGTAATTGGATACATAATAGTATTCAGGTCCAAATTCTACTCTTTTGAGTTGTATCACCGTATAATATAAAAGAATAAAAAACAGCAAATACCCAAGCAGAAACGGATATTTAAACAAAGGGGATGTCAGAAAAGGCAAAGATCGTCCGTCAATAAAAAAAAGTGCTGCGGTAAAGGTGGTAAAAAACACAATCCATACAGTAGGAATAAAAAGTTTGAAAAAAACGGTGGAATTGGAGGAAACTCTCTGCATCAGGTCAGTTGATTTAGTTTTTCTTTTTCTTTTTCTTTTTCTTTTTCATCTTTTACTACTCTTGCGGCCACAGTGATAGATATTTCATAAAGAATATACATAGGAATTCCTACTAAGACCTGAGTTAGAGCATCAGGTGGTGTGATCACTGCCGCGACAATAAAAATGACCAAAAACGCTTCCCGTCTAAATTTTTTCATGATTTCAGGGCCGACCAATCCTATTTTAGCCAAAAAGTAAACCACAATAGGCAGTTCAAAGGCCAGACCAACAGGAATAGTGAACATGGTCAGATAATTGACATATGAAGATAAGGTTGGACTATTGGTAGCTTCTGTACCCACGGAATAGCTTCCGAGAAAAGTAATAGCAAATGGAGCAATGATATAATACCCGAAACTTACCCCTAAAATAAATAGAAATGAAGTAACACCAATTAATCTGTTGGCTATTTTTATTTCTTTATCATAAAGACCAGGCTTGATAAATTTCCAGAATTCATAAAATATATACGGGAAAGATGCCACCAAACCAAGGTATAACGATACGGTGATTCCCATAAAAAACTGCTCACCAAGTTCACGTGTTATCAATGGAAGCTCAGGCGGACTAAAACAAGTGGCTTCAGAAATTGCACAAAATATTCTATAAGTGATAAAATCAGCTTTTTTTGGTGCATATATAATGTACTCAAATACTTCCTTCTGAAATACCAGCGCAAGAATGGCAAAAACAACCACACTAATTCCAGCTCTAATAACATGCCATCTTAACTCTTCAAGATGATCCAGAAATCCCATTTCGTTGGTTTCTTCAGGCGATCCGTCCGGCCCTGAAACTATTTTCTTAAAAAAACCTTTCATTTGCTTTTACTAAAGTGGCACAAAGGTAATCAAATTGTAATCAACCTAATTGAAAATATTAAATATATAAAGTATACAAATGTTTTATAATATATTAATTTTGCCCCATGAATTTTTCATCAAAAATACTGGAGGAGTCCGTCAATGCACTTTCTTCACTACCTGGTGTAGGTAAAAAATCAGCATTGCGTCTCGCTTTGCATTTGGTACAGGACAATACCAAAAAGGCAGTCAAAATTTCCGCTGCACTTATCAGACTAAGTACAGATATAAGGAAGTGCAAGGTCTGTTGTAATATTTCCGACCACGATATTTGTAATATTTGCAGTAATCCGGCACGTTCAGGGAAAAGCATCATCTGCGTTGTAGAGACAGCCAGAGATGTGATGGCTATAGAAGATACCAACCAGTTTAAGGGGAAATATCATGTGCTGGGAGGAGTAATATCTCCACTGGAAGGCATTGGGCCATCAGATTTAAGTATTGATTTGCTGATTAATCGGATAAGAGAAGAAAAAACAGAAGAAATCATCATGGCCATCAGTCCGACGATAGAAGGGGAGACCACCATTTACTACATCTCAAAATTGCTGAAAGATATGGATATTAAAGTATCAGTAATAGCACGAGGAGTATCTTTTGGTGGTGATCTTGAATATGCGGATGAGCTTACGCTGGGAAGATCTATAGTGTCGAGGATCCCTTACAATGTTCAATCTTGATGTATGCACCTATATGATATCGGTATTGTCATTGTCAATTATAATGTCAGACATTTTCTGATCCAATGTCTTCAGTCCATTCGAAATTCTGATATCGGAGAACTAAAACTACAGGTCTGGGTGGTGGACAATGCGTCAGTGGATGGATCTGTTGGTCTCATTAAAAATGACTTTCCCGAAGTTCGTCTGATAGCCAATGATAAGAATATGGGGTTTTCTGTGGCCAATAATCAGGCCATAAGACAAATCGATGCAAAATACATCCTTCTCCTTAATCCAGATACCGTGCTGGAAGAAGATACTCTACTCAGCTGTTTTGATTTTATGCAAAATCATATGAGTGCCGGTGCTTTGGGTGTAAAAATGATCGATGGTGCAGGGAAATTTCTCCCCGAGTCAAAAAGGCAAATTCCTGAAATATGGAATTCATTTTGTAAGCTGAGCTATCTTTCTGAATTGTTTCCCCGTTCGAGATGGTTTAGCGGTTATAATCTGGGTTATTTACCTGAAAATGAAACCAATGAAATACAAGTTTTATGTGGTGCATTTATGTTCATAAGGTCTGAAGTATTACAAAAGATAGGACTGCTCGATGAAATTTTTTTTATGTACGGCGAGGATATCGATCTTTCTTACCGCATACTGAAAGCCGGGTATAAAATCTATTATTATCCTCATACAAGCATCATTCATTATAAAGGGGAAAGTACAAAAAAAAGCAGTCTGAACTATGTGAAAACCTTTTATGGAGCCATGCACATTTATGTCAATAAACATTATGGACAGGGTAATGCAAAAAATTTTGCTCAATTCATCCGCTTTGCGATTTCTATCCGGGCCATTTTAAGTAGTATGTCCAGAATGATTCAAAATTGGGTTGTACCTCTCTTGGACTTTGGTATCATTTGGGTATTGATGTCAAATATCAAAAATGTGTGGGCAGAAATTTATTTTCAGGATTCGACTTATTATAGCCATACAAATATTGATACAGTACTGGGCGCTTATACGCTGTTTTGGGTATTTTTTCTTTGGCTTACCGGACATTATGATTTTAAATCCAACGTGCTCAGAACCTTTTCTGGTATTGGTCTGGGTACATTGTTCATCCTTATAGCTTATGCACTTTTGCCTGAGGAACTGCGTACCAGCAGGGCTTTGATTCTGATTGGTTCATTGGTTTCTATTTGTAGTGTCATGCTTAGCAGTTATTTGCTCAGATTATTCAGAAATTCCGCTGGCTTTGAAACAGTAGCAAAAAATATTGCCATAGTTGCTGGAAAAATAAACGCTCAAAAATTACTTCAAATTATCACCGGTACCAAATTGAAAATTGAAAATATTCATTTTATATCCCCTGTACCCGCCCAGAACGATCCTTTTTTTAGTAATGATGTAGCATCACTTCCAAAATTAGTCAAGACATTAAAAATTCAGGAAATCATCTATAGCTCTGAGGACATGAGCATGAAAGATATCATCCATTCCATGACTAGCATGGAAAGTGAAGTTTCATTCAGGATTGGTGGAGATGATTCACTGAGTATAATAGGAAGTAAAAATAAAAACCAACAAGGAGAGCTGTACAGTCTTGATATCATTTACAATCTTTCTGATCAACAAAATAGAAGATATAAGCGACTGACAGACATTGTGTTTTCGATTATTTTTGTAGTATTTTTTCCACTTCTGATGGTTATTAATGGGTTTAATTTTGGTATAATCAGAAATATTTTTTCCGTAATAGCAGGAAACCATACTTGGCTTGGTTACGGGGGTACTTATGCTGATTACAGTTTTTTGCCTGAGCTGGTATCTGGCGTCATCAAATATCCATTATCCACCAAAAAAAATAGTTACACAGAAGACCATTTTAAAAGGATGAATATTATCTACGCCAAAGAATACAATGTGCTGCATGATATAATCGTCATTTGCAACAACCTTCATAAATTATCAAATAAGGTGTAAGTTTTCTGTCCAATATTACTTTATAAAAATACCTTATCTTTACCACCAAATCAACACTTTAAAGTTTGAATCCTGTATTATTACATCAAATAAAACAAGCTGCGACAGAGTTGCTCCCTGAGATTATCCAAGCAAGGAGATATCTGCACATGCATCCGGAACTTTCATTTCAGGAGAAAAAAACATCTGCGTGGCTGTGTCGCAAACTTGATGAACTTCATATACCATATACCACAGGTTGGGCAGGAAGCGGCATTGTTGCAGAAATACATAGTAATTTATCATCGCTTGTGATTGCACTACGAGCGGATATGGATGCATTGCCCATTCAGGAAGCCAATGATACAGAATATGCGTCGCTCAATAACGGTATTATGCATGCCTGTGGTCACGATGTACATATGGCTTCACTGCTGGGTGCTGCCATGATATTAAATAAAGTAAAAAGTGAACTTCCTTACTCTATACGAATTATTTTTCAACCTGGAGAAGAAAAACTGCCTGGGGGCGCCAGTATGATGATTAAGGAAGGAGCACTTCAAAATCCTGAACCAATGTGTATTGTAGGGCAGCATGTATTCCCATCCCTGGAAGTAGGAAAAGTAGGTGTACGTCCCGAACTCTATATGGCATCTGCAGATGAAATCTATATTACTGTTTCCGGTAAAGGCGGACATGGAGCTATGCCAAATGAATGTACAGATACAATACTTACGGCAAGTCAGATGATTGTAGCCCTCCAGCAGATTGTCTCCAGGCGGAACAATCCTTCTATTCCTTCTGTACTGAGTTTTGGTAAATTTAATACCATAGGTGGTGCTACCAATATTATTCCGGACAAAGTTATGATCGAAGGCACGTTTCGTACTATGGACGAAATATGGCGATCTGAAGCTCACGAGCTAATTGCTGACGTAGCAAAAAACACCTGCAAGGCATACGGGGCAGATGTCAATGTGAATATTATGAAAGGATATCCATGCCTTATCAATGACTCAGCCCTGACTTCAAAGGTACGTAAATCAATGGTGCAATATCTGGGAGAGGAAAATGTGGTAGACTTGCCCATAAGGATGACATCAGAAGATTTTGCATTTTACGCTCAGGTTATTCCCGCCTGTTTTTACCGATTGGGTACAGGCAATCTGGAAAAAGGAATAAAATCTGCAGTGCACACGCCGACTTTTGACATAGATGAATCTGCTTTAGAGATTGGTATGGGATTAATGGCTTGGATTGCCGTCAGTCAACTGTAAGCTTTTTAGACGTAATCCTGAGTATGGTTTTTGTCTCCTGATCAACCCTGACTTTTTCAGAAACTCTGTAGCCAGGTATAGCTATGATATTCTCTTGATCTCTCAAGACCATTATATTTTCTTTTTCAAAGCCTGATATTTTATTATTGATCAGAAAGTCCTTTACTTTTTGAGATTTCCCTTTCATACCCAATGGGGTGAAGGTATCACCCGGTTTCCAGGGCATTAGTGTCAAAGGGAATGTCAAATCATTGGTATCCAGATATAATTTATTCTGTTCAAAGTCAAATGTTTCTGAATTAGTAATCAGATCAAATTGTAAGGTACATTCATTCATTTTAACCTCCATCGGAGGTTCAATTAACATAGGCCATTCATATTTGTCTCTTACTTCTTTGTGTCTTACCAAAAGCGATTCTCTATCTGTCAAAGCTTCGTATCGGGCCGAAAAATACCTATTACCCGTAGACTTTCTTTTTTGTAGTATATTGGTACACTGCGTTGAATTGAATCCATATGGTTTGATCATTTGATAAAGCAATTCAATCCCCGTTGCATTGTCTTTAATACCAGATAGGTCAATAGCAGTCATATTTTCCTGCTTTTTTATCCATTTCCCCGTATATTCTTTTACAAGAAATTGGAGCAGATGACTGCTATTTTTTAGATTTTTTATACTTAATGATATACCATCTTTTGATCGGTCATCCATGGTATATATAGCTGGCAGTACATGATGCCTTACCCTATTTCTCATGTATTTGTCAGAATTATTGCTGCTATCTTCCCTATAGCTTATATGATTTTTTTGGACAAAATCCAGTATTTCATTTCTGTCTGCAAAAAGTAGAGGACGAATGATATTATTATTTTTTTGCAAAAAACCATCCAATCCATCTAGACCACTGCCTCGCATAAGGTGTATCAAAAATGT
>Ga0105047_10010806_pt1 | contig 14878 bp, 10 predicted proteins | sample MAT04_FD_78384 | JGI IMG/M metagenome (GOLD analysis project Ga0105047, IMG submission 78384) | Freshwater microbial communities from Lake Fryxell liftoff mats and glacier meltwater in Antarctica - MAT-04 (megahit assembly) | ecosystem: Environmental > Aquatic > Freshwater > Ice > Liftoff... | reverse complement strand
CTCGCTCGCGACGCCGACGGGGACGAGCAGGCTGCCCTCGACGACCTCGCCGCCGCCCTCGTCGACGGGGTCCCGGTCGGGTACTGCCGGCTGTTCCTCGACGAGGGCGCGCCCATGGAGTCGCTGCTCGAGGCGGTCGCCGGGCGGCGCCGCAGCAGCGAGGCGGGCGGCTATGCGGACGGCATCCTGGCGGTGTCCCGGCAGCGGCCCGGGGCCGAGCCTGCGACCACCGACGACGGCACAGGTCTGAGCGACCGCGAGCTCGAGGTCCTCCGCCTCCTGGCGACCGACCTGACCGGTCCCGAGATCGCCGCCCGCCTGTACGTGTCGGTCAACACGCTGCGCACCCACACCAAGCACATCTTCACCAAGCTCGCGGTGAACACCCGCCGCTCCGCCGTCAGCCGGGCGGCCGAGCTACACCTCCTCTGAGCGGCGCAGGCGACGGCGGCGACCGCGACCGCGACCGCGACGACGACGACGACGACGACGCAAGCACGGCCGAGTGGCCGCCGAGGATCACCAACGAGGTCACATCACGTGGTGACGCCCGGTCACCACATCCGCTCCTACGGTCACTGACATCGCCGGACACCCGCCCGGCACCCGTCAGGGAAACCAGACTTGAGGAGCACCGTCATGAACGTCACCAGCAGCGGACTCACGAAGGCCGCAGGCGCTGCCGCGGTCGCCGCCGGCACGATCTTCATCGCCGTCCAGATCAACCACCCGCCCCATGACGCGTTCACCACCGAGACGAGCCAGTGGGTGGCCCGCAGCGGCGCCAAGGCCGTGATGTCGGTGCTCGCCCTCGTGGGCATCACCGGCATGTACCTGCGCCAGTACGCCAAGGCCGGGCTCCTCGGTCTGGTCGGCTACCTCGTGTTCGCTGCCGGCTACCTGGGGATGTTCGGGGTGCAGATCATCGCCCTCACGGTGCTGCCCAACCTGACCGGCACCGAGCCCGGCTTCGTGAACGACGTCGTCGCTGCGGCGGCGGGTGCGTCGCCGAACGGTGACATCGGTGGCCTGCAGACCCTGTTCAACCTCAGTGGGGCCGGCTACATCCTCGGGGGCCTCCTGTTCGGCATCGCCCTCTTCCGCACCGGCGTGCTCTCGCGGTGGGCCGCCGTGCTGCTGTCGGTGAGCGCGGTCGCCACGGCCACACTCGCCGTGCTGCCGGAGTCGTTCAGCCGCCCCCTCGCGGTGCCGCAGGCCATCGCGCTCATCGGCCTCGGGGTCTCCCTGTGGCGCAGCCACACTGACGCGGTCACCGACTCCAACACCGTCTCCAACACCGACTCCAACAGCGCAGCGACCGCCCCGACCGGTGAGTACGTGTCCCGATGAACCACCGCACCCGCACCCAACCGGGCCGGCCCGCCAGCACCGCTGGCTGGCCGGTTCCGGCCGCCCTCATCGCGCTGTCCGCGATCCCACTGACGTTCGGGACGCTGCGCCTGGTCGAGCTGGCCGGCGGACCGGCCGTCATGCCGGCCGACGAGCGGTTCACCGGGTTCCCGGTCGCACTCGCCCTGCACGTCGCCGGCTCCGCCGTCTACGCCCTGGTCGGGGCCTTCCAGTTCGCGCCGCGGTTCCGTCGCCAACGCCCGGCCTGGCACCGCCGCGTGGGTCGGCTGGTCGCGGTGGTCGGCCTGGCGGTGGCCGGGTCGGCGTTGTGGCTGACGCTGTTCTACGCGCGCCACCCGGGCACCGGCGACCTGTTGTACGGCGCACGGCTCGTCGTCGCACCAGCGATGGCGGCGTTCCTCGTGCTCGGGTTCGCGGCCATCCGTCGGCGCGACATCGCCGCCCACCGGGCCTGGATGATCCGCGCGTTCGCCCTCGGGCTCGGGGCGGGCACCCAGGTGCTCACCGAGGGCTTCGGCGGCGCCCTGCTCGGCACCGACGGGGTCCGTGGTGACGTGCTGAAGCTCGCCGCCTGGGTCATCAACCTGGGGGTCGCCGAGTGGGCGATCCGTCGGCCCGCCCGGCGCAGGGCACGCCGGCCGCTGTCGATCCGCGCGTCCGGCACCCACCCGGCCAGGGCGCGGTCGTGAGCAGCACGGCATCCGGCGCCACCGCCTGTGAGATCACGCTCGCGGGACACCTGGGCGACCAGTGGCGCGACCGCCTCGGCAACCTCGACATCTGCCACAACGACGACGGCACCACCACCCTCACGGGTCGGGTCGCCGACCAGGCCCAGCTGCACGGGGTGCTGGCCGGCCTGCGCGACATCGGCGCCGCGCTGCTCGAGCTGCGCGCCACACCGCGGGCGCCCGCTGAGCCCGCTCAGCCCAGTGCGCCCGCTGAGCCCAGTGCGCCCGGTGAGCCCAGTGCGCCCGGTGCGCCCGGTGCGCCCGGTGCGCCCGCCCCGGCCGCTCCGGCGCTCGGCCGACGGCTGCACACCGCGCGGCTCACGCTGCGCGCGGCCACCGCCGACGACGCCGACGCGACGTGGGCCTTCCGGCGACTCGAGCCGGCGAACACGTGGCTGACCGGACACCCCGGCACCATCGAGGGGTACCGACAGCTGTTCGCCGATCCCGCCCGCCTGGCGGCCACCGTCGTCGTCCAGCTCGGCCACGAGGCGCACGCCCCGGTCATCGGTGACCTCATGCTCCGCCGCGAGGACGCGTGGGCCCAGCGGGAGGTGGCCGAGCGGGCGCGGGGGGCACAGGCCGAGCTCGGATGGGTGCTGGACCCGGGCCGCACCGGCCTCGGGTACGCCACGGAAGCCGTTCGCGAGCTGCTCCGCCATTGCTTCGAGGACCTCGGCGTCCACCGCGTCACCGCGAGCTGCTTGCTCGACAACAGCTCTTCCTGGCGCCTCCTGGAACGCGTCGGGATGCGCCGGGAGACCCTCGCGGTCCGCGAGTCCCTGCACCGCTCCGGCCGCTGGCTCGACGCCGTCGGCTACGCCGTGCTCGCGGACGAGTGGTCGGCCCCTCGAGGCACGGCACCGGCCGGAAACCCGCGCGACCACCGCGCCGCCCTCCGGTAGCGTCCGACGGGTGACCGAGACGACCGCCAGCACCCGCCAGCCCACCGCCGTCGACGCCGTCGCCGACGCCCACTTCGACGCCGTGGTGGCGTCGAGCCCGATCGAGGCCACCTACCTGGGGGTGCCGGGGGGCGAGACCGACCTCGACGACCTCTCGCCCGACGGCTACGCCCACCACGCGCAGATCGCCCGCGACACCCTGGCCCGCCTCGACGCCGTGGAGGCCGTCGACGACGTGGACCGGGTCACCGTCGCCGCGATGCGAGAGCGCCTGGGGCTCACTCTCGAGAACCACGAGGCCGGGTACGACCGGATGGAGCTCAACGTCATCGCGTCGCCGCTGCAGGGGGTCCGCGACGTCTTCGACCTGATGCCGACCGCGACCGAGGACGACTGGGCGATCATCGCGACCCGGCTCACCAAGGTGCCGACGGCGCTCGAGCAGTGGGTCACGACCCTGCGCCAGTCGACCGACCGGGGGCTCGTGACACCGCGCCGTCAGGTGAGCGAGTGCATCGAGCAGTGCCACGAGCTCACGAGCACCGACGGCTTCTTCGCCACCTTCCTCGCGAACGCGTCCGCCGACGGCACGCCACTGGGCGACAGCGTGCGCGCCGACCTCGAGCGCGGCGTCGAGTCGGCGGCCACGGCCTACCGGCGCGTCGGTGAGAACCTGCGTACCCACCTCCTGGAGTTCGCCCCGATGTCGGATGCCGCGGGCCGCGAGCGCTACCAGCTCGCCTCCCGACAGTTCCTGGGCGCCACCGTCGACCTCGAGGAGACCTACGACTGGGGGCAGGAGGAGCTCGCCCGGATCGCGGCCGACATGCTCGCCACGGCCGACCGCGTCGTGCCCGGGGCATCGGTCAAGGAGGCCATCGAGCACCTCGACCGCGACCCGCGCTACGTGCTGCACGGCACCGACGCGCTGCGGGAGTGGATGCAGGCCCGCGCCGACGAGGTCATCGCCGACCTGGCCGACACGCACTTCGACATCCCCGAGCCGGTGCGCACCATCGAGGGCCGGATCGCCCCCACCCAGACCGGCGGCATCTACTACACCGGGCCGAGCGACGACTTCACCCGGCCGGGCCGGATGTGGTGGTCGGTGCCCAGGGGCGTCACGGAGTTCGGCACCTGGCGCGAGCTGACGACCGTCTACCACGAGGGCGTGCCGGGCCACCACCTCCAGGTCGCGCAGACGGTGTACCGGCGCGAGCTGCTCAACAAGTGGCGCCGGATGATGTGCTGGGTCAGCGGCCACGGCGAGGGCTGGGCGCTCTACGCGGAGCGCCTGATGGCCGAGCTCGGCTACATGGACGACCCGGGCAACTACCTCGGCCTGCTCGACGGCCAGTCGCTGCGGGCGGCCCGCGTCGTGCTCGACATCGGCGTGCACTGCGGCTTCGAGGCGCCCGCCGAGGTCGGTGGCGGCAGCTGGACCTACGACAAGGCGTGGGCGTTCCTCGACGCGCACGCCAACCAGGGCGAGGAGATGCTCCGCTTCGAGCTGAGCCGCTACCTCGGCTGGCCGGGGCAGGCGCCGAGCTACAAGATCGGCGAGCGGCTCTGGCTGCAGCTGCGCGACGAGGTGGCCCAGCGCGAGGACGACGCCTTCTCGCTCAAGGACTTCCACCGCCGCTCCCTCGACCTCGGCTCCGTCGGCCTCGACGTCATGCGCCAGGCGATCCTCGGCTGACCGGTCTCAACGGCATACTTTCCTCACCTGAGGAAAACTTGTGGTCGACGAGGAGGCACCGTGCCCGGCACCCGGGGTCGCAGACCCGCCGGCAGCGGCACGCGCGAGGCGATCCTCGCCGCCGCGTCGCGGGCCTTCGCCGAGCAGGGCTACCCGCGAACCACGCTGCGGGCCATCGCGCGCGAGGCGGGTGTCGACACCCGGTTGGTCACGCACTACTTCGGCAGCAAGCAGGACCTCTTCCTCGCCGTGGTCGAGCTGCCGTTCGACCCCGAGCAGGTGATGCCGGCGCTCCTCGCACCCGGACGTGACGGCGTCGGCTTCCGGCTCGCTGCCTTCGCGGTCGGCATGATGGACGACCCCGACGCCCGACGCACGATGACCGGCCTGCTGCGCGCCGCGGCATCCGAGGAGGCGGCGGCAGCCCGGGTGCGCGACCTGCTGGTCGAGCGGCTGCTCGGGCCGCTGGCCCATCACCTCGGCGGCGACGACCCCGAGCTGCGCGCCTCGTTGACCGGCGCACAGGTGGCCGGGGTGGTGTTCGCCCGGCACGTCATCGGCCTCCCCCGCCTGGCCCAGGCCTCCCCGGACGAGCTGGTGGCGGCCATCGGGCCGGTGCTCGAGCACTACCTGACGGGCGACCTGTCCCCCACGACCCCGTAACGACGACAATCCTCTCGTGGAGCTCGCCGCACTCGTCGTCGCCATCGTCCTCGCCGTCATCCTGGTCAGCCGGGTGACGCCGGCCGGCGTCCCGACGCCCATCGCCCTGCTCGTCGTGGGAGCCGTGGTCTCGTTCGTCCCCGGGGTGCCCGAGGTGCGCCTGTCGAGCGAGCTCGTGCTCTCCGGCCTGCTGCCGCCCCTGCTGTACGCCGCCGCGCTGTCGACCTCACTGCTCGACGTGCGGGCACACCGCGGCGCCATCCTCGGCCTGTCCGTCGGGCTGGTGCTGTTCACGGCGTCCGGCGTCGGGCTCGTAGCGTGGCTGCTCCTGCCCATCCCGTTCGCCCTCGCGCTCGCCCTGGGCGCGATCGTCGCCCCCCCGGATGCCGTCGCAGCCACGTCCGTGGCCCGGCGGATCGGGCTCCCGCGGCGGATCACGACGATCCTCGAGGGCGAGTCACTGCTCAACGACGCCACCGCGCTGGTGACGTTGCGTACCGCCCTGGCGGCCTCGGGCCTGGTCGCGCACGGCGTCAGCAGCCCCGGCGAGAACACGCCGGAGGTGACCGTGACGTCGGTGGGCGTCGACCTGCTCGTCGCATCGGTCGGTGGCGTCGCCATCGGAGTGCTGGCCTTCCTGGTGATCGCCCTGCTGCGCAAGCGCCTCACCGAGGTGCCGGCCGACACCGCCCTGTCGTTCGTCGCGCCGTACCTGGCCTACGTGCCGGCCGAACGGGTGGGCGCCTCCGGGGTCCTGGCCGTGGTCACCGCCGGGCTGCTGCTCGCCCACAAGGCGCCGGTTCTCCAGACCGCCCCGTCGCGGCTGTCGGAGCGGATCAACTGGTCGAGCATCACCTTCGTGCTCGAGAACGCGGTGTTCCTGCTCATCGGTCTGCAGATCGCGGGGCTGCTCGACGACGTCGCCAACGACGACGAGCTGTCCGTCGCGCGCACGCTCGTGGTCGGTCTGGCCGTGCTCGTGACCTGCCTGGCCCTGCGCCCGGTGTGGATGATCCCGTTCACGCTGCTGACGTCCCGGCATGCCGGCGACGGCCCCGCCGAGCGCCGCGACCGCGTGCGCGGCGCCCTCGTCGGGTCGTGGGCCGGCATGCGAGGCGTCGTCACTCTCGCCGCCGCCCTGACCCTGCCCGAGGGCACCCCGCTGCGCGCCCAGCTCGTCGTCATCGCCCTGGTCGTCACCGTCGGCACCCTGCTGCTGCAGGGCTCGACCCTGGCCGCGCTCGCTCGGGGCCTCGACGTGCGTGGCCCGGACCCACGCGAGGACGCCCTGCAGGAGGCGACCGTGCTCGGCGCCACGACGGGTGCGGGGCTGCGGCTCATCGAGTCCGACCCCTCGGCCGACGGACCCACCGTCGCGGCGATCCGCGAAAAGGCGACCGCTCGGGTCAACCGCAGCTGGGAGCGCCTGGGCACCCTGGGCCCAGGCGACGACGAGACCCCGAGCGGGGCGCGGGCGCGCGTGCGGACCGAGATGATCCGCGAGGAGCGCGCCGAGCTGCTGCGCATCCGTGACCTCGGGGGGGTCGACCATGAGGTGCTCACCGCTGTGCTGGGCCAGCTCGACGCCGAGGAGTCGGCACTGCTCTGGGGGGCGACCCGCTCCGGCACGATGCGGAACTCACCCCTGCGGGCGCCGGACCGGGTCGCCGGGGCCTGCGAGCACCTCGTCGCCGCGCAGACGCCCCGGGCGCCGACGACGGCCGAGGGCTGCCCCACCTGCCTCGCCGAGGGCCTCAGCTGGGTGCACCTGCGTGCCTGCGCCGAGTGCGGCCAGGTGGGCTGCTGCGACTCCTCGGCCGGCAAGCACGCCACGGCGCACTTCCACCGGCATGGTCACCCCGTGATGCGCAGCATCGAGCCGGGCGAAGCCTGGCGCTGGTGCTACGCCGACGAGCTCCTCGGCTAGGGGCGCCCCGGGTCGACCGGTGACCATCGCGCCGACTCGACTCGGCTGCTTCCAGCCCGTCAGAACGGACCGGGCGGCGTTACAGTGGACGAGCACGCCTCCCTGGACCCCGGTGGCTACATTTCGCCCACCGCAGGAGTCCGACATGGCAGCCATCCAAGGGCAGCACCCGGCCCGGGTCCGCTCGTGCGCGACTCGCTGGGCCGGGCCCACGGGCGCGGTCCGCACGCGCGTCGACCCGGACGACGCCCCGGTGGCTGGGCCGGGCCCCACCAAGCACGCTGGCGCCAGTAGTGAGACGCACACTGGCGCCAGTGGTGATCGAAGAACCGCCGGTTCGTCCTGTCTCCCCCCGGGTGTGACGGATCGCCGGCCCGAAGGAGTCCGCCCCGGGTGGTGACGGCGGACTCCGGGCCGTCGCGCGGGGTTGGTCTCCCTGCACCAGCACCGCGCGACGGCCACTTCCTCGACGACGGGGGAAGCGACCCTCAGGCGCCCTGCACCACCACGTTCCCGTAGGTCTCGCGCGCCTTCTCGAGCGCCGCCACGTAGCCGGCTCGCTCGTAGGCGGTCTGGTCGACCCCGACGGGCACCGCCAGCCGGCCCCGGAACTCGTCCGGGGTCGAGAAGCCGCGGTGCCGCATCCAGTCCTCGAGCCCGTCGAGCAGCACCGCGGCGTGGCCGAGCCCGTGCCGCAGCAGCGCCGACGCGGTCATGACGACGTCCGCTCCGGCGAGCAGGTACGCGGCGACGTCACCGGCGCCCTCGACGCCGGTCGTGCCCGCCAAGGATGCCGTGACGTGGCCGCGCAGGATCGCGATCCACGTGCGCGGCAACCGCGCCTCCGCCGGTGAGGACAGGCCCACGCCGGGGGCGACGGTCATCGTCTCGGGGTCGACGTCGGGTTGCAGGAAGCGGTTGAAGAGCACCAGCCCGTCGGCACCGGCGAGGTCGAGCCGCATCGCCAGCTCGCCCGTGGAGCTGAAGTACGGGCTGAGCTTCACGGCGACGGGCACCGACACGGCATCCTTGACCTGGCGCAGGATCTCGACGTGCCGGTCCTCGACGTCACGGGCGCGCGTGTGCGGGTCACCGGGCACGACGTAGATGTTGAGCTCGATCGCGGCGGCCCCGGCATCCTGCATCGACCGCGCGAAGCGGGACCACCCGCCCGGGCTGCTTCCGTTGAGGCTGCCGATCACCGGCACGTCGACTGCGAGGCTGGCCTGCTCGAGCAGGTGCAGGTAGTGCGCCGACCCGACCGGCTGGGTGGTCGGCACCGACGGGAACCACGTCTGCGCCTCACCGAAGCTGTCCTCGTGGGTCTCGGTGATCATCAGGTCGCGCATCTGCTCGCGATGCACCTGCTCCTCGAAGAGCGAGTAGAGCACCACCGCCCCGACGCCGGACCCGGCCAGGGCCCGCACCCGGTCGACTCCCTGGGAGAGCGGCGAGGCGCTGGCCACGAGCGGGTTGCGCAGTGCCAGACCGAGATAGCTTGTCGACAGATCGGTCACCGGGTCCTCCTCGGGTCCGCGGCGAACCGGTCGGCGCCGCGTGTCGCCATCTCCTCGTACGTCTGCCAGCGCTGGGCGACCGCCTCCTGGGCGAGGCCGAGCAGCCGCTCGGCCTCGGCGGGGTCGGCGTTGCGCAGCATCCGGTAGCGCAGCTCGTTGTAGACGTACTCCTCGAGCGGGATGCGCGGCCGGGGCGAGTCGAGCTGGAACGGGTTGCCGCCACTGGAGCGCACGGCGGGGTCGTAGCGCACCAGCGGCCAGTGCCCGGAGGCAACCGCGCGGTACTGCTGGTCGAGCCCGTTCTTCATCTCGATGCCGTGCGCGATGCAGTGGCTGTACGCGATGACGAGCGACGGGCCGTCGAAGGCCTCGGCCTCACGGAACGCCGTCAGGGTCTGGTGCGGGTCGGCGCCCATCGCGACGCGAGCCACGTAGACGTCGCCGTAGGCGATCGCCTGCAGCGCCAGGTCCTTCTTCGCCGACGCCTTGCCGGCGGCGGCGAACTTCGCGACCGCACCCACCGGGGTCGCCTTCGAGGACTGGCCACCGGTGTTGGAGTAGACCTCGGTGTCGAGAACCAGCACGTTCACGTTGCGCCCGCTGGCGAGCACGTGGTCGAGCCCGCCCGAGTCGATGTCGTAGGCCCAGCCGTCACCGCCGACGATCCACACGGTGCGGCGCAGCAGGTGGTCGGCCACGCTGCGCAGGTCCTCGACGAGCGGGCCGTCGAGGTGCTCGAGCCGGGCCAGCAGCTCCGCGACCCGCGCGCGCTGCGCGGTCAGCTCGAACTCGCGCACCTGGCCCGCGTCGAGGATGCCGTCGGCCAGCTCGGCGCCCACCTCCTCACGCAGCTGGGTGAGGCGCTGCCGGGCGAGCCCGGTGTGCAGGTCGGCGGCCAGCCGCAACCCGAGGCCGAACTCGGCGTTGTCCTCGAAGAGCGAGTTCGACCACGCGGGGCCGCGACCGGCGGCGTTCTTCGTCCATGGCGTCGTCGGCAGGTTGCCGCCGTAGATCGACGAGCACCCCGTCGCGTTGGCCACGGTGAGCCGCTCACCGAAGAGCTGGGTCAGCACCTTCAGGTACGGGGTCTCGCCGCACCCGGAGCACGCCCCGGAGAACTCGAACAGCGGCTGCAGGAACTGGGTACCCCGCACCGTTCCGAAGTCGACCCGTGAGCGGTCGTTGACGGCCAGCGTCTCGAAGAACGCGATGTTCTCGCGCTCCGGCTCCAGCACGGGGGCGATGGGCGTGAGGTTGATCGCCCGCCGGCTCGGGTCGCCGAGCGGGCTCACCGGGCACGCCTCGACGCACAGGCCGCATCCGGTGCAGTCCTCGACGTAGACCTGCAGCGTGTACTGCGCTCCCGGCAGGCCGACGGCGTTGAGCGGGGCCGACCGGAAGCCCTCGGGCGCCGCCTCGAGCGCAGCACCGTCGTAGAACTTGGAGCGGATCACGCTGTGCGGGCACACGAAGCTGCAGGTGCCGCACTGGATGCAGGTGTCAGCGTCCCAGTCGGCCACGACCTCGGAGATCCGCCGCTTCTCGTAGGCCGTGGTCCCGCTGGGGAAGGTGCCGTCCACCGGCATCGCGCTGACCGGCAGGTCGTCGCCGCGGCCGGCCATCATCGCGGCGGTCACCGTGCGCACGAACTCGGGCGCATGCGCCGGCACGATGTCGGGCATCTCCCGGTTGGAGGTTCGCGCCGGGGGCACCCGCACCTCGTGCAGGGCGGCGAGCGTCGCGTCGACCGCGGCCTCGTTGCGCCGCACGACCTCGGAGCCGCGGCGGCTGTAGGTCTTGCGGATCGCCTCCTTGACCCGGGTCACCGCCTCGTCGGCGGGAAGCACCCCGGAGATAGCGAAGAAGCAGGTCTGCAGCACGGTGTTGGTGCGCCCGGGCAGACCGGCTTCTCGCGCGACCGCACTGGCGTCGACGGCATACAGGCGCAGCCCCTTGTCGATGACCTGCTGCTGCACCGGCCCGGGCAGGGCGTCCCACACCTCGTCAGCCGGTTGGGGCGCGTTGAGCAGCAGCGTGGCGCCGTCCTCGGCGCAGGCCAGCACGTCGACCGCGTCGAGCAGCCCGAGGTGGTGACAGCCGACGAAGCCTGCCTTGTTCACGAGGTACGGCGCGGAGATGGGGTGTGGCCCGAAGCGCAGGTGCGACACCGTGAGGCCACCGGACTTCTTGGAGTCGTAGACGAAGTAGGCCTGGGCGTAGACGTCGGGGTCGGCGCCGAGGATCTTGATGGTGTTCTTGTTGGCGCCGACCGTGCCGTCCGAGCCGAGGCCGAAGAAGACCGCGCGCAGCGTCACGGGGTCTTCGATGTCGAGGTGCGGGTCGTAGGGCAGGCTCGTGCCGCCGACGTCGTCGGTGATGCCGATGGTGAACCGGCGCCGGGGGTCCGCGAGCGCGAGCTCGGTGAAGATGCCGGCCACCATGCCCGGGGTGAACTCCTTCGAGGACAACCCGTAGCGGCCGCCGATCACCCTCGGCATGGTCGCGCGGTCACCGCGCTCGCGGGCCTCGGCGAGGGTCGCCACGACGTCGAGGTACAGGGGCTCGCCGTTCGACCCCGGCTCCTTGGTGCGGTCGAGCACGGCCACCTGCGTCACGCTGGCGGGCAGCGCGGCGAGCAGCTCCGCGGCGGGGAAGGGCCGGTAGAGACGCAGCTGGAGCACGCCCACGCGCTCGCCACCGGCGACCAGGTGGGTGACGGTCTCACGCACCGTCTCGCCCCCGGACCCCATGATCACGACGACCCGCTCGGCCTCGGGGTGGCCGACGTACTCCGCCACCCGGTAGGCGCGCCCGGTGTGGGTGGCCACCTCGTCCATGATCTGCTGCACCACGGCGGGCACCGGCGCGTAGAAGGGGTTCACCGTCTCTCGTGCCTGGAAGTAGACGTCCGGGTTCTGGGCAGTACCGCGCACGAAAGGGTGCTCGGGATTCATTGCGCGCGAACGGTGCTCGCGCACCAGGTGCTCGGGAACGACCGACCGGAGCACGTCGTCGTCGATCAGCTCTACGGTGTTCAGCTCGTGCGAGGTGCGGAAGCCGTCGAAGAAGTGCACGAAGGGCACGCGGGTGCGCAACGTCGCCGCCTGGGCGACGAGGGCGAGGTCGTGGGCCTCCTGCACCGACGCAGACGAGAGCAGCGCGAAACCGGTCTGCCGTACCGCCATCACGTCGGAGTGGTCGCCGAAGATCGACACCCCCTGGGCCGCCAGCGACCGGGCGGCCACGTGGAACACCGTCGACGTGAGCTCGCCGGCGATCTTGTACATGTTCGGGATCATCAGCAGCAGGCCCTGGGATGCCGTGAACGTGGCACTCAGTGCCCCACCCTGGAGAGCGCCGTGCATCGCCCCCGCGGCGCCACCCTCGCTCTGCATCTCCACCACGGTGGGCACCGTGCCCCACACGTTGGTGCGGCCGTGGCTGGCCCACTCGTCCGCGAGCTCGGCCATCGTCGACGACGGCGTGATCGGGTAGATCGCGCACAGCTCGTTGAGCCGGTAGGCGACGTCGACCGCCGCGTGGTTCCCGTCGATCGTGACGCGCACGGCTCAGACCTCCGCAATCATGTCGATGGCGTGCACCGGGCACTGCCGGTAGCACGTGCCGCAGCCGGTGCACTTGTCCAGGTCGAACCGGTAGCGCAACCCGACGCCGAGCTTGACCACGGCATCCTCGGGGCACGCTCCCAGGCAGCCGTCGCACTCGAAGCAGTTGCCGCACGACAGGCAGCGGCCGGCCTCGAAGGCCGCCTCGGTGGGGGTCAGCCCGGTCAGCACCTCGTCGAAGGTCTGCACCCGGGTGGCGGGGTCGAGGCCGACCTGCTCGCTGCGACCGTGCATGCCGAAGTACCAGAGGTTGAGCTTGTCGAAGGCCGCCAGCGGGTGCTTGGCTGCGTCCTCGTGGGGCTGGGCGCGCAGCCAGGCGTCGATCGACCGGGCGGCGCGCTTGCCGTGGCCGGTGCCGACGGTGACGGTGCGCTGGCTGGGCACCGCGTCGCCACCGGCGAAGATGCCGGGCGCGCCGGTCATCAGGGTGGTCCTGTCGACCTGCACGGTGTCGCGCTCGAAAACGATGCCGGGGATGCCGTGCAGGAAGCCGGTGTCGCTCGCCTGGCCGAGGGCCAGGATGACGGTGTCGGCCTCGAGGGTCTCGAACGTCCCGGTGCCGTGCGGGCGCCCCTGCTCGTCGAGCTCCTGGATCTCGACGGTGAGGTCGTCGTCACCCATCGAGCTGATGGTGCGCAGCCAGTTGATCCGGATGCCCTCGGCCTCGGCGTCCTGGGCCTCGGACTCGTGCGCCGGCATCTGCTCGCGGGTGCGTCGGTAGACGATGACGGTGTCGTCGGCGCCGAGGCGCCGGGCGACGCGGGCGGCATCCATGGCAGTGTTTCCACCCCCGTAGACGGCGACCCGGCCGGTGAGGGGCGCCTGGGTACCCGACGAGGCGCCGCGCAGGAACTCGACGGCGTCGACGACCCGCGAGGCGTCCTGGTTGGGTATGTCGACCCGGGTCGACAGGTGGGCGCCGATGGCGACGAAGGCGGCGTCGAACCCGCCGTCGCGCAGCTCGGTCTGGAGGTCGACCACGCGGTGGTTCTGCTCGAAGGCCACACCGAGCGCGCGCAGTCGGTCGATCTCGGCGTCGAGCACGACGCGTGGCAGCCGGTAGCTCGGGATGCCGTAGCGCATCATCCCGCCCGCGTCGGACCCGCTGTCGCGCACCATGACCGCATGGCCCATCCGGCTGAGGTGGTAGGCCGCCGACAGTCCGCTGGGGCCGGAGCCGATGACCAGCACGCGACGGCCGGTGGGGGCCGGCGGGGGGTCGAAGGCCCAGCCGTGCTCGATGGCGAGGTCGCCGAGGAAGCGCTCGACGCCGTGGATCGAGACGGCGCCGTCGAGCTCGACCCGGTTGCAGGCGGTCTCGCACGGGTGGTAGCAGACTCGGCCGTGCACCGCCGGGAAGGGGTTGTCGGCGGTCAGGGCGCGCCAGGCGCCCTCGTGGTCGCCGGCTTTGACCAGGGCGAGCCAGCTCTGGATGTTCTCGCCCGCGGGGCAGCCGGCGTTGCACGGCGGGAGGAGGTCGACGTAGACCGGGCGCTGCTGGCGCACCGGCCCGGACCGGGTCCTCCCCAGACCGATGGGTGCGAGCGGTGTGAGGTCGCGGTCGGCTCCGGACACGAGGTCTCCTTTGTGTCCGGGTGCGTTCGGCGCCGGACGTCTACTTCGGATACTACGGTCTGTAGTTGACCCTTCTCGAGCCGGCCGGGCGTGGGGCGCGTCACCCGCACTAGGTTGTGCCGTATGCCGCCCCCCTCCCCCACGCTACTGCTCGCCTCGGCCTCCCCGGCCCGCCGCAGCACCCTGCTGGCGGCCGGGGTCGACCCGCTCGTGCGGGTCTCCTCGGTCGACGAGGATGCCGTGGTCGCGGCGGCGCAGGAGCTCGCCGGGGGCGCGCTGGAGGCGGCCGACATCGCCCTGCTGCTGGCGCGGGCGAAGGCCGAGGACGTCGTCGCGGCGTCGGACGTGGACGAGGCCTTCGGTGAGCGGGGCGAGGACGTCCCGGGCGGCATCCTCGTGCTGGGCTGCGACTCGGTGCTCGAGCTCGGCGGCGAGGTGCACGGCAAGCCGGCCGATGCGGGCGAGGCCGCGGCGCGGTGGCGCCGTATGCGGGGGTCCACCGGCGTGCTGCACACCGGCCACTGGCTGGTCGACCTGCGCGACCACGACGGCGGCGGCACCGGCGGCATGGTCGGTGGCACGGCATCCACGAGGGTGCACTTCGTCGACCTCGACGACGCCGAGGTCGACGCCTACGTCGCGACCGGCGAGCCGTTACGGGTGGCGGGCGCGTTCACGCTCGACGGCCTCGGCGGGCCCTACGTGGCCGGCATCGAGGGCGACCCCAGCAACGTCATCGGCGTCTCGCTCCCGCTGCTGCGCGAGCTGGTGCGCGAGCTGGGCGTCGACTGGCACGACCTGCGACACCCGCAGGCCGACACCTGACCCGGCCCCCCTTCCGCGAAGTCAGGAGCACTTCGCGGG
>Ga0105047_10010805_pt1 | contig 14878 bp, 18 predicted proteins | sample MAT04_FD_78384 | JGI IMG/M metagenome (GOLD analysis project Ga0105047, IMG submission 78384) | Freshwater microbial communities from Lake Fryxell liftoff mats and glacier meltwater in Antarctica - MAT-04 (megahit assembly) | ecosystem: Environmental > Aquatic > Freshwater > Ice > Liftoff... | reverse complement strand
CTCCACGGCATTGACGCCGCCACCGACGGTCAGCGGAATGAAGACCTGCGACGCCACGGCCTCGATCATGTCGTAGAGGAGGCCACGATTCTCGACGCTGGCCTTGATGTCGAGGAACGTGATTTCGTCCGCCCCCTGTTCGTCGTAGCGGCGCGCCACTTCCACCGGGTCGCCGGCATCGCGCAGGTTGACGAAATTGATGCCCTTGACGACGCGGCCGTCCGCGATGTCGAGGCAGGGAATGATGCGTTTGGCGAGTCCCATGGCCGGCTGTTCAGCCGCCAGCCGCGGCCTTGAGTGCTTCCTTGAAATCGAGCGTGCCCTCGTAGATCGCGCGTCCGGCAATGGCGCCGATGATGCCGTCGGCTTCGTACTGTACCAGCGCCCGGATATCGGCCAGCGAGGACAGCCCACCGGAGGCAATGACAGGGCACTTGATCTCGCGCGCCAGCCGCACCGTGGCCTCGATGTTGATGCCGGATAACATGCCGTCGCGCCCGATGTCGGTGTAGATGATGCCCTCGACGCCGTAATCCTCGAACTTCCGCGCGAGGTCGATGACATCGTGACCGGTCATCTTCGACCAGCCATCGGTCGCAACCTTGCCTTCGCGGGCGTCGAGCCCGACGATGATGTGACCGGGAAACGCGGAACAGGCCTCGTGCAGGAAACCCGGGTTCTTCACCGCGGCGGTGCCGATAACCACATACGAGATTCCGTCATCGAGGTAGCGTTCGATCGTGTCGAGGTCACGGATGCCGCCGCCCAGCTGCACGGGAATCTCGTCGCCGATCACGCTGACGATCTCGCGGATGGCGCCCTCGTTCTTCGGGATGCCGGCCACCGCACCGTTCAGGTCGACGATGTGCAGCCGCTGCGCACCCAGCTCGAGCCAGTGCTGGGCCATCGCGGCGGGGTCCTCGGAGAACACGGTGACGGCCTGCATGTCGCCCTGGCGCAGTCGCACACAGTGGCCGTCCTTGATGTCGATGGCGGGAATGATCTGCATGGCGGCTGCAGCGTGGCGGCTGCGGGAGCGGCGGTAGGGGGAAACCGAGAGGGTCCGTGGGGTGGACGGCCGTCAGGCGCGGCCGTCCCAGTCGACGAAGTTGGCAAGCAACGCCAGTCCGGCACGTTGGCTTTTTTCCGGGTGGAATTGGGTAGCGAAGATATTAGCCCGCGCAATCGCGCAAGTAAACGGCGCCGGGTAGTCGGCCGTCCCCGCAATAATGCTGGCGTCCTCCGGCTCCGGGTAGAAACTGTGCGCGAAATAGAAGCGCGCGCCGGGCTCGATACCGACCCACAACGGGTGCGCCCGGGCCTGGTGTACCGGGCTCCAGCCCATGTGGGGCACCTTGAGGCGCTCGCCGCGCACGACCATTCCCTCGTCGCGGAATCGCACCACGCGGCCGGGCAACGCGCCCAAGCAGGCCGTGGGGCCCTCCTCGCTGGTGTCGAACAGCATCTGCAGGCCGAGGCAGATGCCGAGGAAAGGTCGGTCGCGCATGACCTCCAGGACCGTGGCCTTGAGGCCGCTGGCCTCGAGCCCCCGCATGCAATCGGGCATCGCGCTTTGTCCAGGCAACACCACCCGCTCGGCCGCGAGGATGGTGGCAGCGTCGGCGGCCACGCGCACCTCGCGCTGCGGCGCGACGTGCTGCAGTGCCTTGGCCACCGAGCGCAGGTTGCCCATGCCGTAGTCGACAACGACGATCATTACACCGCCTGGAAAGACGTTACAGCGAACCCTTGGTCGACGGCAGCACGCCGGCGGCGCGCGGATCGCGCGTGGCCGCCATGCGCAACGCGCGGGCAAAGGCCTTGAACACCGTCTCGGCCTGGTGATGGGCGTTGTCGCCGCGCAGGTTGTCCACGTGCAGCGTGACCAGCCCATGATTGACGAAGCCCTGGAAGAATTCGTGCGCCAGGTCGACGTCGAAGGTGCCGATCATCGCGCGCGTGAAGGGCACGTGAAACTCGAGCCCGGGCCGGCCGGAAAGGTCGATCACCACGCGCGACAGCGCTTCGTCGAGCGGCACGTAGGCGTAGCCGTAGCGGACGATGCCCTTCTTGTCGCCGATGGCAGCGCGGAAGGCCTGGCCCAGCGTGATGCCGATGTCCTCCACCGTATGGTGGCCGTCGATGTGCAGGTCGCCGTTGGCGCGTACGGTGAGGTCGATCATGCCGTGGCGCGCCAGCTGGTCCAGCATGTGGTCGAGGAAGGGCACGCCGGTGGCGAGCTCGGCGCGGCCGGTGCCGTCAAGGTCGAGCGTGACCTTGATCTGCGTTTCCGCGGTGTTGCGTTCAATCGTCGCGCGGCGCGGCGGAAATTCGTTGGGTGCGTTCATGCGTATCGTTTGAGGGCGGCCAGCAGGGCGTCGTTTTCGGCGGGGGCGCCCACCGTGATCCGCAGGCAATGGTCGAGCAGCGGATGGGCGCCGTGAAGATTCTTGACCAGTATGCCTGCTTCACGCAACGTGGCGGCCCAGTGCGGCGCATCCGGCACGCGGATCACGAAGAAATTGGCATGCGTGGGAAACACGGTGACGCGGCGCATCGTGCGCAGCGCCGCCAGTACGCGGTCGCGCTCGCGGCGGATCGACGCCACCTGGTCGTCCAGCTCCGCCGCATGGTCGAGCAGCACGGGCACCACGGCCTGCGTCAGCGCATTGACGTTGTAGGGCGAGCGCACCTTGTCGATCTCGCGGATCCACGCAGGATGGCCCACCGCGTAGCCAAGGCGCACGCCGGCCATGCCCACCTTCGACAGCGTGCGCACCAGCACCAGGTTGGGAAACTCGAGTACGCGCGGCAGGAACGTGTCGTCGGCAAACGCCTGGTAGGCCTCGTCCAGCACGACGAGGCCCGGCGCCGCGCGGATGATGCGTTCGAGATCGGCGGCGGCAAACGCATTGCCGGTCGGATTGTTGGGCGACGGCAGCCAGACCAGCGCCGGCTGCTCCTTCGCAATGGCCGCCAGCATGGCGTCTGCATCAAGCGTGAAGTCGGGACGCAGTGGTACCCCCACGTACCGCAGGTTGGCGAACACCGCGTACAGGCGATACATCACAAATGTGGGATCGGGAGCCAACACGACGGCACCTGGCCGCGCGATTACCGCCGTGATGAGCTGCAGCAGTTCATCGGCGCCGGTGCCGAGCACCAGCTCGGCGTCGGGGTCGAGATCCAAATGCCGCCGCAGCGCCGCCTTGACTTCGTCGCCGCCGCCGTCGGGATACCGGTTGATCGGCACGTTAGCCACGGCCGCCGCCATCCGGGCGCGCGCCTCGGCCAACAAGCCGTGCGGATTCTCGTTGGCGTCCAGCTTGATCATGCCTTGAGCCTTGGCCACGTGATAGGCCGAGAGCGCGCGGATCTCCGGACGCACGACGGCCTGCACGCGCGCGTCGACCTCAGCACCGGCAGCGATGTCGCGGGGTGGGCGCGGATCGTTCATGGCGATCGGGAGTCGGCCAGCAGCAGGTCGACGCCGCCCGACGTAACTTTGCCGGGAACTGCGGCCGGATCGGTCGGGTGGCTGACCATCTCCATGACCTTCACCATCACGATTTCCCTTCGATGGTGGACACGCGCAGCTCCGCCGAGCGCGCGTGCGCTGGGAGTCCCTCACCGCGCGCCAACTCGGCCGCGATCGGACCCAGCGTCTGCGCGGCGGCGCGCGACAGGCGCAACACGCTCGTGCGCTTCTCGAAATCGTACACGCCGAGCGGCGAGGAAAACCGCGCCGTGCGTCCGGTGGGCAGCACGTGGTTAGGCCCGGCGCAGTAGTCGCCGAGGGCCTCGGATGCATAGTGGCCCATGAATATCGCGCCGGCGTGACGGATCTGCGGCAGCAGCGCTTCGGGGTCGGCCACCGCCAGCTCGAGGTGTTCAGGCGCGATCCGGTTGGCGATGGCACAGGCCTCGGCAAGATCACGGGTGCGGATCAATGCGCCGCGGCCAGCCAGCGACGCGCGGATGATGTCGGCGCGCGGCATGTCGGCCAGCAGCCTCGTGGCGCTGGCGGCCACGGCGTCCAGCAGTACCGCGTCGGGGGACAGCAATATCGCCTGCGCCATCTCGTCATGCTCGGCCTGCGAGAAGAGATCGGCGGCAATCCAGTCCGGATTGGCGCTGCGGTCCGCGATGATCAGGATTTCGGAAACGCCGGCCACCATGTCGATGCCCACGGTGCCGAACACGCGGCGCTTGGCCGCCGCGACATACGCGTTGCCCGGTCCGCAGATCTTGTCGACGGCCGGCACCGTCTGCGTGCCGTAGGCAAGTGCCGCCACCGCCTGCGCGCCGCCGATCGTGAAGGCCCGCGTGACACCGGCGAGATGCGCGGCCGCCAGCACCAGTGGGTTGCGCACGCCGTCGGGTGTGGGCACCACCATGATGATCTCGCCGACACCGGCCACCTGGGCGGGAATCGCATTCATCAGCACCGACGATGGGTACGCGGCCTTGCCACCCGGGACGTAGATGCCGGCACGGTCCAGCGGCGTGATCCGCTGTCCGAGTTCGGTGCCGTCGGCCTCGGTGATGCTCCAGCCGGCCGATTTCTGCCGCTCGTGGTACACGCGGACCCGTCGCGCGGCTTCGGTCAGCGCTGTCCGCGGTGCCGCGGGCAGCACCGCATACGCCTGCGCCATGTCGGCCGTGGAAATCTCGAGCGCGGCTACGCTCGACGCCGCGAACCGGTCGAAGCGCTTCGTGTAGTCGAGCACCGCGGCATCGCCGCGCGCGCGCACATCCGCGATGATGGCCGCCACCGTGGCATCCACGCCGGCGTCCTGCGCGGTCTCGAAGGCGATCAGCGCGTCGAGCGCGCGATCGAAGCCGGGGTCCGCCGCATCGAGGCGGCGAATGGAGAGCGGCGCCACGGTCAGGCCGCCGCGGAGGCGGGGTGATGCGCAGCAGCGGCCAGCGCGTCGATCAGCGGCTGCACCAGCGCGCGCTTTAACTTCAGCGCACCGGGATTGACGATCAGCCTCGACGAGATGGGCATGATGTCCTCGACCACTACGAGATCGTTGGCTTTGAGCGTATTGCCGGTGGACACGAGGTCGACGATCGCGTCGGCCAGGCCGACCAGAGGCGCCAGCTCCATCGAGCCGTAGAGCTTGATCACGTCGACGTGCATGCTCTTGGCCGCGAAATGCTCGCGGGCGGCGCGCACGTACTTTGTGGCCACGCGGATCCGCGCGCCGCGCTGTACCACCGCCTTCCAGTCGCAGTCGCGGCGCGTGGCCACCACCAACCGGCAGCGACCGATGCCGAGGTCCAGCGGCTGGTAGAGCCCGTCGCCGCCATGCTCCAGCAACACGTCCTTGCCGGCGACGCCGGCGTCGGCGGCGCCGTACTGCACGTAAGTGGGCACGTCGGTGGGCCGGACGGCAAGAAACCGGACGTCGGCCCGGTTGGTGGCCAGTACCAGCTTGCGCGAGGTTTCGGGATCGTCGACCGACACGATGCCCGCCGCCGCAAAGAGCGGCAGCGTTTCATCGAGGATGCGGCCCTTGGCAAGGGCAATGGTCAGCGTGGACATGGCTACTGCTCGAAACCGGCGGAGGATGATTCTACCGTAGGCGAGGCTTCAGCCTCGCAGGTTCGATGCGGCATACCTGCGCCCCGTAGGCGAGGCTTCAGCCTCGCAGGTTCGATGCGGCATACCTGCGAGCCTGAAGCCTCGCCTACGGAAGTGTCCTGGCGACCGGGGATGACGCGTCGCGATCCCACGCCAGGTGACCGGCCACATAGGTGGCGCGAATTGCGCGGTCATCGCCCAGCGCCATCTGGATGGCCAGCACTTCGTCGATGTCACGGGCATGGCGCATCCGGAAGTCGAGGATGGGTGTGGAATGGAGGTCGAGCACCGTGACATCGGCCTCCATGCCTACCCCCAGGCTGCCCACATGCGACTCGAGGTCGAGCGCGTGCGCCGCGCCGCGCGTGGCGAGGTAGAGCGCGCAGGACGGCGCCAGCGGCGCGCCGGCAAGCGCTGCCACTTCATACGCGCACTGCATCGTGCGCAACATCGAGAAGCTGGTTCCGCCGCCCAGATCGGTGGCAAGGCCAACCCGTACCGGCCGCCGAGGTTGCTTGGCATCCGCAAGGTGAAAGAGCCCGCTGCCAAGGAAATTGTTCGAGGTGGGGCAGTGCGCGATAGCGGTTTGCGTCTCGTGCAGGAACGCGAAATCCGATTCCGCGAGGTGCACGCCGTGCCCGTAGATCGTCCGCGTGCCCGTTAACCCGTGGCGCGCATAGACATCGAGATACGAAGTGGCCTCGGGGAACATGTTCCGCACCAGTTCCACTTCGGCGACGTTTTCCGCCACATGCGACTGAATGTAGGCATCCGGGTGTTCGCGCTTCAGCGCGGCGGCAGCCTCCATTTGCGCCGGAGTGGAGGTGACCGCGAAACGTGGCGTGATCGCATACGCGAGGCGACCCTTGCCATGCCACCGGTCAAGCAGCGCCTTCGAGTCGTCGTAGCCGGTCTGCGCCGTGTCCTGTAGCGCGGCCGGCGCGTTACGATCCATCAGCACTTTGCCTGCGATGAGTCGCAACCCACGCGCGAGTGCTTCGTCGAACAGAACATCCGCCGATGCCTTGTGCACGGTGCAGAACACCGCTGCGGTGGTGATGCCGTTGCGCAGGTTTTCCGTCAGGTAGCGCTGCGCGACGGTGCGTGCATATCCGGCATCCGCGTAGCGCTCCTCGGCGGGAAACGTGTACGTCGACAACCATTCGAGCAACGGCTTGCCGCCAGCACCGACGACCGGCAACTGCGGATAGTGGACGTGGCTGTCGATGAAGCCGGCGGAGAGCAGTGCATTCGCGTAGCGCGTGACCGGCGTGCCAGGCGGCAGCACGCGCAATACGTCGGCCGCGGCACCGCTGGCAACAATCTTGCCGTCTGCCATTGCCACGATGCCGTCGGCCTCGTAGCGGCGTGACTGCGCGATGCCCTCAACCAGGGGATCGGCGTGGAAGTCGATCAGCGCACCGCGCAGCGCCGTAATCATTGTCGTGCGGTGCGGTCGGCAGGCGGCAGGATCAGCCCGTGGCTGCCGCGCCAGGGATTGATATCCACGCCACCTCGCCGCGTGAACCGCGCGGCCACCAGCAAGGAACGACACCGGCATGCGCGCTGCAGGTCGACGAAGATGCGCTCGACGCAATGCTCATGGAAACCTGCATGGCAGCGATAGGACACGAGGTAGCGCAACAGGGCCTCGCGGTCGACGCGCGGACCTTCGTAGGTGATGGCCACCGACGCATAATCAGGCTGCCCAGTGATCGGACATACGGAGCGAAAGAGGTCGGTGCGCAACGTTTCCGAGGCATCGCCGGCCTGCACCGCCAACGCATCCGGTTCGAGTTGGTAGCGATCGATCGCAACCGGCAGCGTATCGAGGCTGGTGCCATCGATCTCGGCCAGGCGCTGGTCGCGGAATTGCGCCGGCAGGCTCAGTGTAACGCCTACCCGTTCACCGGTGGACCGGGCGAGGTCACGCTCGAGCACGGCGATGACTGCGGCCGCATCATCAAAGCGCGTCTGCGCAAAGGCGCCGAGATAGAGCTTGACCGACTTCGACTCGACGATGGCCGTCGACGTGGCGGGCACATCAAAGTTGGCGATGGCGATGGCGGGCTTGCCGCGTGGGTCGAGCCACGTGAGCTCGTAGGCCGTCCAGCGATCCGAGCCGGTGAAGGGGAGCACTGCACTGATGCCGATGGCCTCGCGCTGCGGTGCGCGGGACACGGGGAACAGCAACGACGCATCGTAAGCATCCGGATAATCGGTGGCGTGACCCAGCGGGGCCGCGGCAAGATCGTCGCGCAGCGTGGTCACTGGGGGTCTCGTCAGCGGATGCGCTCGATGTGCGCACCCAGTCCCATCAATTTTTCCTCGATACGCTCGTAGCCGCGATCGAGGTGATAGATGCGGTCGATCGTCGTGGCGCCCTCGGCCACCAGGCCCGCGATGACGAGGCAGGCGGACGCGCGCAGGTCTGTCGCCATCACATCGGCCCCCGTCAACTTGGTCACGCCCTTGACGACAGCAGTGCTGCCTTCCACTTCGATGTCTGCGCCCAGGCGCCGCAATTCCTGCACATGCATCATCCGGTTTTCGAAGATGGTCTCGGTGATCACTGCCGTGCCGTTGGCACGCGTGGCCAGTGCCATGAACTGCGCCTGCATGTCGGTAGGAAAGCCTGGATGCGGCACGGTGCGGATGTTGACCGGTCGCAGCGGGCCGTCGCGCCGGATTCGGATGACATCGCCCTCGATGACGATGTCGGCGCCGACTTCGCGCAACTTGTCGATCACTGCCGCGAGCGAATCGGGTTGCGTCCCGGTGATGCTGACATCGCCACCCGTCGCCGCAACTGCGGCGAGGAAGGTGCCGGTCTCGATGCGGTCGGGCATGATCGTGTGCGTGGCGCCGTGCAGTCGCGCCACGCCCTCGATCGTGATGCGGTCGGTGCCTGCGCCGGAGATCTTCGCGCCCATCGCCACCAGGCATTGCGCAAGGTCGATCACCTCCGGCTCGCGCGCCGCGTTTTCCAGCACCGTGGTGCCTTCCGCCAGCGTGGCCGCCATCAGCAGGTTTTCGGTGCCGGTGACGGTCACCATGTCGAACACGATGTTGGCGCCGCGCAGCCGGCCGCGCGCATTAATGTAGCCGTGCTCGAGGTCGATGGCGGCACCCATCGCGGTCAGGCCCTTCACGTGCTGGTCCACCGGCCGCAAGCCGATCGCGCACCCGCCGGGCAGCGACACGCGCGCCTCGCCGCAGCGGGCAAGCAGCGGTCCCAGCGCCAGGATCGACGCGCGCATCGTCTTCACAAGTTCGTAGGGCGCGAGCGGCCAGTCGATACTGGCGGCGTCCAGTGTGACGGCGCCCGGCTTGCGCGCATCGAGGCGTACGCCCATCTGCGTAAGCAGTGCCTCCATCGTGCCCACGTCGTTCAGCCGCGGCAGGTTGGTGAGATGCAGCGGTTCAGGCGTGAGCAACGCCGCGCACAGGATGGGCAGTGCCGCGTTCTTGGCACCGGAAGCGCGTACCTCGCCGGTTAGCGGGGTCCCGCCCTTGATCCGCAGCTTATCCACGCGAGCGCTCCGCCCATTGCGCCGGCGTCAGCGTCTGCATCGACAGCGCGTGGATCTCCTCGCGCATCCGGTCGCCCAGCGCGCCGTACACGAGCTGGTGCTGGCGCACGCGCGAAAGCCCGGCAAACGCGGTGGACACGACGATGGCTTCGAAGTGCGCGCCGTCGCCGGAGACCTCGACGTGCTCGCAGGGGAGGCCCGCTTCAAGCGAGCGCTGAATCGATTCGGGTGTGACCATGAGGATGTTCCTGAAAAACGCGGCGGGATGCCGGGATTGTCGCTCAAATGGCAACGGCAGATTGTGGCAAACCTAAAGGCTGTCAAAGCCGCAGCTTCCAGCCACCGGCGAGGAGCTTCAAGGTGAGCGCCGACAGCCCGGCCGCCGCCAGCGCCACCACGCCGAAGCTCCAGGCCGGCGCCACATCCGAGATGCCGAAGAACCCGAAGCGGAAGCCGTCGATCATGTAGAAGAACGGATTGAAATGCGACAGCGTCTGCCAGAACGGCGGCAGCGAATGAATCGAATAGAACACGCCCGAGAGGAACGTGAGCGGCATGATGATGAAGTTCTGGAAGGCCGAGAGCTGATCGAATTTTTCCGCCATCAGTCCTGCCAGCAACCCCAGGATCGACAGGATCGCGCTGCCCAGCAACGCAAAGCCTACCGCCCACAGCGGGTGCGGCATCGACAACAGCCCGGGATTGAAGGCCACGGTGACGACGAACACGCCGGCGCCCACGACGAGGCCGCGCACCATGGCACCCAGGACGTAGGCCGCGAAGAGGTCCAGCGCCGACAGCGGCGGCAGCAGCACGAAGATCAGGTTACCGGACATCTTCGACTGGATCAGCGACGACGACGAGTTGGCGAAGGAGTTCTGCAGCGTCGCCATCATCACCAGCCCCGGTACGAGAAACGACGTGTAGTTGACGCGCCCGTCGTACATCGTCACGTGCCCTTCGAGCACGTGCGAGAAGATGAGGAGGTACAGAAGCGCAGACAGTACCGGCGCCGCAATCGTCTGGAAACTCACCTTCCAGAAGCGCAGGAGTTCCTTGTAGAACAGCGTGACCCAGCCGTAGTTGAAACGCTCCCCCCGAACGGCGCTGCGCGCCGCTCCCCCCAGGGGGCGATCGCCTTGGGGCGGCCCGGCGGCGGTCATGGCTCCCCCCGGGCAACGGCATCCGGCTGCTTCATGATGCGCAGGAACACTTGCTCCAGATCGGTCTCCGCCAACGCCATTTCCTCGATCGCGATGCCATCCTCGCGCAGCGCCGCGAGCAGCGTCTCGAGCTCCGCGGGATGGTCGAGGCCGACATGCACATTGCGACCCTCGCGGCGCACGACGCGCGATCGCCAGGCAGCCGGCAACGCGGACACGACCAGGCGGCAGGTCAGTCCCGCGAAGCGCGACAGCAGGTTGGCCGTGGTATCGAGCGCCACCACGCGCCCGGCCTTCAGCATCGCGATGCGATTGCACAACGCCTCGGCTTCCTCGAGGTAATGGGTCGTCAGGATGATCGTGTGACCGTCGGTGTTCAACTTGCGGATGAAGGCCCACAGGTTCTGCCGCAGTTCGACGTCAACGCCGGCCGTGGGCTCGTCCAGCACGATCACGGGCGGCTTGTGCACCAGCGCCTGCCCAACCAATACGCGGCGCTTCATGCCGCCGGACAGCGAGCGCATGTTGGCATCGGCCTTCGACGTGAGATCGAGGTGATGCAGGATCTCGTCGATCCACGCGCCCTGCTTGCGGAGACCGAAATAACCGGCCTGGAACACCAGCGTTTCGCGCACGGTGAAGAACGGATCGAACACCAATTCCTGCGGCACCACGCCGAGGCTGCGCCGCGCCGCGCGGAAATCGCGGACGACATCGTGCCCGAGGACGCTGGCGCTGCCTCGATCGGCGCGCGTCAGGCCCGCCAGGATCGAGATCAGTGTGGTCTTGCCGGCACCGTTGGGACCCAGCAGCCCGAAGAATTCGCCCGGCGCGACGTTGAGCGACACGCCATCGAGCGCCTGCACGGCGCCGAAGCGACGGGTGACATCGATGACTTCAACGGCGGCGGCAGACATGCGGGCGAGGGAAGTGAGGCGAAACCGGACAAGACCCCGCGCGGTGGCGGGCAACCGGTGTCAGGTCGTCAGCAGCGGCTCGATGCCGTAGACCCGGGCGAGCGAATCGAGTGCGGCAGGCATGGCTTCGAACGACAGCGGAATGCGCTCGGCGGCAGCGCGACGCTTCAGCGCCAGCAGCACCGCCAAGGCCGAGGAGTCGGCATGCACGAGGCCGCGCAGATCGACGACGCCGGAAGTGGGCAGTGGCAGTTGCTCGCTGGCGGTGAACACCTGGCCCGCGTCGCGGAACGTGAGCGTGCCTGTGAAGTGCCAGCGACTACCGTCAACCGCGAAACGACCCAGCGCCGCGTCGCCTTCAGGTGTCACTTCAAGCCCTGGTTCTTCGACGCGAGCGTCTTGATCAGGCCGTCGATGCCGCCGCTCTTGATCTGCTCGTTGAATTCGTCACGATAGTTGGTGACGAGCGAGATGCCGCCGACGATCACGTCAGAGGCCTTCCAGCCGCTGGCGGTCTTCGTCATCCCGTAGTCGATCTGCACGGGCACCTGCCCGGGCCGCACGACCTCGGAGCGAACGGTGACATCCGTGGCGGCCGGATCACCGCGCAATGGCTTGAAGTCCATGACCTGGTCCCGATACTGGCTCAAGGCCCCCGAATACGTGCGCACCAGCAGTGCCCGGAACTGGTCGATCAGTTGCTTCTGCTGTTCCGGCGTGGCTTGCCGCCAGTTGCGTCCCATCGCCAGCGCGGTCATCCGATCGAAATCGAAGTTGGGCAGCAGCTTCGTCTCGATCACGTCGCGGATGCGCTGTTGGTCGCCCGCCTGCACCTTGGGATCGGTCTTGATGATCTGCTGCACTTCATTCGCGACGCGCTTGACCAGTGCATCCGGCGCTTCCTGCGCCAGCGCCGCAGGCAGCGCCAACACCACAATCGCCAACACGGCCAGTGCGCGCCAGGCAGTCAACAGCGTCTTCATTCGTCGTCCTTTGCGGGCGGCGGATTGCCGTCATACACAAGATACTGGCGGCGCTGCAGGTACGCGCGCCGCACAAAGGTGTACGGGTCGAGCGACGCCTCGCTGATCAGCGACGTGGTGCCGAGCGCCTGCGCGCGAATATCAAGCCCGCCGAGGCCGTAGATCACGTTGCGGACGGCAACATCCCGGATCTCGGTCGTGGGCGACCACAGCACGCGCAGCACGAAGCCCGAACCATCGCGGACGGTGGAGGGGCCGAAGAACGGCACGAACAGGTACGGGCCCTGCGGAATGCCCCAGTAGCCGAACGTCTGCCCGAAATCCTCGTTGCCGCGCGGAATACCCAGGTCCGACGCCACATCGATCAGACCGAGGATGCCGGGGAACGTGTTGAGCATGACTCGGCCCATGTCGTTCCCGGCCTTGTCGAGCTTGCCCTGCAGCAGGCCGTTCACGGCGGAGAACAGGTCGTCGATGTTATTGAAGTAGTTGTTGATGCCGGTGCGGATGATCGACGGCACGTAGTCGACATAGGCCTGCGCGATGGGTTTGAACACGAACTTGTCGATCGGATCGTTGATCGCGTACATCGCGCGGTTGACCGGTTCGAACGGATCGTCGGTGCGGCCGCCACCGGTGGTGGCGCAACCGGAGAGTGCGAGTGTTGCCACCACGCTGCCCAACACCAGCAGGCGGCGAAGCGCCGGGGAAAAACTCGGTTGCCACATTATTTGCCACCCCCTAAAGGTCCGGCGGACGCCTTGTCGAACATGAACTGGCTGATCAGTTTCTCGAGCACCACGGCCGATTGCGTCTTGCCGATGCGCGCGCCGGACGCCAGCATCTGTGGGTCACCGCCCGTTTCGAGCCCCATGTACACCTCGCCCAGCAAGCCGGACGTCAGGATGGAGGCAATCGTGTCTTTCGAGAACTCGTAGCCGGTCTCAACGTTGATCGACACGATGGCCTCGTAAGTCTTGGGGTCGAGCCTGACGTTGGACACGCGGCCGACGACGACACCCGCTGCCTTGACCGGCGCGCGCAGCTTCAATCCGCCAATGTTGTCGAAACGCGCTTCGAGTTGGTAGGTGGGCGCGGCATTCAGCGTCGTCAGGTTGCCCACCTTCAGGGCCAGGACCACGATGGCGCCGAAGCCGATGATGACGAATATGCCGACCCAGAGGTCGATGGTGGAGCGATTCATGGCAGGGCATCCCAGGGCGGCATCGATTACTCGCCGATGCCGCGGAACATGAAGACAGTGAGCACGAAGTCGAGCGCGAGGATCGCGAGCGAGCCGCCGACCACCGTGCGCGTGGTGGCCGACGAAACACCCTCGGCCGTGGGTTTGGCGTCGTAGCCTTCGAATACCGCGATGAGGCTGACCGCGACGCCGAACACGATGCTCTTGATGATGCCGTTGGTGACGTCCGGCCAGAAGTCGATGCCGGCCTGCATGTTGCCCCAGAACGTGCCGTTGTCGACGCCGATCAGGCGCACCCCGACCAGGTACGCGCCGAACACCCCCATCACCGAGAATAGCGCCGCCAGCAGCGGCATCGAGATGACGCCGCCCCAGAAGCGCGGCGCGATGATGCGCGCCAGCGGATCCACCGCCATCATTTCCATCGCGGAAAGCTGTTCTGTGGTCTTCATGAGGCCGATCTCGGCCGTGATGGCGCTGCCCGCGCGGCTGGCAAACAAAAGACCCCCCACGACGGGGCCAAGTTCCCGCACCAGCGACAAGCCGACGAAGATCCCCAGCGAGTCGCCCGCGCCGTAGCGGTTCAGCGTATCGTAACCCTGCAGGCCGAGCACCATGCCGACGAAAAGCCCCGAGACCATGATGACCACCAGCGAGAGCACGCCAGAAAAATAGATTTCGCGCAGCGTGAGGTGCAGCCGAAGGAAGGCAGCGGGCGACTGCAGCAGCACCGCGACGAAGAAGCGCGCGGCAAAGCCCGTCCGGGCGAACGCGCTGATCGTCACCGCGCCGATGCGGCGCAATCCCCGGCCGAGCGCGTCAGGCAACACGGGCGACGAACTCATCGGCATACGGAGCTGCCGGATAGTGGAATGGAACAGGCCCGTCCGGCGCGCCATCGACGAACTGGCGGACAAACGGATCGGGCGAGTTGCGCACTTCGTCCGGCGTGCCCTGCGCGATGATGCGGCCCGCGGACACGAAGTACAGGTAGTCAACGATCTTCAGAGACTCGTAGACGTCATGCGTCACCACGATGGACGTGCTGCCCAACGCGTCGTTCAGTTCGCGGATCAGCTGGCCGACCACCCCCAGCGAAATGGGGTCGAGCCCGGCAAACGGTTCGTCGTACAGGACCAGCATCGGGTCGAGCGCCACGGCCCGCGCCAGCGCTACGCGGCGCGCCATGCCTCCCGAAAGTTCAGCGGGACGCAACGATGCGGCGCCCCGCAAACCTACCGCCTGCAGCTTCATCACCACGAGGTCGTGGATCAGCGCCTCGGGCAGGTCCGTGTGCTCGCGGATCGGAAACGCGACGTTCTCGAACACCGTAAGGTCAGTGAACAGCGCGCCGAACTGGAACAGCATCCCGATCTTTCGCCGCAATACAAAAAGACCATCGCGGTCAAGCGTACTGACCTCCTGCCCATCGACCGTCACCTGCCCCGACTGCGCGCGCAATTGCCCGCCGATGAGCCGCAACAAGGT
>Ga0105047_10010803_pt1 | contig 14882 bp, 12 predicted proteins | sample MAT04_FD_78384 | JGI IMG/M metagenome (GOLD analysis project Ga0105047, IMG submission 78384) | Freshwater microbial communities from Lake Fryxell liftoff mats and glacier meltwater in Antarctica - MAT-04 (megahit assembly) | ecosystem: Environmental > Aquatic > Freshwater > Ice > Liftoff... | reverse complement strand
CGCGGGTTCAGCGTGTGCAGCACCCGGGAAGAGCCCGGCACCCCGAAGTAGAGCTCCAGGTGCTCCTGGGTCGACCAGCACAGGGAGCCGACGCGTGCGCCGGGCTCGACCCCCAGGGCGTCGAGCGCCGATCCCAGCCGGCGCACGCGGTCAGCCCAGTCCCCGTAGCTCGTGGCGACGACGCCGGACGCACCAACGGATCGGATCTCCTTGGCGGCGAACAACGCCTCGGCCCGGCGCGAGAACAGATCGAGCGTGAGCGGCAGTTCCCCCATCATCCCGTCCATGTCGGTCTCTCCTTCGCGAACCACGGTCCAGCGATGTCCCACCATCGCCGCCGGGGGGCGGTGGCTCGCACTGCGACACTGGGTATCATGTTCCCCGGAGGCGGCGGCCATGGGCAAGATCACGATCTTCGATCCGGAGACGAGCGCGTTCGTCAGCCCGCGTGACGCCTATCCAGCCGACGTGCTCGCGGTGATCTCCGACGAGGAGCTCGATCGGTCCGCGGTCCGTTGGCACCACGCCGGCAGCGCCACCGAGCTGCAGATGTTCGAGATGCAGCTCGAACCCGGAGCTCGTCTCGCGCCGCACGCGCACGCCGCGAGCGAGATCATCGCTGTGCTCAGCGGGGAGCTCGTCGTCGGCTCGACCGGGTACGGGGCCGGTGCGTCGTTCCTCGTCCCCGGAGGTACCGTCTACAGCGTGAGCGCCGGCGATGAGGGATGCCGATTCTTCAACTTCCGTGCAGCCGCCGACACGACATACTTCACCCGCGAGCAAGCGCTCGAGCGTCGACGGGCCGAGACCGCGGCGCCTGGCGATGAGTGATCGCGTCGGGCGGGCGAGCCACATGGTCATGTGCCGGATCGACCCGGCACGGGCAGAGGAGATGACCGCGCTGCGCGCCGAGCACCTCGACCACGTCATCGAGCACCACGAACTCATCCACCACGGCGGACTGCTCTCCGGGCCGGACGGACCGACGGCGATCTGTCTGTTCATCAGGGCCGAGTCGATCGAGCATGCTCGTGCGATCGCGGAGCTGGATCCGTATTGCCCGTTGTACGAGTCGATCGAGATCGCAGCGTTCACCCAGCGCATCCCGGAAAGGTTCGCCGGCGAGTTGGCAGAGCTCCGGCAGTCGGCCTCACAGGCGGGCGGCACCGGATGAGCGAGAGTCCCGTGACCCCGTCGTCCGGGCCACCGACCATCCACGAGCACCGTTACGTCATCCTCGGTGCCGGCCCGGGTGGCCTCCAGATGGCTTACGAGCTCGACCGCAGAGGTGCCGACTATGTCGTGCTCGAGAAGGAACCGCGCGCTGCCTGCTTCTTCGAGACATTCCCCCGGCAAAGGCGGCTGATCTCACTCAACAAACGCCACAACATCTTCCCGGAGCCGACGTTCAACCTCCGACAGGACTGGAACTCCCTGTTGTCGGACGACATGTCCCTGAAGTTCACGGACTACTCCGAGGAGTTGTATCCCCACGCCGACGACCTCTCCAGATACCTCCAGGACTTCGCGCAGCACTTCGAGCTGAAGATCTCGTACAACACGTGTGTGGAACAGATCTCCCGACCCGATGGTCGGTTCCATCTGCAGGCCTCCGACGGCGACACCTTCGTCTGCGAGACGCTGTTGTGCGCGTTGGGCACGGTCGCGCCGTACATCCCGTCCGAGATCGAGGGCATCGAGCTCGCCATCGGTTACGAGGAGATGAGCCTCGATCCGGACGACTATCGGGGCAAACGGGTCGCGGTCATCGGGCAGGGCAACTCCGCGTTCGAGACGGCGGAGTTCCTCGCTCCCCTCACGTCGTTCGTCCACGTCCTGGCCAAACGGCCGCCAAAGCACACCTGGGACACCCACTTCACCGGCGACGTCCGAGCAGCCAACAACGGCGTGTTCGAGCTTTTCCACCTGAAGACGATGCACGCCGTACTCGCACCGCGGCTCCGGAAGCTCTCCCGCTCCGGCGACACCATCCGGACGAACCACGAGTACGACTACCCGACCTCGGCCGTGCCCGGCACGGTGGAGCTGACCCGCGAGTACGACGTGGTCATCCGTGCCTGTGGTTTCCGCTGGATCCCCGAGTGGCTGTTCTCCAGAGACATCCAACCCGAGACCTGCCGCAATGGCCGCTTTCCCGCTCTCACTCCGTTCTGGGAGTCGCGCAACGTCGACAACCTGTATTTCGTCGGCGGAGCAATGGCGTCGAACGACAAGCAGTCGGCGTCGGGCTTCATCCACGGATTCCGCTACAACATCCGGACACTGGCCCGGCACCTCGCCGAGCTGGACAGCCTTGAAGACAACAGAATCGAGATGCCGGAGTTCGACTGGGACTCGTTCACCGATGAGCTGCACACCCGGCTCAGCACCACGGATGCCCTTTTCGCCCTCTTCGGACACCTGTGCGACCTTCTGGTCGTCGAGCCCGACGGACGCTCTGCGACGCTGCACCGCGAACTCCCCGTCGCTCACGTCGACGACCTCGACTTCGGCGATCGGCACGTCTTCACCATCACGATGGAATTCGGCTTCGACCGGCACACCGATCCCGCACTGAGCTACCTGGGACCCTCCGATCCGAACGACCCGGCCTGCGGCGCCTTCCTCCACCCGATCATCCGATACCGGCGCGGCTCATTGACCGACGAATTCCACTTCGGCGATTCGCTGCTCGGGCGGTGGGACCGCACACACGGTCAGGGCGGAGCAGTCTCCTCGTACGAGGTGGACCTCCAGCGGTGGGGCTACGAGAAGTTCGGCCTCGACACGAGCGGGCTGGCAGAGCCAGTGCTCGCCGACTTCCGGCCCTGGACACCCGACGAGATCGAGCAGTGGAACGCGACGCACGATCAGGCCGCCGTCGCCGACGAGCCCGACTGCTCCAATCAGCTGTCGACCAGCCGGAGCAACTGGCCAGCATCCTGATCGCCGTGATGCGGGAGATCGCCGTGATGCGGGAGATCGTCGTCGAGACGATCGGCCGCTCAGGTTCCGGGAGTCGAGGCGGCGTATCCCTCGGTGACGATCATCTGGGCCATGTCGTCGTAGACCGTGCGATCTGTCGGAGCCCAAGTGCCCAGACCGTCCACATAGCGGTTGAACATGCAGAATGCCGCAGCGATGAGCACCGTGTCGTGGATCTCCACGTCGGTCGCACCCTCGTCGCGCGCTGACTGTACGTGATGCTCGCCGACGTTCAGGCCGCCGCGGGCGACCTCACCGGCGATGGTCAGCAGCGCAAGCAGCTTGGGACTCACTGCCTCGGCGCTCTCCTTCGCCTTGACGCTCTCGACGACGTCGTGCCCACCCGGAAGCTGCGCCGCCGCGAACGAACTGTGCGACGCACAACAGAAGTAGCAGTCGTTCTCGTTCGAGACGTAGGCGGCGATGAGCTCACGCTCACCGCGGGTGAGGGAACTCTCGCCACGGAGGAGCACCTCTGCGAGGTCGTTCAGTGGCTTGGCCGTCTCCGGCCGGAACGCCATCAATCCCAGGATCCCGGGGGCGCCGTCGGGAAGATCGATGTGTGCCATGCGACAGCTCCGCTTCTCCCGCCGATGCGGGTTCGTCGACCACGTACGGTCTGGTGGCCGACAACATAGTCTCGGGCTCCAGCAGCGCACACTGGACGGTGGATGTTGCTCGGCACGAAGGACACCTGGGGGTACATGAAGATCGCCATCACGGGCGCTGGCACGGTCTCACCGATCGGATCGAACTGCACCGAGTTCTTCGAGGCCATCACGTCGGACGCAACGGGGGTGCGCTCGGCACCGTGGGCCGAGCCGCATGCGGTCCGACCACCGCTCTTCGCCGCCGTGGACGCCAGGTTCGACCCGCTCCGAGTACTCGACGAGCGGCTCCTCGAAGGATGCGACACCTTCGTCGCGTTCGGCATCTCGGCCTGCGACGAGGCGCTCATGCAGGCAGGCCTTCGCGACGGCAGTTCCAGCGGGCTCGACCCGCTGCGAACGGCCATCGTCGACGGGACCTCGATGGGGGGGCACTACACGCTGATGCGTGCCCAGTGGGCCCTCGAGACCCGAGGACCGGACGCTGTCGACCCCAAGACCATGATGAAGATCTGGGCGAACATGACCGCCGCCCAGCTCAGCATGCGGTACGGGCTGCACGGACCGTCGCTCACGGTGTCGACCGCCTGTGCATCCTCACTCGACGCGATCGGGCAGGCGGCTGGAATGATCAGATCGGGCTCGGTCGACGTGGCGCTCTGCGGCGGGACCGAGGGCGGCTTCCCCAGCGACCGACCCGATATCGACGGGTTCGTCCCCGTCACGTCGATCGCCGGTGCACGACTCGGGATGGAGAGCCCCGAACGCGACCCCCGCCTCGCCATGCTCCCCTTCGACGTGCGCCGGAGCGGAATCGTGTTCGGCGAGGGCGCGGCATGGCTGGTCCTGGAGTCCGAGGAACACGCTCGTGGGAGGGGCGCGAGACCTCTGGCGTGGCTGCGCGGCTACGGATCGTGTGCGGACGGGCACCACCCATCCTCACCGGAGCCCACCGGGCGTTGGGAGAGTCGGGCGATGCGCCTGGCGCTCGAGGACGCTGCGGTCGGCCCGACCGACATGGATGTCGTGGTCGCACACGCGACGGGGACGCCGAAGGGCGACTCGGCCGAGATCCTTGCGATCAACGATGTACTCGGCGACGCTGCGCCGCTCGTGACGTCGGTGAAGGGTCACACAGCTCACACGGGCGCAGCGTCCGGAGCGATGAGTGCGATCGCAGCGATCGCAGCGATGCGCTCGGGCCAGTTGAACCACACCGCTGGCACGACCGAGGTGGATCCCGATGCTGGCTTCGAGGTCGTGACCAGCGCACCCCGGGCGGTCGATGCCCGGTTCGCCCAGATCAACGCCTTCGGCTTCGGCGGTCAGAATTCCTCCGTCGTGCTGTCCCGTGGGGACTGATAGGTGTTCCCCGGGCACGAGATGGGATCGAGGGCCAACGCAACCGCGACGCCACGACCCCACGACGCACTGCCGCTGACACGGCTGTCGCCCGCGAGCACTCATCGGCCAGCTCTCGTCATCCTCCGCACCAAGCCCTGAGGAGGGCTGGGGGATCGTCCACCACGACTGGTACCGTCGTTCTCGCAGATCGTGGGGCGGAGGGGCGTGAGTTGTCGTCGACGCAGGTAGGACCACCAGAGCGGGCCACCGTACCGACCGTCCCGCGCACCGGCGGGCCGGCGACCATCCCGCGATGGGTGCTGCTCGTTCTCGCCGTCGTGGCGCAGGGCGCCATCGCCCTGGCGATGAAGAACGCACCGATCCTGGGCGTGGTGCAAGCGGCAGGCATCGTGGTCGTCGGAATGTATGCCGTGGGCCGACGCAACCTCGTCCTGGTCACCTGCCTGTGCGGGTACCTGACCGGCAGCGAGGTGCTCTGGCGGCAGACCAGCGCGCCCCTGCCGTACCTGATCGCTCCCTACGCACTGATCATCCTGTCGGGCTTCGTCGTCGTGGTCGTGCTCGGACGCCTCGGCCGCAACGCCCGCATCGCGGCGTTCTACGCCCTCCTCCTGGTGCCGTCGCTCGTCAACACCATCCGAACCGCCGGCGGTGGATCACGTGAGCTGATCGCCTTCGCTCTGAGCGGACCCTTCGCCCTGGCCGCGTTCGTCGCGTTCACCTCGCAGGTGAGTGCCACCCCTGCGGCCTACCGGAGAATCCTCTGGACGACCCTGGTGTCGGCCGTCGGACCACTGGTCATCGCCGTGTCCGAGATCCGCGCAGTGCTCGCCGAAGCCGGGTCCATCACGTTCAGCGATCAGTCGAACTTCGTCACCTCCGGTGGTTTCGGACCCGTGCAGGTCTCCGCCGTCCTCGGCCTCGGCGTACTGGTGGCCATCGTGCTGGGAATCATCGAGACGCAGCGCACCGCCAAGATCGTTGCGGCCGTCCTCGCGATCGTGTTCACCGTCCAGAGCCTGCTCACGTTCTCACGTGGCGGCATGTTCGCCGTGGCCATCGCCCTGACCGCTCTGGCCATCGTGAACGCACGCGACCGCCGGATCCGCAACCGGATCATCGCAGTGGCCGTCATGGCCCTGGCCGTCGGCTACTTCTTCGTGATCCCATGGCTCACGGACTTCACCGGTGGCGCATTCGAGGAACGCTTCTCCGACACGAACTCCGCACGGACGAGCCTGGCGGGCAACGACCTGCAGATCTTCGAGAACAACGTGTTGTTCGGCGTCGGACCCGGCATGACCAAGTATCAGCGGCTCACCTACAACATCTGCGAACTGCGGTCAGACAGTTGCTCGGACGAGTCCTCGTCCCACACCGAGTTCACCCGCATGCTGGGCGAACACGGGATCCCCGGGATCATGGCCATCGGCGCGATCGGACTGTTGTCGTTCCGCGTGATTCGCAACGCCGCCTCCGACCGGCCCTTCGCCGTCGCGTTCATCGCCTGGGCCGTGGCACAGATGTTCTACGCGAACCTGCGTGTGGTCGCCGTGCCGTTCGCGTTCGGTTTGGCCTTCCTGACGATACGGGACATCCGGGGACCCACCGACGAACTCGACGCGAGTTCTGACGCGAGTTCTGACGCGAGTTCTGACGAACATGCTGTTTGAACCGGACGAGGTCCACCGGCCTCCGGCGCTGCCTGTGTCGCTCGTCCCGACCGACCACCAGCGCGACGTGCTGGGTCACCGGACCGTCGATCCTTCGCCCCCTTCGATGGTGCCGCCTCCACCGCTCGTGCCGCTCGTACCTATTGCGCCGATCGCGCCGATTGCGCCGCCGCTCGTGCCCGGGTTGCCCGACACGGGGGAACCGCGAGCGAAGATGACCCGGCATGTCCTGCCGGACCCGGCTCCGTTCTCTCCGACGGGCCCGCTCGTCGCCGGCATCCAGGTGCAGGATCCACACGTCAGTGTGCCCCGGTGGGCACTCCTGGCGTTGGCGGTGCTGGCGCAGGTGGCGCTCGCACTCCTGATCAAGTCGAACCCATGGGTGGGCACGGCCCAAGCCGCGTCGATCCTCGGACTGGGCATCTACGCCACGCTTCGACACAACCTGGTGCTGCTCACCTGTCTGTGCGGGTACCTGACCGGCAGCGAGGTGCTCTGGCGGCAGACCGATGCCCCGCTCTTCTTCCTGGCCGCGCCGTACCTGTTGACCATGCTGTCCGGGTTCGTCGTCGCGGTCGTTCTCGGTCGGCTGGGGCGTGACGCCCGACTCGCGCTGTTCTACGTCGTCCTGCTCATCCCCTCGATCGTCAACACGGTGCGAACTGCCGGTGGTGGATCACGAGAACTCGTCGCGTTCGCGCTGAGCGGCCCTCTCGCGCTCGCTGCATTCGTGGCCTTCACCTCTCAGGTCGTGGCGACGCCGGCGGCCTACCGGAGAATCTTGTGGACCACGCTCATCTCGGCGATCGGACCGCTCACCGTCGCGGTGTCCGAGATCCGTTCTGCTCTCGGAGCGCAGGGATCGATCGAGTTCACCGAGCAGTCGAACTTCGTCACCTCCGGCGGTTTCGGACCCGTCCAGGTCTCCACGGTCCTGGGACTCGCCGTGCTGATCTCCGTGGTGCTCACGATCCTGGAACCGAACAGGTCGGTGAAGATCCTGACCGTGTCACTGGCGGTCGCGTTCACGGTGCAGAGCCTGCTGACGTTCTCGCGCGGCGGCATGTTCGCCGTGGCGATCGCGTTGTCGACCTTGGCCATCGCGCACGCTCGGGAGCCCAGGATCCGCAAGCGCGTCATGGCTATCGTCGTTCTCGTGCTCGCTCTCGGGTACTTCGTCATCGTGCCCTGGCTGACCGGCTTCACCTCCGGCGCGTTCGAGGAACGCTTCTCGGACACCACGACGGGCAGGACCGAGCTGGCAGCGAACGACGTGCGGATCTTCGCCGATCACCTGCTGTTCGGCGTCGGACCTGGCATGACCAAGTACCAGCGGCTCACGTACAACATCTGTGAGCTCCGTTCGGACCACTGTTCTGACGAGGCGTCCTCGCACACCGAGTTCACCCGCATGCTCAGCGAACACGGATTGGTCGGGCTGGTCGCCATCGGTGCACTGGCCCTGCTCGCAGTCCGCGGCGTCCGCGATGCTGCGCGGGAACGGCCCTTCGCAGCGACCTTCATCGCGTGGTCCGTCGCGCAGATGTTCTACGCGAACCTGCGCGTCGTGGCAGTGCCCTTCGCCTTCGGGATCGCATTCCTCACGATCCGTCCACCGAGCGTTCCGACGGAGGAGTCCGACGACTCCGGGGACGCCAGGGACTCCGAGCACGCCAGTGAGTACGAGGACTCCGGAGTCAACGCTGAGTACGAGGACTCCGAGGACGCCAGGGACTCCGAGGGCGCCAGTGAGTACGAGGACTCCGGAGTCGCCGCTGACGTCCTGGGCCCCGCCGCATCGAACTCGCCGTCAACGCCCTGACTGCTCCATCAGATCCCGGGCGAGACGCAGGTCCTCCTCGGTGTCGATGTCGATCGCGGTCCCCGGCGGTGTGAACAACGGCAGCACGCGTCGGCCGCACATCGATCCGGATCGGACGACACCCGCCCGAACCACGTCGAGCACGCCGTCATGGACCCACACCGGCGGCAGTTGTTGGCGGGGCTGGTTGAACAGTTCTTCGTCCCAGGAGCCGATCAGCGGCGCGAGCCGTCCGTCCTGGATGGTCCACATCTTGTAGGGCGTCTTCTCCGCGGCTGAGAGCGACCGGACGGAGTCCATGTCGGGATGCTCCCGCAACAGCGCCACCCCGGTGTCGACGAATCCGGCGTTCCGCAGTGGCGAGGTCGGGCGGAGGTGCACCAGCAACTCGGGCGACTCGCCGACCAGGTCGAGCTCATCGAGCAGGTGTGCGAACAGCGGAAGGTCGGGTGTGTCGTCGCGTGCGAGTTCGGCCGGTCGCAGGAACGGCACCTCGGCGCCGCACGCGCGGGCGACCTCGGCGATCTCTTCGTCGTCGGTGCTGACCACCACCCGATCCACCTGGGTCGCTGCCAGTCCGGCGTCGATGGACCACGCGATCAGCGGTCGACCACCGACCATCGCGAGGTTCTTCCGCGGGATCCCCTTGGACCCGCCGCGTGCCGGGATGACCGCCACGACTCGCGATGCAGCGCGCGACGAGCTCAGAACCATTGTTCCAACCGGTCGAGAGCGGTCCAGAAGCCCTCGCCGTCGTTCTTGTGGCCCTGCCAGATCTCGGGGATGAACCCGGCACCCGGACACAGCCGCCCGAGCTGCTCTGCGAGCACACCGAAGTCGATCTCGCCCTCGCCGATCTGCAGACCCTCACCGTCCACACCTGCGGCGTCGACCAGGTGCAGGTGGCGTGCGCGGGGCGCGAGCACCTCGGTCCATTCGGCGAAGGACGCCCCACGTTGGTTGGCCGCGAGCTTGGTGTGCGAGACGTCGAGACACAGACCGATCCCCGCTGCGTCGACGAACGCGACGGTGTCCTCGGGGTCGACGAACAGATTGCAGTGCAACTGGCCACCCAGGTACCACGGGAACGGCGGCAGTGTCTGTGCGAGCACGTGCACCGCAGAGTGGTCCACCTCATCCAGTGCCGCTGCGATCCGTTCGTAGAGCCGTGGGCGTTCGGCCACCGGGAGCTCCCGCTCGGAACTGAACCCGCCCATGCTGACCACCAGGATCGGGGTCTCGGGGCCGGTGAAGAATTCACCGAGGCGTGCTGCGGCCTCGATCGTGCGACGCAGTTCGTCGAGGGTGCGTCGTCGGTACTCACCGTCGGGTGCGGCCAGGTTCAGGATGTGGTCACCCGCGAACAGGTCGGGGCTGTGCACCGCGAACCGGCTCGTCCCGATGCCGTCGAGGAAGGGTCGAGGGTCCAGTTCCAGGTCCTTGTACGACAGGTGGAACTCGACGAAGTCGGGATGAGCTGCGGCCACCATGGAGCGCGCATCGTGGTAGCGGACCGGGAGACCCCACGGTCGGGCGAAATCGTAGGCACGGGGGACGGCGCCCTGGTCCTCGAGGTCGCTCGGGTAGAAGAAGCCGCCCTTCTGGACAGGCCGTCGGACCGGACGGCCGATGAGGTCGTCGCGACGATTCGGCTGCAGTCCTCGTCCTGGACCCTTGACCTCGAGATCCTCGACACGGATCGCGTCGCCGGGCACCAGGTCGCGGGTCGCCACCAGGCTCTTGGCCAAGGTCACCCGGTTCATCAACTCGCCCTGGCTCGGGCTGCGGGCGCCGTCGGCCCCGAGCGACAGGTCGACCTCACGGATCTGGTCGACCATGTCGGCGAACTCGTCCGGCATCAGGCTGACCTTGTGGTCGTTGCCCTCCATCGAACGATCCGAGGTCAGGTGCTTCTCGATGATGCGGGCTCCGGCCGCGACGGCCGCGACGGCCACGTGGTGACCGCGCTCGTGGCCCGAGTACCCGACGGGACATCCGCCGATCTCACCCAGACGGTGGATGTAGCGCAGGTTCACGTCGCGGAACGGCGCCGGATAGGTGGAGTTGCAGTGCAGCAGCGCGAACGACGCGCCGGCGCCACGGAGCACACCGACGCTGTCGACGATCTCCGCCTCGTCGGACATGCCCGTGGACATGATGACCGGACGACCGGTCTCGGCGAGGGTTCGCAGAAGATCGTGGTTGGTCAGATCCGCGGACGCCACCTTGAACCCGTCGATGCCGTACTCGTCGAGACGGCGCGCTGACTCGACGTCCCATGCGGTACACATCGACGTGATCCCGGTGTCGCGGCAGTGTTCGAAGAGCTCGATCATCTCGTCCGGCGGGAGTTCGAAGCGGCTCAACAGGTCCAGCACGTACTGCGAGCCGAGGTCCTCACGAGCGTCGTCGGTGGCGCCCGAGTGACGGTAGAGCGACGACAGGTCACGCATCTGGAACTTCGCGCAGTCGGCGCCGGCGGCCACCGCAGCGTCGATCAGACGTCGGCCGTGGTCCACCTGACCGTTGTGGTTGAGTCCGATCTCCGCGATCACGTAGACCGGGGAGTCGATCCCGATCTCCCGGCCCGAGATGCGGAACGGGGCATCGTCGCGGTCTGCAACGGCGACCAGGCGCCCGCGTCCGTCGACCAGCGGGACCTGCAACACGCGTTCGCTGAACAGGCTCTGGATCGCCGCAGCGGAGGCGTCGGCCGGTGCGGCGGTGAACTCGGTGTTCGCCGCGTCGAGCACCGGCCGCTGCAGGTCGACGTGGTCCTGTCGTAGCAACCACCGACGGACGTCGCCATCGGTCAGGACCCCCTCGAGTACTCCCGAGGTGTCGACGCAGAACACGACGCGTCGCCGATTGCGGCCGATCTTGTCGAGCGCGTCGAGCAGCGAGTCCTCGGAGACGACGGTGAGGTGCTGGAACCGACGCTCGATCTTCACTGGTCCCCCGTCGCCACACGTCCACGATCACGGCTGACGAACTCGCGGATCTCGCCGACCAGTCGCGATCCGGATCTGCCGTCGGTGAAGGTGAGCAGGTTCTCCACCATGCGCGCCCGGCCCTCTGCCCCGGCTCCCGGGTCACGCAGCGCGTCGTTGACGGCAGCGACCAGCGACGCCTCGTCGTCCGCCGTACGGAGCCCTCCGGACGCGGTGATCGGCCACCAGTGTTCGCGTTCGTACAGGCTCCGGACCGTGCGTTGCTGCGCCCGATCGTTGCCCGGCACGAAGCGGGGGCCGATCTGAGGCCGATCGAACACGGCACCGTCGAGAGTCATCGACGAGCACACGTTGACGTGCACGCAGCTGTGGCTGAGCGACGACATCTGCACCACCAGATCGGCGGTCGACGGCCACCCGCGCTGCGGGTTGCTGCCCGGCGCCCACGGTTCCACCACGACTCCCTGTCGGAGCCGCCCTCCGAGCGCCCGCCACGGCTCGGGCGCTTCGGCCGGGTGTCGGCGCACGAGAAGGAACGGGTCGCCTGTGATGGCACCGCGGTCGATGGCCGAGTCGATCATCTCGACGAGTCGGGTCTCGTTCGGGACGAGGAACGACGGGCCGCCCCCGTAGAGGAGGATCGGCCGGTCCGGCGGAAGGCCCAGGTCCCGCCGCCAGTCCTCCTCGGGTGCGATCAGGTCGGCGCGACGGTGCAGGTCGAACTGTGGTGCGCCGATGATCCCGATCCGGTCCGGCGTCAGGTCCGGATACGAACGGAGCAACTCGTCGCGGTTGAAGCGGTTCCACACGAGCACTCGCTCGCTGCGGACCAGCATCCGTTCCCTGGTGGTCGGGTTGTCGAACGAGATCACCGAGGTGAGCGAGGCGACACCGAGCGCACGCGCTGCCGCCAGCAGCAGCGCATCCTGGTCGTGGTACGGCGTCACCGATACGACTGCGTCCACCGCACAGTCAGCGAGGAACGAGGCGAAGCGGTCCAGGTTGGTCCCGACCCGGAGTGCATGCTGCTCCGACTCCTCCAGAGCGCGTGCACGTCCCGACAGGGCGAGCTCGGCCCGGTCCTTCAGCTGCCGTGCACCGGTCAGGGCGCGGTCCCGCCGCGAGGGCATCGACGCCAGCCGCTGCCGACGTTCGATGGCGGCGCTCGGCGTGCGCAACCGCGAGTGGTGCACGATCGACATCCGGCGACGGAACATGCGGTACCCGTGGTCCAACTCGGCGTCGGGAAGCCGGGCGACCTCGATCCCGCGGGAGACCAGCTCCTCAGTCAGATCGGGATCGTCCCAGCCCAGTGCCACCACGGGCGTGCAGACCGCCGCCAGTTCGTCGAGCACCCCGGTCGACAGCAGATAGCGGACGCTGAAGCCGTAGGTGATCGCCACCAGCACACGTCGCTCCCCCGTCACCCTTCCGACACTACGGACGCCGAACGGCGTTCACAACGCACGGGCCCGAACCTATGGTCGCAACTAACCTGCGGGCCCGATCTTCTGCGACCGTGAGGGGCCCATGCGACGAGTTGCCGAGTTGGACGGCGTGCGGGGGATCGCGATCCTCCTGGTGCTCGTCGGCCACCTCGCGACCGGGGTCGGTCCGTACCCGCAGGAGGCGTTCGCCGGGAGCGGCGAGTTCCTTCTGCTGGCCGACACGGTCGGAGTGCAGGTGTTCTTCGCGCTCTCCGGCTATCTCATCTCGCGCCTGCTCCTGGGGGAGGTGGAGAGCAGCGGAACGATCTCGCTGCGCAGGTTCTGGTGGCGACGCCTACGACGCCTCTACCCACCGATCCTGGCGATCTGCGCCGCCTACCTGATCGTGATGCTCGCCCTTCCGTGGACCCGTGGCGAGGCGTGGGCCGGCTCGTCGTGGGCCGGCCTCGGCGACATCGCGATGGCGCTCACGTACACCACGAACTTCGCGTGGCTGTTCGTGCCGTTCAGCGGATGGCTGGGCCACACCTGGAGCCTTGCGGTCGAGGAACAGTTCTACCTGGTCTGGCCGATCGTGGTGCTGGCGACGCTCACCCTCCGGCGACGGTCCGCGCTGACCGCAGCGATCGTCGCGGGAATCCTCCTGACCGTCGTCGCCCGGGCCATCGTGCCGGAGTCGGTCGTGGACCGCGGGTTCCGCTGGGATGCGCTGCTGCTCGGGGCGTTGGTCGCGGTGACCGGATGGCGTGCCCCGCGGATGCTCGCGTGGGTCGGGGTCGCCGCCGTGGTCGCGCTGAGCGTGGTGCAGCTCCCGGCCGACAACTTCTTCTACACCGCGAGCGCGATCGCGAGCGCGGTTGTGGTCGCCGGTGCCCACCACCTGGGCTGGCTGCGCTCGAGCGTGCTCGTACACCTCGGTCACATCAGCTACAGCTTGTACCTGTGGCACGTGTTCGTCATGCGGTTCTCGACGCCGTGGTGGCTGACCCTGACGGCGTCGCTGGCAGCAGCCGAGCTGTCCTACCGGGTGATCGAGCGGCGGTTCATGGTCAACCCACCGGACCTCGGGCGGGTCGTGATCGACCTGCGGCGTCCTGCGCCGAACACGGCACCCGCGTCGGACCAGCAACGGGTCCCGGGGGAATCGGACGCCACCGAGCGCCCCGCCGGAGGATCTGACTGATCGTCAGCGTGCGGTGGCGATCCAGAAGCGGTCGTCGTCGCCGTCGAGTGCGTGATGTCGGAACTCCTCGGAGCCATACATCGTGCGCCAGGGGACCTCGTCGACCAGGAGCCCACCGGAGCGGAAACGGTCGGTCACGTCGCGTCCGTAGTTACGGACGTGATCGGTCTGACCGAAACGGCGCTGACGCTCCTCGGGACCCGCCTCCAGGTCTTCCTCGGTGACCGCCTGCGCCGGACCCCACGGGACGCTGATGACCGCCTGGCCTCCCGGCCGGAGCATCCGGGCGATCTCTCCGACGGCCTCGAGGTCCGCAGGAACGTGCTCCAGGACGTGGAAGCACACGACGACGTCGAAGGACTCCGCAGGGAACGGCAGCCGACACAGATCACCGAGCACATCAGCCCGGGCCGATGACAGGTCGACACTGACGTGTTCGTAGCCGAGGCCTCGCGCCGTCGAGGCGAGCAGACCGAGTGGAGCCACTTCCAGGACGCGGCCTCCCGGCGGCACGGGCCGGTCGACGAGCCAGAGTTCGAGCGCACGGTCCCGCTCGCTGGAGGAGCAGCGGGGACAGATCCGGTTCGATCGGCGCGGCTTGTGCGACGCGGCGAAGCTGACCCCGCTCCATCCGCACACCGGACACTCCACCCGCCCACCGACGGCGAGAAGGCGTCGGTGGGCGGTTCGCTCCAGGCGACGGAACCGCCTGTCCACTGCTCCGGCGGTCCGGTGCATGGTGGCGCCGAGCGCGCCGGAGCGGCGCGGCCTCACCTCGTGCGGCATCGTCATTCGTGATCCACCCCTGTTGGCCCCATGGCCTCGACGTCCCGACGGTCGGGCGATG
>Ga0105047_10010802_pt1 | contig 14883 bp, 13 predicted proteins | sample MAT04_FD_78384 | JGI IMG/M metagenome (GOLD analysis project Ga0105047, IMG submission 78384) | Freshwater microbial communities from Lake Fryxell liftoff mats and glacier meltwater in Antarctica - MAT-04 (megahit assembly) | ecosystem: Environmental > Aquatic > Freshwater > Ice > Liftoff... | reverse complement strand
CCCTTTTGCCCCCCCGGGCCCCCCTCAAACCCCCCCCCCCACGAAACCCCCCCAGAGAGGGAAGGCGGGTTACCCCGGGGAGACCCCCCCGGGCCCCTTTTGAAAAAGGCCCCTTCCCCCCCCCCCCCCGGCATTGCCCGCAGCGGGCCGGACTGGGGTAATTATTTCGCCGCCGCTTCCGCGGCGGTGAGTAGGGCGTCACTTGAGAGGCGGACTTTGTAGTCGGGATTTGAGTAGACGAACTTGATCAGGCTGTCCCGGCCGATCAGGTAAACCGTGGGCACGGGCAACCAGTACCCCTCACCGCCGGGGATCGGGGTGAGCGGCACATTGTAGCCGCCATATTTCTTCTCGATCTCCGGCGAAAGGCGGAAGGCCGTGCCATACGCACTTGAGGCGACCATCCCGTGGTCGGAGAGCAACCGGTAATCGAGGTGGTTCTTGCCGGCCGTTTTTTTGAGTCCTTCGGCCGTATCGGGGGAGATCGCGATGATCTGGTAGCCCAAGGCGAGGAGCTTCGGCTCGAGTTCGCCCAGCGCCGCGAGCTGCTGGCTGCAGAAGGGACACCAGCTACCGCGGTAAAACACCAGCACGGTAGGCTTTTCCGCAAAGACCTTCGCGAGATCAACCTGGTCACCCTCCATGTCAGTCAGCGTGACCGCGGGGGCGTGCGCCCCGACCGCTAGCGGCTTGGCGTCAACTGCGCTTGAGGGGAGCGGGTCAGCGCGAACGAGGGCAGGGGCCAGGACGAAGCTGGCCAAGGCGAGAAGGCGAAGGAGGTTTTTCATACGAAGGGAGAGGACTGGGAGGGGTGGGTTATTCCTCGAAGCGGGCCGAAGGAACACGGTCAATGGCGGGGAGGCGGCCCGAACATTTCGTGTTGGCGGACCGGGTCCATGGGGCGCGGGGTGCTGTCATCATAAGCGGGGGTGGCTCCGTCGTGGCTGGCGACCCATTCGCCGATGCGGCAGGCTTGGGCGAGGATGACGGCGTCGTCATGTCCGGCGAGCAAGCCGGAGAGCAACGCGGCGACGAATGAGTCGCCGGCGCCGACGGTGTCCTTCACCTGGATGGGCTGGCCCGGCACCCATAGCCATCGCTCGCCGCGCCAGAGGCCGGCGCCGCGCGCGCCGCAGGTGATCACAACGGCGGCGTTGCCAAACCGCGCGGCGAGGTCGCGGGCGAGGTCTTCCTCGTGTCCGGCCGGCGGCTCCTGGCTGCCGCAGAGGCGCGCGGCTTCGTCATCGTTGAGTTTCAGGATCGTGGCGCGCGAGGCGAGGTCGCGGACAAGACCGAGGTCGTCGAACGGCGGCCGGAGGTTGACGTCGAAGACCCGCAGCGCTGCAGGCGGAATCACGGCGAGCAGCCGGTCGAGCGCGGCGCGGTTCTGCGGCGAGCGCTGCGCGAGCGAGCCGAAGATGATCGCATCCGCCGTGGTCGCGGCCTGGAGCGTGTCGGGCGTGACCACGATCTGGTCCCAGGCCACGCCCGTGGCGATGTCGTAGGAGGCGTTGCCGTCGGTCCCAACCGTCGCGGTGACGTAGCCGGTGGGAAGACCCGTGTGCCAGGTGAGGCCGTCGAGGCGGAGCCCCCAATGGCGCAGGCGGCGGACGAGTTCCTCGCCGAGGCGGTCGCGGCAGACGGCGGACACGAGGTGGGGCTCGAGTCCGAGCTGTTTCAGGTGGTAGGCGACGTTGAACGGCGCGCCGCCGGGAAACAGGCCGGCGGGGAGGAAATCCCAGAGGATTTCGCCGAAGCAAATGACGGTGCGTTGGGCGTCATTCATCGCGGGGCTGGCCGGTATCGGCCTCGAGTTCGTGGCAGGCGAGGAGGAAGGAGGCGGCCGACCAGGCTTGGTACGCCTTGCCCATCGGGCGGCCGGTCTGGCCATGGGCCCATTCGTTGAATTCCCACTCGTGGTCGCGGCCGAGCTGGTTGAGCTGGGCGAGCCGGATCAATTCCCGGGACGCCACCTCGTGGAAACCGAGCCGGTGGATGAACCGCACCCACATGCCGCCCACGAAAGGCCAAATGCCGCCGTTGTGGTAGTGATGGGGGAGATTGAGCAGGTTGACGGTGTAGTAGGCGCGCCAGTCGGGATCGCCCGCTTGCACCACAGGGTAGAGGTTGGACACGGGCCACGGCTGGTTGATGCCGACGCCCCACATGAAGCGGAAGGCGACCTTGGCGCGTTCGACGTCGAGGACGTTCATGAGGAAGGCGAGGATGTTGGCATACGCGTCGCACCGCCAGTTGAAGGCAAACGGCGTGATCTCCGCCAGCAGGTATTGGACGTCGCCGAGTCCGGTCTGGCGGTCGGCAAATCGGTTTTGCCTGGCCGGGCCCTCGGGTACGGTGGTGGTAGGCCAGAAGATCTCCAGGAGGCGCCCGCGAATCTTCTGCGACCAGCGCAGGTAGTCGGCCGCGCGGTCGAACTGGCCCATGAGCTCGAGCATGCGGCCGTAGCAGACGTTGGTCTGGAACCAGAGCACCTCGTCATAGAGCACGTTGTAACTCCGCCCAAAAAGGTCGGTCCAGTCGCCCGCCTCGGGGATTTCCAGCAAACCGTCGTTGTTACTGTCCTGCGCGCTGAGCCAGTTCATGATCATCTGCAGGCGGTTCGCGTGGCGGTAGAGCAGGGAATGATCGCGGGTTCGCACGGCGTAGTTGTAGAGCGCGATGACGACCCAGAGCCCGCTGTCGATCGAGGCGATGTTGCCCACCCCGGAATAGTCGGCCTTTCCGTCCTCGATTCGCACATTGGCGGGGATCTGGCCGTTGGGGGTGGTGGCGTTGAGCAGCGTCTCAAGCGTCGCGCGCTGCGCGGCGCGGATTTCCTCGTCCTCAATGTGCAGGGTGCTCCAGACGGTGATCGAGCCATCGCGGGCCCACACGCTGCGATAGTTCGCATCGGTGCCGGTGACGGTGTTGTCGTCCAGCGAGCAGGCGGAGAAACCGAGGGGCGTGATGTTCTTCTTCAGTGCGACCAACGCCTTGGCGTGGGCCGTGGTGAGGAAGGCCCGCTCCGACTCGGTGATCGACCCCAGGGTCGTGCCAGTGAACAGCTGCTTGAAGCCGGGTTCCAGGTCGGCCTGCTTCACGCGGGTGTTTTCCTTGGTCGGCTTGACGCGCACGACGCCGAAATGAAACAGACCGTCGAGCACCCCGTCCGCCAGGATCTGCCGGGAACTGTAGGTGGGCAGCTCGATCGTCGTTTCGTAGAGTTCGGGCAGGGCATTCTCGACGACGATCCCCCGCACGCCGGGCAGGCGGAACATGCTGGTGTCGTTCTCCGTGTCGCCGGCCACGAGGACCTCCGGGAGGGGAATCCCGAGGCTCGCACATAACCAGCTCAGGGCGCCGCCCTTTGTCGCATTCTGCGGCAGCACGTCGAGGTCGCGCGCGCTGGAGTAGACGACCTTCACGACCAACCCGGCCTCGGTGAGCTGGCGGCGGAGCTCGCGCAGGGCCTCCGGCTTGGCCTGCTCGAGGAACCAGCTCGATTTGAACGCATGCTGAAATTCGTCGGGCTGAGGCGTCACGCCCGGAAAACGCCCCGTGACCTCGCGCACGCGCGCCAGGTCCCAGCCGGCGGCCAAATTGGAATCGAGTTCGTCCATTATGCGATCCGCCTTCACGTCAAAGACCTGCGTCCCCACGCCGCCGATGTAGTAGTCCGCCGCCGGCAGCGGCCCTTGGTCAACGAACCGCCTCAGATCAGCGACCAGCCGGCCACTGTTGTAGACGAGCAGCGGGCGCGACTCGGCGGGCAAGGCCTCCCACGCGGTGCGGAAGCGTTGGGTGGACTCCGGGTTGCCGAGCAGCGTGCCGTCGAGGTCGCTGGAGAAGAGGCGGAAGGTGGGGAAGGGCGGTTGGGACATGGGAGAAAGGTCAGGTGGAAGCGACGTCGGGTTCCCGCAGGTTGCGAAGAAGGTAAAGGAACAGCCCGATCCAGAGGATCGCGGCCGGGATCACGGAGGCCCATTGACCGAGGACCAGGCCCATCGGGATCAGGAACGTGAGGACCTGCCACAGCAGCGCGACGACCAGCCGCACGTAGTCGCGCCGGTGTTCCTCGCGGTGGGCCCGCGACCAAGCCCGCGGCCACCAGCCGAACGGCGCGACCCGGGCATAAAACGTCTCGAGCTGGGCCGGCGGGACGGACGCGGTCACGAAGGTTGCGATGATCGACGCCACCAGCGAGCAGGCGGAGATGGCGAGGAAGGGCTGGGCCTCGTTCCAGCCGGCTGGCCGGAAGAAGTGGAACAGCACCGCGGCCGCAAACCCCACGAGCACGCCGGACGCGAAGCCCGCGCCGTTGAACCGCGCCCAATACCAGCGCAGCGCGAACGGCACGAGGAACGCCGGAAACAGGAGCATCACGATGTTGACCCAGACGCCCAGCACGCTCGAGCCTGCCAGCAGCGCGATCACCAGTCCGGCGATGACGATCAGCGCCGAGGCGACATAGCCCACCCAGACCAGCTCGCGCTGGCCGGCGCGTGGTCGCCACGGTTCGTAGAGATCCCGGACGACATAGGAGGCGCCGGCGTTGACCGTGCTGTCGAAGGTGGACATCGACGCCGCGAGGAGCGCCGCGATCATCAGGCCGCGGATGCCCGTGGGGAAAAAATCGGACTGGAGGACCAGCGGCAGGACGCGCTCGGCGTCGGCCGGCGACGAGGCATTGATCCCGAGCCGGACCGCGAGGACGGCGAAGCCGAGGACCATCGGCCAGCGGAAAGCAAAGAGGATGGTCCACAGCATGCCGATCTTCTGGCACTCCACGTCGGTGCGCGCCGCATAGTAGCGCTGCGCCATGTAGGCCGAGCCCCCGCTGCCGCCGAGGCCCTCGAGCACGCCCTTGAAGGCCCACACGCACAGGAACCAGCCGAAAGCGCCATAGCCCGTCGAGGCGGGCAGGGTCCAGTGGGGGAGGAACTGGTTGAATTTCGCGCCGGGCCAGGCCTCGAGCAACGCGGGCGAAACCTGCTGCGCTGCCACGATTGAGAGGTAAACGCCGGCCCCGCCGATGATCCCGGCTTGGAAAACATCGGTCCAGACTACGCCATACAGTCCGCCGATCAGCGTGTAGCCGAAGGCCACGACGGCCATCCCGATGGTGCATTGCAGCGCCGAGAACGGCAGGAATTCCGCGAGGAACTTTCCGCCGGCGGTGAAAAAGAAGACGGTCATCGCGACAGTAATCACCAAGTAGGTAAGGGCGGCCGTGAGCCGCGCCGCGCGTCCCTGCGAACCGGCGCCAAAGCGCAGCAGCATCCATTCCGCGGTGGTCATCACGGCGCTGCGCCGGTGCCACTTGCCCATGAACGCGAGGAAGACCGCGATCGGCAGCACAACGCCGCCCCGGAGCTCAATGAAAACCCCCTGCACGCCATAGACGTAAAGCAGCGCCACGAGCGTCATCGTGCCGGCGACATCGAGGTTGCTCGCCATGCCGGAGGCGCCCAAGGCCCACCACGGCATGGTACGGCCGCCGAGAAAGTAGTGTTCGCTGCTCTGGCCGGCGCGGCGGGCGAGGGCGAGGCCGATGACTGCGAGGATGACGAGATAAACGACGATGATGGCGTAATCGAGAGTCTGCATGGGTGGTGGTGGCGGGCTCAGGCGCGCGGGTCGGGGCTTAAAGCCATGGCGGTGGCCAGCTGGGGAAAAACGGGCGGCGAAACGGACATGAAGGCTCCTGGGTTGGAGCCGGCGCGAACGACGGGGTCGAGGGCGGCGGCGGGTTGCGTGAACGCGGTGCAAAACCGCGGAGGCCGGGAAGTCCCGGCGCGTGACGCCGCTCACGTATCCGAGGCGGGTGCAGCGAGGCTAAACACCGAGGGGCGAAACGTGAGCGACCCCGGCTGAATTATCCGCAGCGAAGGAGTTGAGCCAAGGGCAAATTTATCCTCAGCAGAAAGAATTTCCGGCCGGTATCGAGATGGTCTGTCATCCAAATTGCGGGGCAATTGGGCTGCCGGACAGAGCGGGAAATTCGAATTTTTCCGGGGCAAAGTTTCGACAATAAATCGGCCGTTTGGCAGTTTGGATCTGGACGGAGCTCTGCACTTGCCTCGTGCGACGGCGCGCTTCACTTGCTCAGAGCCATGCGACGCAACATTTCGGTGACCCCCATTCCTCGTTTAAAGGGGCCCCGGCCGCAGGCCAGGAGTAGGCGTAAGCGCGTCGAATGGCTGCCCGACATGGCTGAAACCGATGACTTTTGGAGCGAATCAGGTGTTTTCCGAGAGGTACGCCCCTCGGGCCAGAGAGGGTTAGTCAAATTCTTGGAACGAACGCACCACCTGTTAGCCTCGTTTTGACTATCCGATTCGCTCCAATCGCTCCAACCGCCGTGGATGAAACCACGAATTTTTGGAGCGAATCAAAGAGAGCTCAGGCCTACCGATGGCACGTCTCAGCTCCGCCAGTAATACCGTCTCTGCGGATCCGCTCATTTTTTCCAACGACGGTGGCAAGACCCCGCTCCACCTGTTTGCTCATCCGGGTTCTGACGGAACGAGTAGTCAACTTGACGGCCGCAGCGATCTGGGCCGTGGACAGTCCGTTTCTAGCCGCCGGCGTGTCCACGGTGAACAGTTCCCGAATGCGAGCATCCATCTCATCCAACTGCGCGGCCCGATGTTTTTCCGACCGCACCGTGACACGAAAGTGAAACCCGCGCTCTTCGAATCCAGGCGCGGCCAACCCAGCCGCCTCGCATTCCGCCGTGGCCCGCTGGATGCCACTGCCCCACTGCTCGATGTAGCCGAGTTCCTTGAAAACCCGGCCGATCACCCGGTTGCTGAGCCGGGATATGCCCTGCCGGATGTCGTCGATGGTGAGCCCGGCCAGCAGCACGCCCGGATTCTCTATTTCGATCCGGTCGTCAAACAACGAAACCCGGATCGGCGCTCCCAGTTGGGCGTAGTCGGCATGCACCACCGCGTTGACCAATAGCTCCCGCGCGGCTCGCAGCGGAATGCTGACTCGTTCGACGTGTTTCAATCCATCGATCGCCACTCCCTGCATCGCATGCCGCTTGATGAATTCATACGCCGCCGCCAGCGAACGTGGCAGTGTCCCCCGGCACTCCACCGTATCCGGGAGTTCCGCCTTGTTGGTTCCCGTAAACCGCCCGCATTGAATCCACGCATCCGGGAAGCGCCGTTCCGGTTGCAGACCGAAGAGCAGCAATCCGCCCACCGTCGGCACCAATCGCCGGCCATGGGAAGTCAGTAGCCGCAAGGTCTGCAAATCGGCATCCGGTCGCTGATGAGGCTGGCGAGGCGCTCCTCCTCCTTGAGCGGATCGAGTAGCCCGCGCACGCGTTTGGTGCCGTTTTCGGCTCCGATGACGAGCAGGCCGCCGGCCGTATTGGCAAAGGCGATCAGGGTTTGCAGCACCTTGTCCGGCGATGACGAATCCCGCTTGAATTCAAGCGTAAGGGGCCGCTCTGATATTTGATCATCCCGGCGAAAATCTCCCGGTTACCAACGCGATGTTTCGTCGGCGCATGGCCGGCGAGATGGTGCCACCATCCCAACCACGCCTCAAGTTCGTTGTAGCAATCGACGATAATCTCCATCGCGATGCGCTCTTCGCGTTCCTTGTCTCTTCTGGGCGCATGCATGGGCGTGTGGCTATTGGGTTGCGGGCCGACGATTCGCGGGCAGCAGGGCATTTTCCTGGCGAGTGCGGCTCATTGTGATTTCCCTGCCCGGTCAAGGAATCCGCGCAAAAAGCTCGATGACGATGAGGCCCCGGATTCGTTGGCCGAAATGCAGGTTGAGATCGCGTGGCAAGGCCGGACGCTTGGCGTGCCGCTGGCGCAGCTCACCGGCATCGGAGTCAACGACGAGATAGCGGAACCTATCGCCGACTGGCACTATTGGGTGGCGCAAGGGCGACAGTTTTGAACGGCCTAGGCGGACGAACGGACGAGAAACTCAGAATTTGACCGCCTTTCGCGCAGTTTTTGTAACCCGTGCCATGCTTGTTCGATCCAGATTCGCTCCACTGTAGTTCGTATCTACGGCGGTCCGTGGCTGCCCGACATGGATTCGAACCATGACTAGGCGAGTCAAAGTCGCCTGTGCTACCATTACACCATCAGGCAGTGATGGAGCGGCAAACAGTGCTCCCGAGCCGGAGACGGTCAAGGGTGGAAACTCTCCCCGTTGTGGCTCGGGCTTTTACGCCCGATGTCCGACCCGACGATATCGGGCGTAAAGCCCACCCTGCTCCTTGATCAATGGACTGCGCCCAGTGTAACTTTCTTCCCCGCGATGAAACCTTCCCCGGCCCCCCGGCAGCTTTCGTTTCAGGCCCGGGTGGAGCGTATCTCCCCCACCATGGAATATTTTGCGTTTACGGTGCCGCTGAAGACCAGCCAGGCCTTGGGCACCCGGGGGCCCGTGCCGGTCTCGGCTCGGCTCAATGACAGGGTAACGTTTCTCGTGAGCTTGGCCCCAATCGGCGGGGGACGCCATTGGCTCCGGCTCAACGCCAAGGCCCGTCTCGCCGCCGGGATCAAGGAAGGCGATCTCGTCCGCGTTCAAATCACCGTCCTCGATCAAGCGACCCTCCCGGCCGATCTGACAGACGCCCTGCGCGCTGCAGGCGTGCTGGATAAGTTCAAGGCCATGTCGGTCGGCACCCAGAATTTCCTCATCAAGAAAATGGACGCCGCTGCCAAGCCGGAGACCCGCGCGAAACGAATCAATGAAGCGGTGGACGTTGCCCGCCAGCGGAAAAAATAGCGGCCCAAACCCAACCGTTGGATGTGAGCCAGGGCAGTCGCTTCTGGTCCGAAATGCCGGTCGCGGGCGGGAAATGTGCAGGAGTTGTGCCCCGTCGGCCCGTTTCAGACACGCTGGTTTGCGCACCGCTGGTCTGCTCCATGTCATCCTTTCGGGCGTCCCATCGTGCGCCGCGGCAGGAAGGATAGGGTTGTTGCCCGAATTTCACCCGGGACGGCGAACTGGGGGGAGAATTGTGGGTCGGGTGCTACCCTATGAAGACGACGTTCAAGGCTCTCGAAGGAATGGAATTGCAGGCGCGGGATGGCGAGATCGGCACGGTCAAGGATCTGCTCGTCGACGATCATCACTGGCTCGTGCGTTATCTGGTGGTTTCGACCGGTCACTGGCTGCCTGGACACCGCGTGCTGATCGCGGTCAGCGAACTCGAGTCGCACGTAACCGAAAACAAACAGCTCGCGATCGATCTCTCGCAGGATGAAATCCGGAACAGTCCGAAGGCCGGCTCCAACGACGGGATCAGCCGCGAATACGAAGCGAATCTGCATCGGCATTATGGTTGGGCCGCCTACTGGGCTGTCCCCGGCATGGGTGGCGGACCATTGATCAGTCCCGCCGCCGCTCCGACCGCGGCCGTGATGCGCGATATGGCTACCACCGACGGCGTGATGGCCGACGCGATCGCGGCGCAGCAGCGCTCGCATCTGCGCAGCGCCCACGAGTTGTGTGGCTACCATGTCGAGGCGAAGGATGGCCCGATCGGCCACGTGTCGGACCTCATCATCGGCGTCAATAGCTGGCAGGTGCCGCACTTCGTCGTCGACACCCACACCTGGTGGCCGGGCCAGAAAGTCAGGTTGGAAACCCGGCACATCCGCGAAGTTGATTTCGAGAACAAGAAGCTCTGGATCGACCTCACGCGCGAGAGTGTCAAAGCAGGGCCGCACGTGAGGTGATCGACCCAGGGCGGCTGGGTCAGGTTTAGACCTTGTTACCACGGTCTGGCGCAACCGGTAAAGAACCAGAGTAACGGGGATCAGCCTGACTCCGTAGGCTCGTTTCGCTTTATTTTTTGGAGGGCGACTCGTCTCCGGTCACCCTGCGGGCTACTCGAGGAGCTGGAAAGGGGCCGGGTTTTGGGGGCCGGGAACCGAAAGAGCGGTGGAGCCCGAACTTCCAGCGGCCAATCCTGACTCCACTTTCCGCTCCTCAAGCCTGCGTCGTAACGGCGGCCACGGAAGCCAGCGCAGCCTCAAGTGATGGGATGGTGATTGGCTTCGTCAGGTGCGCGGCAAAGCCCGCCACCCGGCTTTGGTCGATGTCTTCCTGCATGCCGTAACCGGTCAGGGCGACGCCCTTGAGATTCTGGCTCTGGCGGAGTGACCTCATGACTTGATAACCATCCCCGTCGGGCAGGCCGATGTCCGTGATCAGCAGGTCGAACTTTTGCTTTTCGCCAAGTGCGAGGGCCTCCTTGACGCTGCTGGCCGGCACCACGTCGTAGTGCCGGCGAATCAGCAGCTGGGCCAGCGCGGTGCGCGTGGGCTCGTGATCCTCCACGAGCAGGATGCGGCTGGCGCGCGGGTTGGGGCCGCTGACGGCTCTGGGGATGGGCGAATTCGAATCCGAGGCTTGGCCGGCCTTGACGCGAGGGGCGGCCGGGAGCTGCACGATGAAGGTTGAACCCTGGCGGCCTTGACACGAAGGGCATGAAGAACACGAAAACCGAGCCAGGAGAATGCTTCGGGTCTTACCACTGTTTGGACCCGGGGAGACGGATCGATCTGAAACGAGATGTTGGGTGAATCGGATTGATCCGTGTCTGCCGTGTAATCCGTGGGAAAATACGGGTGCGAAATCCGACTCGACTCTTGCGGTGAGCGTGCGGGTCCGTTTGCTCGAACTCGATGGAACGCGCTGCTGAACTTCCCCTTCTTGAGGTCGAGAACCTCACGACGGGGTTTTTTACCTCGGATGGGGTCGTGCCGGCGGTGGATGGGGTTTCGTTTTCACTCCGGCGCGGCCGGACGCTGGCTCTCGTGGGTGAGAGCGGGTCGGGGAAGAGCGTCACGGCGTATTCGATCCTGCGGCTCATCCAACCTCCCGGGCGGATCACGAACGGGAAGATCCTGTTCCGCTCAGCCCGGGCGGGGGAGATCGACCTCGCGGCGCTGGGCGAAAAATCCGAGGCGCTGTTCAAGGTGCGCGGCGGATTGATCAGCATGATTTTCCAGGAGCCGATGACCGCGCTCTCGCCGGTCCACTCGGTCGGCAGCCAAATCGCTGAGGCGATCTTGCTGCACCAGCATGTATCCAAGACGGAGGCGCGTCGGCTGACGGTCGAGATGCTGGGACAGGTCGGCATCGCGCGCGCCGAGATATGTTTCGACCAATACCCGCACGAACTTTCGGGTGGCATGCGTCAACGCGTGGTCATCGCGATGGCGCTCGTCTGCCGGCCGGAGCTGCTGATCGCAGATGAGCCCACGACGGCGCTCGACGTGACGATCCAGGCGCAGATCCTCGGGCTGATCAAAACGCTGCAACGCAGCATCGGCTGCTCGGTGCTGCTCATCACGCACGACTTTGGCGTGGTGGCGCAGGTGGCGGACGACGTGGCAGTGATGCACTTGGGCAAGATTGTGGAGCAGGGCAGCGTGCGGGAGGTGCTGAAGAACCCGCAGCACCCGTACACGCGGGCGTTGCTGGATGCGTTACCCAGTCGGAGGGCGAGGGTGGCATGAAGACGATGACCACGGGAATTTTACCACGGATGCCACGGCCGGACACGGATCAGTCCCGATTCAGCGGGGAAGGTTCGGAGATCGGATCGATCCATTCTTTACCACGGATAGCACATGGCACCACGGATCAACCTCAATTCAGGGTGGAGGGTTCGGTGATTGATCCGTGTCGCCATGTGTTATCCGTGGTCAAATTTCCGATGGATTGCATGCTCGTTCCCTTCCGACCGACTCTCTCGCTATGACAATTGAGAAGACTCCGCTCCTATCGGTCCGCGGGTTGACCAAGCACTTCCCGGTCATGAGCCGGGGTTTTCGGCCGAAACTGGTGGGCGTCACCAAGGCCGTAGATGACGTGAGCTTCGATCTCGCTCCGGGCGAGACGCTGGGGCTCGTCGGCGAGAGTGGGTCGGGCAAGACGACGACGGCGCGCTGCATCCTGCGCGCGATCGAACCGACGGCGGGCGAAGTGATTTTTCGGCTGCCCGACGGGCGCACGGTGAACCTCGCGAGTTTGTCCGACCGGGCGCTCAAGCCGTTGCGGCAGCACGCGCAGATGGTTTTTCAGGATCCGTTTTCCTCGCTCAACCCGCGCATGACCGTGGGCGACATTGTCGGCGAGCCGCTGGTCATTCACCGCCTGGCGCGGGGTGCGGAGCTCGCGGAGCGCGTGGCGGATACGCTGCGCCGGGTGGGGTTGAAACCGGAGCACCGGGCGCGCTACCCGCATGCGTTCAGCGGCGGGCAGCGTCAGCGCATTGGCATCGCACGGGCGCTGATCATGAAGCCCTCGCTCATCGTGTGCGACGAGGCGACCTCGGCGCTCGACGTGACAATCCAGGCGCAGGTGCTCGATTTGCTAAAGGAACTGCAGGCGGAGTTCCGGCTGACGTACCTGTTTGTCGCGCACAACCTGGATGTGGTGCGCAACTTCTGTGACCGCGTGGCTGTGATGCGGCGCGGGCGGATCGTCGAGCTGGCGCCGACGGCGCAAATCTTTGCTGCGCCGGAGCATCCCTACACCAAGATTTTGTTGTCGGCGATTCCGTCATCCGATCCGGACGTGCCGATGAACTTCGCCGTGGGCGAGGAGCTGGCGAAGTTGGACGCGCAGCATTGAGATTTTTAACCGCGAAGATCGCGAAGGGCGCCAAGGTCGACGAAGGCTTCGGATATCGGATTGTTACCACGAAGGGCACGAAGCACACGAAGGTTCAGAAGCCGGAAATTTAACCACGGATTTCATGGACTGACACGGATCAATCCTAGGTTGCTTTGGAGAATTCTGATCCGTGGGATTCGGCGCAATCCGTGGTAAAGGATCTGGACGGTCAGGCTTCGTGCTCTTCCTCACCTTCGTGGTGGAAACAGATCGAACTCTTCACTTTGCGAACTTCGCGGTGAAATTCGGATGTTACTTCCCTTTGACGACGAAGGGCTTGAAGTAGCCGGCTTGGGTCTCGGGGAAGTGGCCTTTGAGGCGGACGCCCTTCTCCTCGTGCTCCTGCTCGCGGATGTGGCCGAGCTCGTGGAACCGGGCGATCACGTCGTAGCGGTCGTGCGGGACGAGCAGCTCCTGCTCGTTGGTGGTGTCGGCAATCAGCTCGATGCAACGCTCCTCGAGATCGTCGAGGCCGGCTTTGGTGTGCGCGCTGACGAACAGGGCGTCGGGCACGAGTTGTTTGGCGCGGCGCTTCATGGCCGGCGTGGCGGCGTCGATCTTGTTGAAGACGGTAACGATGGTCTGGTCGGCGGCGCCGAGCTCCTCGAGTACGCTGAGCGTGGTGGCGTGGTGCTGCTCGAAGTTCGGGTTGGTGACGTCGAGGACGTGGATCAGGAAATCGGCGACGACGACCTCCTCGAGCGTGGCTTTGAACGCTTCAACAAGGCCGTGTGGCAGGCGGCGGATGAAGCCGACGGTGTCGGTGACAAGCAGCTTGTAGTTGCCGCGCAGCGAGAGGGAACGGGTGGTCGGGTCGAGCGTGGCGAAGAGCTTGTCCTCGGCGTGGACGGTTGAGCCGGTGAGCGTGTTGAGGAGGGAGGATTTGCCGGCGTTGGTGTAGCCGACGATGGCGGTGGTCGGGACGGGCACGCGCAGCCGCCGGCGGCGCTGGACGCCACGCTGTTTCACGACCTCGGCGAGCTCGACCTTGAGGTGCGCGATACGGTCGCGGACGAGCCGGCGGTCCTGCTCGAGCTGGGTTTCGCCTTCACCGCCCATGGCGCCCTTGCCGCGTTGGCGGGAAAGGTGGGTCCAGGCGCGGGTGAGGCGCGGGAGGGAATACTCCATGCGGGCCAAGGCAACCTGAAGCACGGCCTCGCGCGTGTGGGCGCGGTCGGCGAACACCTCGAGGATGACCTCCTCCCGATCAATGACGGGCAGCTCGGAAAGCTCCTCCCAGTTGCGCTGCTGGGCGGGAGAAAGGTGTTCGTCGAAGACGATGACGTCGGCGCCGTCGGCCTTGGCTTGGTCGGCGAGTTCCTTGGCCTTGCCGCTGCCGAGGAGCAGGGCGGGGGTGGGCTGGCGGAGCGTGACGAGGGTGGAGCGGACGACGCTGATGCGGAGGTTCTCGACCAATTCCTTCAACTCACCGAGGAGTTCCGCAGCCTCGCCCTCGGGCATCTTGTGGGTTTGCACGCCGATAAGGAAGGCGCGCTCGAGCTTGGTGGGCTTGTCAGTAAGGAAATCGGCCATGGAGAGGTCAGACAGTGGTGCTGCACGGGGGTGCGGTCAACTGGGGCGGAGAAAAATTGGGGCTCAGTCAGATTCGGGATTTTAACCACGGATGGCATAGAATGCCACGGATCCGAAATTGGAACCTCAGCCAGGATTCTGATCCGTGTAATTCTGTTATCCGTGGTAAAACGGATCGGAGGATGGCCACAAAGAGGGACAAGGAGATTCCAAGTTTGGACAGAGTCTCCCGCGCGCCTATAGGCGCACTGGCATCATTTCCGTAGCCCCTGAGTCCTTGTGCTTTTTTGTGGCCAACCCTCTTGGGGCATCAATCGGCGTGGTAGATGACCGGCGTCATCCTGCCGTTCATGACGGCTCCTACTTCGACATCGGGCGCAAAATGGGCGCGGTCGCCCTCGCGGGCCTTGGTGTTCGGTTCAATGAGCTTCATATCCTCGTCCATGTAGATGATCGTCATGACGGCGCGCGGCGTGGTCGTCGTGTTCGGGCCGGCGCGATGAAACGTCCAACCGTAGTGGAAGCTCACCTCACCGAGATCGAACGGCGTGTCGTTGAGCGGATAATTGCGGTCCTTCAGTGAGCGGCCGATCAGGGCCTCGCTCTCGTCACTGATGCCGAGTTCGCGTCCGGCCTCGAATTGGTGGCTCCCGATCGAGAACGCGAGCGGGCCCAT